>ENA-ORSC01002607-ORSC01002607.1-human-gut-metagenome-genome-assembly--contig:-NODE-2607-length-10694-cov-3.246358_pt1 | contig 10694 bp, 10 predicted proteins | sample MGYA00242178_ERZ509140 | MGnify/ENA primary metagenome ERZ509140 (study PRJEB26280, sample SAMEA2338681) | human gut metagenome | biome: human gut; feature: human-associated habitat; material: faeces...
CGTTAAAGCTTACATATAACGGGAAATTAACCTATTACACGGGTACACAGGGAAATATTTATTACAATCATAACAAATATACACTTCGTTCATTGCCGGTAATTAAATTATCCGGAAAGATGTACCTGCCTGCAGAAGAAACTCTTTCTTCTATTATGGGACTTACTTACTCCTATAATCAGCAGACAAAAGAACTACAGGTATCGGATTCCGATGTAGATATGTCATTTCGTGCCGTGCTTGACAGCCGTCAAGCTATATTAAATGGGAAAAATGTGACATTGACAGCACCTCCTAAAATGATTTATTCGCACAAAACAAAGAAAAATATTTTATGTATACCGGCATCCTCCGTTTTAGGACAATTAAATTATACCAAAAGCTGGGATAAGAGCCTGTTATGCTACCGTATTCAGAGTAAACAATTTTTTAATTGGAGTACGAAACAGGCATCAAAACAGTCAACGGTACAACAAGCAAACACAACAACCAACTCTTTATATACGTTTCAGTCCTTTTATCAGGAGCAAAATGGAACCGGCTCGATTTCGTTCCAGTTATCGGGTACAAGTGAAGAGATTATGAAAACGGCAACGGTAAATCGAACCGGAAACACGGTTTCGATTTCACTGCCTAAATCCTCATACTTGTTAGCAAACAAAAGTTTTGAGCGCTTTGGTGAGATTATTCAGAAAATGGATGTAACCAACAGTGAAACAACGGTAACGATTACCTTTACTTGTTACAACACAGCAGATTATTCCTATATCATTCATAATAAGACATTGGAAATTAATATACTGCGTGCCTATCAGGCAGGAGATGGAAGTGTAACAAATTACTCCCTATCGATACCACGTCCTGCAAATGTACACATTAATCAAGTAAAAAATCAGGATTTATATCTGAACAAAAAGTTTCAGATTATTATTCCCGGTGATTATGTGTCCTATTATCAAACAAATCCAATTGTGATAAATCACAGTTCGATAAAAAATATTATGACTGCAAAAAGTGGAAATAATACAGTAATTACGATTACAACAACATCTTTAGTTGGATATAAAATTTATGAAAAGGGAAATACACTCAGTGTATTAATGGGACAGCCAAATAAAATATTTAAGAATGTTTTGGTTCTGGATGCAGGTCATGGTGGTCATGATCCTGGCGCACAAAATAATGGAACAAATGAAAAAGATTTAACTCACAAGATTATTTACACATTGATGAAGGATAAGTTTGCAGGAAATGCACCGGACACAAAAGTGTACTGGACCAGAACAAATGACAGTTATGTTACCCTTGCCAATCGGGCAGCTTTTGCAAAATCTGTTCGTGCGGATGCGTTTATCAGTCTGCATATGAATTCTGCTACCAGCAAGTCTGCTAATGGAACGGAAGTATATTATTCCGTATCCAATAACAAGACAAGTTTTAGTGGTATTACAAGTAAAGCCATGGCGAACTTGTTCCGTAAGCAGTTGCTTGCAGATTTAAAAACAACAAACCGTGGTACAAAAACAGCTGCTTATTATGTATTAAAACACAATACAGTCCCGGCTATTTTGATTGAACTTGGATTTATCTCCGGAAACAGTGATTATTCTAAATTAACAAATGCCACCTTCCAAAAGAATGCGGCAAATTCTATTTATAAGAGTATTCAGACAATGTTCCAAACCTATCCTACCGGTCGGTAGGATAGGGGATTTTAGGACTCCCTCAGACGAACTGCCGAAGCAGCCTTTCGTTTTCTGTCTTCTTCCAGCGCTGCATAATGTTTCCTGGTTGTATTTACATCATTATGGCCTAATACTTCAGCAACCAGATAAATATCGCCCGTTTCACGGTATAAATTGGTACCATATGTACTTCTAAGCTTATGAGGCGTAATATGCTTTAATGTCGTAACATGTTTCGCACAATCAGAAACTAAATTTTCGATTGACTGTACACAGATACGTCTTTTTTGAATGGATAAAAACAAAGCATGTTCATGACCTTCTTTTGTTGTAATCGTCATTCGTTCTGCATAGTAATCGTATAAAGCTTCGGCAACTTCATCTCCAAAGTAGACAAACATTTCATTTCCACCTTTTCGAAGCACTTTGATGCCATTGTTTTTAAAATCGACATCCTCAATATCTAACCCGACACATTCCGACACACGGATTCCCGTGCCAAGCAGAAGAGTAATGATTGCAAAATCACGTTCCTTTGTTTTTTCATAGTAGGCCCGCTGATGATTGCTCAGCCCGTCGCCGCAGGATTCAATAAAATCGAGAAGCTCCGCAACCTCATTTGGCTCCAGACGGATAATTTCTTTTTCGTGGAGCTTCGGCATATCGATAAGCAGCGTAGGATTTGTCTCAATCAGTTCCTTTTTGAAATAATAGGAATAGAACGTCCGAAGTGCCGACAATTTTCGTTTCAGGCCTTTTTCCCCGTTGGTGGTATAAGATTCCTGGGAACCGATATAAGCCTTTAAATATTCTGTGTATTCCTCAAGATCAAGTGCAGTGACCTGGTCAAGCACATCAACGGACATCTGATCCATGGGAATTTTGGCAAGTTCCGGATTTTCTTTCTGCAGATACTGAAAAAAGATCCGAAGGTCATATGCATATTTGATTCGTGTGCTGGTCGATGTCGTTGTGCTGATGCCGCGGAAAAATTCGGAAGTAAAAGAGGGAAGCGTCTTCAGAACCTCGCGGAGCTTCAGTGTATTTTCCATATCGGTTTGTTCGTGATACGTAGTTTTTGATTTCATAACTGCAAATGAGCCTTTCTAAACAGAAAATCTGGGAAAATGAAAGAAGTATTTCTTCTATATAACTATTCGGGAAACGCAGGTTTTTCGAATAGTTGAAGAGTTACTTTCAGAAATCACCGGTTTTTCCTCTGAAACCGCCGAATTTTACAGGCCGATTTCTTGTTCGTTTTTTCACAACATTTTTTATTTTCTTCTTTTATTTTTCAGGATAAAAATCTTAATACTCCAATTACCTTTCCTACGATCTGCAGATCATTCACAAGGATCGGATCCATCTCATCGTTTTCCGGCTGCAGGCGGAAATAACCGTCTTCCTTGTAGAATGTTTTTACTGTAGCGGAATCATTGACCAGAGCGACAATTTTTTCTCCATTTTCCGCAGTTGCCTGTTGCTCCACAAGAACAAGGTCACCGTCTAAAATACCTGCATTTACCATGCTTTCGCCCTGTACCTTTAAAAGGAACGTTTCTGCGTTTGGCAGACGGTCTACCGGCATCGGGAAATATCCTTCAATATTCTCTACCGCAAGAATCGGTTCTCCGGCAGCTACTTTGCCGATCAGCGGAATCTGTGCAACCTCACTCTGGGATGCGGTGTCTTCCGATGCAATTCCCTGGATTGCACCAAGGCGGCCGGTATGGAATCCTTCATCGCAGATTTCAATGGCTCTCGGTTTTGTTGCATCTCGTTTGATATAGCCTTTCCGCTCCAGTGTTTCCAGATGTGCATGTACCGAGGATGTAGAACGAAGGGAAACCGCTTCGCAGATCTCACGCACAGACGGCGGGAATCCTCTCTGCAAAATTTCCTGTTTTAAATATTCGAGAATCTGTCTCTGTTTCTCTGTCAGTTTATTTTTGTCTCCAGCCATCGTATGTTCCTCCTGTCGTTTCGTTTTTTATATGAATTAGGGTAGTCCCCTCTTTCTATACGATATTTGCTTAAAATATACCAAATAAATTTTACCATAAATCCCACCGGAACGCAAACAAAAGTTTCGAAAATTTGTTCGTATTTCGTATTGACAAACATACGTTCTTTTATTATAATGAACATATATTCGAAAGAACAAATGTTCACGTAGCACAACTACTCTTCTATCACAAATCAAGGGGGAATTTTACATGAGTACCAATGCAAAGAAAAGAAAATCACTGAGAGAAAGACGAAAAATCCAGAGAAGAAAACTGCAGATCCGCGCCGCCGCCGCTCTCCTGTCTCTGGTTGCCGTCACATTTCTTTTAATCTTCCACTTCACGCCGCAGAATACGCAGGCAGACAGTGAGCCGAAAGCTCCAACCTACAAATACTACACCAGTATCCGCGTTTCTTCCGGCGATACACTGTGGGACATCGCCAAAGAATACCGTACAGAAGAATACTCCGATATTTCCAGTTACATTGCCGAGGTCCGTGAGATCAATCACCTGAGTTCCAACCAGATCACGGACGGTATGTATCTCTGCATTCCGTATTACTCCGAGGAGTATAAATCATGAAATTCAAGAAATACTTTACATAATTCGGTTATGTAAACAAAGCAAAAAAATAGCTTCCAAAATGCACGGAACCTTCTAAAACAGCATGTTCGGGAAGTATGGTTTACAAAATAAAGAATGAATGTGAAAAGCAGAAACGTCCCGCAAATGAAATTTCTCATCTGCGGGACGTTTCTGCTATCTTATGCTTTTTTTAATCCTCTTCAATATGCTCCTGTCCTTGTGCGATGATTGTCCGTACATGACCATCTGCAAGAGAGTAGAACACCGATTTTCCTTCTCGTCTGCTCTTTACCAGCTTATTCTGCTTCAGAATGCGAAGCTGGTGGGAAATTGCGGACTGTGTCATGTGCAGTGCTTCTGCCAGGTCGCAGACGCATACCTCTGCCTCAAACAGGACAAACAGGATCTGGATCCGCGTGGAATCACCAAATACCTTGAAAAGTTCTGCCAGATCGTAAAGCTCTGTTTCATCCGGCATGGTCTCATTGACAATCTTTACCAGATTTTCATGAACCTCACAGGAGTCACAGCACAGATCAGCTTCTTCCGGATTGATTTTTGCCATTTTGTGTCCTCGTCTTTCTATAGATTTTTCACAAACAGAGCACGAATTGCATTCAGAACCGCCAGAATCATAACTCCGACATCTGCGAAAATTGCCATCCACATGTTAGCGATACCGATGGCTCCCAGAAGCAGGAACAATACTTTGATACCAATTGCAAAATAAATATTCTCATAAACAATGTGAATACATTTTCTGGAAATGTGAATTGCTTTGGAAATCTTGAGCGGATCGTCGTCCATCAGAACGATATCAGCTGCTTCAATTGCTGCGTCGGAACCAAGTGCTCCCATCGCAATACCGATATCGGCACGGGACAGTACCGGTGCATCGTTGATGCCGTCACCTACGAAGGCAAGTTTTTCTTTTTCTGTCTTTGCGGCAAGCAGCTCTTCCACTTTACTTACTTTGTCACCAGGAAGCAGTTCGCTGTAAACTTCATCAATTCCAAGATCTGCAGCTACCTGATCGGCTATCCGCTTGGAGTCTCCGGTCAGCATAATCGTCTTTTTAATACCGGATTTCCGCAGCGCCTGAATCGCCTCTTTCGCATGCGGTTTGATCATATCACAGATCAGGATATGTCCGGCATACTTGCCGTCTACAGCAACATGGACGATGGTGCCGACGCTGTGGCAGTCGATATAATCAACGCCAAGGCGCTCCATCAGTTTTGCATTTCCGGCAGCGACATTTTTACCGTCTACCTTTGCTGTTACACCGTTTCCGCTGATCTCTTCGATGTCCGTGACACGGCTTCGGTCGATCAGTTTTCCATATGCTCTCTGCAGACTCTTGCTGATCGGATGGGAGGAATGGCATTCCGCCAGCGCTGCGTATTCCAACAGCTTCTCTGTATCCATGGAAGAATGATGCACACCGCTTACTTCGAACACGCCCTGCGTCATGGTTCCTGTCTTATCAAATACAACATATTTGGTTTCGGAAAGTGTTTCCAGATAGTTGGAGCCTTTTACCAGAACACCTGCGTTGCTCGCACCGCCGATTCCGGCAAAGAAGCTCAGAGGAATACTGATGACCAGCGCGCACGGACAGCTGATTACCAGGAAGGTCAGCGCCCTCATAACCCAGTCGCCCCATTCCGGTGTCATTCCAAGAAACAGCAGCCGCACAAGGGGAGGTAAAATTGCCAACGCCAGAGCTCCGTAGCAGACCGCAGGCGTATAGTATTTTGCAAATTTGGAAATAAAATTCTCGGATCTGGATTTTTTGGAGCTTGCATTTTCTACCATATCCAGGATCTTCGATACCGTCGATTCGCCAAACTCCTTTGTCGTCCGGATTTTCAGCACGCCGGACATGTTGATACAGCCGCTGATGACTTCGTCCCCAACGCCGGCTTCCCTCGGAAGGCTCTCACCGGTCAGGGCGCTGGTGTTTAAGCTTGTGCGTCCCTCTTCGATCACGCCGTCAATCGGCACCTTTTCTCCGGGCTGTACAACGATCACGCTGCCGATTTCAACCTCATCCGGATCAACCTGCTCCAGTGTTCCGTCTTCTTTTTCGATATTCGCATAATCCGGACGGATATCCATCAGCTCACTGATGTTTCTGCGGCTCTTACCCACCGCATAGCTCTGGAACAGCTCACCGATCTGGTAAAAGAGCATAACCGCAACGCCCTCTTTATAATCCCCCAGAAGGATCGCGCCAATGGTCGCAACCGCCATCAGAAAGTTCTCATCAAAAACCTGTCTGTTTAAAATACCTTTCCAGGCCTTTAACAAAATATCATGGCCGATCACCAGATACGGAATCATAAACAGCACAAATTTCAGCCAGCCATCTATCGGAAGCAGGCTCAGTACAACCATCAGCACTGCTGCCACGATAATTCTGGTAAATACTTTTTTCTGTTTCTTATTCATGCCTTCACCCCTTTCAGTAAAAACATCAAATCTGCAGACTGTCCATGATGGGTACAGCCTGCAGATTTGTCTTCTTTTACAGGAAGATCTCGCAGTCATCCTCTACCTTTTTGCAGTTCTTGTATACCTCCTGCATAACGGTCTTTACATCTGCACCCTCTTCAAATTCCACGGACATTTTCAGGGTCATGAAGTTTACCGTTGCGTCCTTAACGCCTGCCGTCTTCTTTGCAGCGTCTTCCATCTTGTTTGCACAGTTTGCGCAGTCAACGTCGATTTTGTAGGTTTTTTTCATGATAAAATCCTCTCTCTTCCTGTCTTGCAGCATCTATGGGTGCTTCTGTTCCCCATTGCTTTTTCTTTCATATGAACAATTATTCATATGTTTGATTTCATTATAGCACTCTTTTCGATTCTGTCAACAAAAATGTTAGGATCCTATGTTTAATTTCTCCAGGGTTCTTTCCCTTCCTTCTCTACTTCAATCTGGCACAGCTTCATTGCCGCCAGCGCAGTATCATGAGAAGCAGGCGTCACGCAGGCACACGCTGCCGCATCAACGATCACATCTGCCTCAGGAAATGCAGCCTTACACAAAATCGCGTTGGAGAGCACACAGATTCCGGTGCAAAGTCCGACCAGCTCGATCTGCAGGTTCGAATCCGCAACGATTTTCTCGTCCGAGCGCAGTTTCTCAATCAACTCCATGGAGCCAAAGGTGGGCTTTTGAATTTTTCTCGCTGCATCCACCTGTTTTTCTTTCAACGCCTGCTCTACTGCCGGGCACAGGCAATGTCCATTCGTTCCCTCGATGCAATGTGCAACCGGAAGATGCAGTCCTTCTTTTGTCTGCAGATACTGTTCCGGATGCGTGTCCTGTGTCACGTAGATCTGTTCTGCCGGGGTTTCTTTGATTTTGCAGACGACGTTTTCCACAATCGCCTGAGCCTCCTTTGTTCCAAGGCTCCCTGTAACAAAATCGTTCTGCATGTCTACTACAATCAAAAGCTTCATAAAATCCTCCATTTTTTCATATAATAAATTTCTTCTTCTATTTTTTGAACCGCTTCGCCAAAAGTTCTTTATTCAACACAATATCATTTTCCCAATTATCCAGAAGAAGCCTTCAAGTCATTACACTCAAAGGCTTCTTATTCCCAATAACATTTTCCTATGCTGGCATAGGCTCCTTGTCGGCAATAATTTTTTTCACTGCTTCTAGATCTTTATCTGTAGCTGCCGCTATCTGTTCTGCAGTAAAACCGTTTTTATACATTTTGACAATAAGTCCAGCCTCTCCAATTGCAATTCCTTTTTCTTCAATTCCCTGACTCAAGTTACACATAACGCTCACATCCTTTCTGAAATTTTCCTCAATAGGGATATCATATTCATTTCCTATGATATTTAATTTTTCATCCACTGTAAGATCCTGTGACAACAATGCTCCCAATAGTCTGTGCAACTCATATGTTTCATCATGCTCAGGCAGTTTCTTTGCTAATCCAATCATAATAATATTCAGCAGATCAAGATTTCCTTTCCATTCATAGGAACCTATTAAATCTTCTTTTGTGAGATGTACATAGCTCATGGTGTTTTCCTTCATATTCATGCATATCCAAATGGAATACACCCGTTTAATATCATCATAGCTAGAATTTTCAAAATCGCGTTCTTTTTGCGAAGAAATCAGTCTGCTCACATAAAAGATTGCTCTGTTTAAAATTTCATATCCATTCGGTTCATCTTTTTGTGCCTCCACATTTATAATAATCTGTGATAAACCATCTTTCATACGTACATAAAAGACAATATCAAATCTTATCAGTCCTTCATTAACTTCTCCATTTTCCGTGTTAAACCCAACCAGCCGTTCTCCATTTTTCTCACTGACTGCATTTGTAAGACCAGGTTCCACCGGCACAGTACCAATATGAGGTGTTCCCTCAATACTGTCCACCACTTTCTTAGGGTCCATACCCTTAAATTCATCAACAGTCTTCACCAGTATATGTGCCAATATACTCTTTTGTCCTAACAAGCGCTTCGCACTCGTATCATATTCTGCTTTAGAATCTGTTGCTTTTATTGCATTTTTTAATTCTGCATTCACCGGTATCCCTCCCTTGGATGGATGTTTCATAAATTTCTTCAGTCATCCCCCAAAAGGCATCAGACCATATCTATATTATAACTTACTCATTTCCTTTATACAATTCATTTCCATATTAAAAAACACCCTTCTGCATGTTTCCATACAAAAGGGTGTCTCTTTCATTTCCTTTATCCGATGTGTTTTCCACATGAGGACTGATCAAATGCCTGAAAAAACACATCCTGCCAAAACTGTCTGGGTATAATTACTCAGCAACAGTCTCGGTAGCTGTCTCAGTTGCAGCTTCTTCTGTAGCTGCTTCTGTGGTAGCTTCTTCAGTTGTAGCTTCTTCTGTGGTAGCTTCCTCAGTTGTAGCTTCTACAGTGGTCTCTTCTACAGTAGACTCAACTGCTACTGTGCTCTCTTCTGCAACGGTTGTGGTCTCAACAGTTGTCTCTGTAGCTGCTGCGCTGCCGCAAGCTACCATGGATGCTGTCATAACTACTGCTGCTAAAACTGCTACTAAATTCTTTTTCATAATAATGTCTCCTCCTAAATCAAAACCAGGCATTTAAAAAATGCCGTTTCCTTAATACGAATGTGAGGATACCACCTTTCCTTTTGTTTGTAAATAGTTTTTTTCTAATTTTAAAACATTTTATGAATTTTATAAGGTTTTGTTCACAATTTGTACATATTTCGACTTTTTCTTCCTTTTTACGCCGATTTTGCATTTGTAAATCCGAAAAAATCCTGTATCATATAGGATGCTAGGGTCAAAAAGTCAAAAAAGCCGACGCAAGCTTGCTTACAGAAGGCGTTTTGACTTCTTGACCCGTCAAGATAGGAGCATAAAAGTGGGATGCTAATCCCACGATATGCGACTATCAGGCTGGATAGGATCATTAACAACCGCACAAAGAAATGCAGCATTTCCTTCCCGGGAAATCCTGCAAAATGGAGAAGCAATTCATGAAATCATCCAATTACCTGTTAGAATGCTGCGTCGATTCCGCATATTCTGCCCGTATGGCCAAAAAAGGAGGTGCAGACCGCCTCGAGCTTTGCTCTAATCTTGTCATCGGCGGTACGACGCCCACCCTCGCCCTTTATGAACAGATCAGAAAACAGACCGGCATCCGCATCCATGTTCTGATCCGCCCCCGCTTCGGCGATTTCCTGTACTCGGAGGATGAGACAGCCCTCATCTGTAAAGAAATCGATGCGTTTCGGGCAGCCGGAGCCGACGGCGTTGTAATCGGAAGTCTTTCTCCGGACGGTTCCCTGTGTACCGAACAGATGAAACGTTTCCGCGAACATGCCCGGGATATGTCCGTCACACTGCATCGTGCCTTTGATATGTGCCGCGATCCCTTTGCAGCCCTTGAGGAAGCGATTTCCTTGGATATTCAGACCATTCTGACCTCCGGTCAGGCTCCCGACTGTCTGCACGGCGTCGATCTGCTCAATAAACTCCATCAGGCAGCTGACGGCAGAATCCATCTCCTTGCAGGTGCAGGCGTCTCTGCCAAAACGGTTCCTGCTCTCCTTGAAAAAACGTCCCTGACCCAATTCCATATGTCCGGCAAGACCATTAAAAACAGTGAGATGGTCTACCGCAACCCGGAGGTTTTTATGGGAATTCCCGGTATGAGCGAATATGAGATCTGGCAGACTGATCCGGAAGCTGTCGCAGCTGTGCGCACGATGCTCGACCGCGCGGCAGATGAAGAAGCGTAAATGCGCAAGAATGCGAGCTGCTGTGTAAGGGAGATGCCGACATGCGGCACAGCGCAATGCCGATCACTGATTTGAAAAAGAATGTGCCTTGGCACATTCTCGCGCCGAGGCGCGGGTGCTTCG
>ENA-ORSC01002611-ORSC01002611.1-human-gut-metagenome-genome-assembly--contig:-NODE-2611-length-10685-cov-3.572531_pt1 | contig 10685 bp, 8 predicted proteins | sample MGYA00242178_ERZ509140 | MGnify/ENA primary metagenome ERZ509140 (study PRJEB26280, sample SAMEA2338681) | human gut metagenome | biome: human gut; feature: human-associated habitat; material: faeces...
TATCCGGCCAATTCTGCGTTCCATTGATGATTTTCGTGATAGAATATGCCTGCCGCACCTGCCGGACATAGGCGACAAACTGTGCCGCATGAGCAGCGGTCAGACAACCGTTTGCCAGAACCGCCAGTTCCTGTTCCGAAATAGAATCGCCGTAACTGATAATGGCATCACTGAGCATGTGCCAGCTGCGGGGAGAAGAAAAGGGCTCTTCCGTTTTGGAGGGCGGACTCCACAACTGGTCGGGGCGGAAACAAATATAATCGTATACATAAGGGTGAATGCCGTGCCCTGCGGCCCATTCCAGCCAGATACGGCTGTCAGCGCGAAGCTCAACATGGAACATCCGGTTGAGTAGCGCAGAGGACATAGGCCGGGTGATGGCGTTGTCCTGCGCACGGTTGCCTGCACCGATCACGATAGAACCTTTGGGCAGGTGATATTCCCCGATGCGGCGTTCCAGAATAAGGGAATAAAATGCTTTCTGTACTTCCTGAGAACAGGCGTTCAATTCGTCCAGAAACAGGCAATAGGGTTCTTCCTGCGCAATCATTTTAGGCGGGCAGAACACGCTGCGGCCATTTACGATCTGCGGCACACCGATAATATCTTCCGGCGCAAGCTGACTGCCCAGCAGAGAAACGCAGGGCAGTCCCATATCTGCGGCGAACTGCTCTACAATGGCCGACTTGCCGATGCCGGGTGCTCCCCAGATAAAGACAGGGCGAACAATGCCAACGTTCAATAAAATATCCAGAAGCTGTTTCTGGTCAACCGATACTGCGAGATTCAAAGTAATCTTACCTCCATAATTTTTCGGATAGTTTTCTTTCTATGATTCAAAGATTTCATCTTGTTGTTTCTCCTTTCCCGTTTGTTTGAGCATAGTATAGCAAAGCAGGATGACAAAATCTGTCATCCTGCAAACTTATACTATTGTTATCCTGAGATTGTTTTTTAAGGGAAATTTCGTATACTGAACATAAGAAACGAGGGAGAGAGCATGGACTATTCTAAAAATGAGCGGATATACGATTATCCTGCTATTTTCCGTATTAACCGCATCCCATGCAGACGGTCTTTCGATTTTCAAGGTGCGGTGCTGGATTTGGCAATAAAAAATCGCCACACAACAACCTGAACCTGACCATCCCTTCCGGGATGGCCTTGGTTCGGGTTTGCTATGTAGCGATAAGAAAGTCAAAAACTTGCTCCGGCTCCTTCGGGAGCCGAGCTGGAACTCTAAGTAAATATGTTATATTAAATTGTTGGAATAGGTTACCACAAAAATCGAGCCATGTCAACGTGAACTTGTCGGGGCAAGGCCCCTCCATCTTGCTACGCAAGACCGTTCCGTCGCTTAAAGTCCCCACCGGGGACTTCATTGCTGCGCTACGCTTCGAAAACGCGAACTTTTGAAAACACGCTGATTTCGGCAGCTTGCAAGAAAACACAAGGAAAACTTTGGCAAAAAGAGAGAGGGCCGGACGGTGCCAGCCCTCTTGACAGAATTATGAGATGCTCAAAAATTTCTGCTGCTTTTATTGCGGTTTTCAAAAATAGCGTCGAACAGAACGGCATATTTACGATATGCAGTTTGCGGATACTACTGCGGTGGGAAAATAGAATCAGGCAAAAGGATAAAGTGTCGGCAGGAAAAATACGGACACGACAATGAGGATGAGCGCCAGCGGGGTACCACACTTGAGATAATCCTTCAAGGTGTATCCGCCCGGCTCGATGATCATGATCTGGCAGGGAGCTGCCATGGGGGTCATGATGGACACACAGCTGGCTGTGATCACGCCGATCACGGCAGCACGGGGGTCTACGCCCATGCGGATACAGGCGGAAGTGACCAGTGGGATGAAGATGGTCAGGGTAGCCAGATTGGACATGACCTGTGTCAGAATGAAGGGAACAAGGAAGAACACCAGCATAATGATGTACGGATTGGTGGTATCGCCCAGCAGGCGGATCATCCAGTCTGCCACCACATCGCCTGCACCGGTGGTCTGGATGGCGTCCGACAGAGCCAGCACACCGGCAAACAGGAAAATGGTCGGCTGGTGGATGGAGTTGAGGGCTTCCCTCTCGGTCAGCACACCCGTCAGCACCAGAGCGGCAGCGCCGATGCAGGAAGTGAGATACATCTTGACACCAATGACATTTTCCAGCAGCATCATTGCAATGGAGACCAGAACGATCAGGACAGCCAGTTTGCGCTTGAAGGGGCTGAGTTTTTCGCTCTCAGAAGCCGTATGTGCTGCATCTGAAAACTGCTCGTTGGGAATATCCGGCATCAGCTTATAGCCAACAAAGGTCATGTACAGGATGGCAATGGTCAGCATCGGGATGCGCGCAATGGTGAAATCCCAGATGTGCAGCGGTGTCGGTGCGCCGGCCTGCATCATGACATCGTTCCATGCCATGTTGGAAGCACCCTGACCGAGAAAGGTCATCTGGGTGGCAATGTTGGCACAGGCCATAGAAGGATACAGCAGCTTGCTGCGGCTCACGCCGATGTCGTTCGCAATGCCTACCAGCAGAGGGATCATGATAGCGGCAGTTGCGGTGGCACTGGTGATGGCGCCCAGAAACGCACCTGCCACACAGGAAAGAAAGATCAGCATCCGCATATTGTCCTTGTAGCGGATGACCAGACTCTGGGCTTTGTCAATCAGGGGCGTTTTGGTCAGCCCTGCACCGATGACGAACATGGCTACGAACATGACCACGTTCGTGTTGATGAAGCCGCCAAAGGCCTCGGCAGGGGTCTTGATGCCGGTGAGGATCAGCGCCAAAATGATGCCGGTAGAAATGACCGAGAACGGGACTTTACCGGATACAAAGGCGATGATCGTTACAAGCAGGATGACCAGTGTGATCTCCAATGGGCTCATTTGGGTTGTCCTCCTGTGGATTACTTCCACCTTGCAGATGCAAAGCAGTGGCACTTGAATGTTTATATTTAATAATGTATCCAATAAACAAGAAAAGAATACACCGAAAGACCACGCTTATCAAGGGATTTGTTATACTTTTGTCGAAAAATACAATTTTCCAAAGGAACTTTATATAAGGTGTGTAGAACAAAAAGAACGGCCAAGATCTTCTTTGTCTGCATTTTTTCCGTGCACATATTTGACCGCAAATAGCAACACCCCGGATGTTGATATGGCAGACAGCATCCGGGGTGTTTTGCGGAGAAGCAGGATAAACAGGGTAATGAAGATAGGAGTAAATGATAAGAAGTCTGTTGGATCTGTGAAAGCAAATATGGTTGTTAGAATTAACGTGATAGTGAGTTCATTTTAGGAGAAGAAGCTTTTGATGGATGGTTGCTCTCCGCAGGGTATAGGCAACGCTGGCTTCGCAGTTGGATCTTATTTGATGAAGCCAACGTGCTTGCAAATTTCCTCGACGGCCTTATCCTTGCGCTGATTGAAGATGACCTTGTTCTCTTCGAACAGGTTGCGGCCCTCAGCGTCGATGGAAACGATCAGGGGGCCAAACTCGTTAACATGGCAGTGCCACAGAGTTTCCGGCATACCGAGGTCACGCCACTGGGCCTCGACGATCTCCTCCACCTCGGTGGCAGCCACAACGGCGTTACCGGCAGGGAAAACACAGTGGATGGCACCGAACTCCTTGCAGGCGCGCTCGGTGTTGGGGCCCATGCCGCCCTTGCCCACGATGACGCGGACACCGGACTTCTGCACGAACTCATACTCGAACTTCTCCATGCGCATCGAGGTGGTGGGACCGACAGAAACCATCTCGTAGGCATCGTCCTGACCCTGAATGGGGCGGACAATGGGACCTGCGTGGAAGATGGCCTTGTTGCGGATGTCGTAGGGCAGCTCACGACCGCCCTCGACCAGGCGGTCACGGCAGGTGGTCAGGTCGCCGTTCAGGTAAACGACATCACCGATATGGATGTCCTTCAGGTCTTCTGCGGAGACCGGAGTAGTAAGGATCTTCTTTCCGTCTTTAATGGTCAGCATTACAAAGTCACCCCCGAATGAGTATCAATGGTGTAGTTCAGGTCTTTATCAAAAATGATGTGGCCGCGGCGATGGCTCCAGCAGCCCACGTTGACGGCAACGCCGATGGCAGAAGGATGGCGGGCAGTGTTCTCAATGTGTACGCCCATGACGGAGTACTTGCCGCCCATGCCCTGAGGACCAAGGCCGATGGAGTTGATGCCGTCCTCCAGCAGCTTCTCCATATAGGCTGCGCGCTCGTTCTCATTGTGGCTGCCCAGAGGACGCATCAGAGCCTTCTTGGACAGCAGAGCGGCGGTCTCAACAGAGGTGGCAACGCCCACGCCCACCAGCAGCGGAGGGCAGGCATTGATGCCGTAGCTGGTCATGACATCCATGACGAACTTGGTCACACCTTCGTAACCTGCACCGGGCATCAGAACCATGGCCTTGCCCGGCAGGGTGCAGCCGCCGCCTGCCATATAAGCGTAGATCTCACACTTGTCGCTGTTCGGGATGATATCCCACCACACGGTGGGAGTGCCCTTGCCCACGTTCAAACCGGTGTTGAACTCATCGAAGGTCTCAACACTGTTGTGGCGCAGAGGTGCTTCGAAGGTGGACTTGACCACAGCCTCCTTCAGCAGACCCTCCACCTCACCGATGAGGGGGAAGTCCACGCCGCACTTTACCCAGAACTGCAGCACACCGGTGTCTTGGCAGCTGGGGCGGTTCAGCTCCTTGGCCAGCTTCTGGTTGCGCTTCATGGTCTCGTAGATGACCTTGGACAGCGGTGCGTCCTCCTGTGCGCCCAGCTCATCGAGCTTGGCAATGATGTCGTCCGGCAGCACCTTGGCGATATGGCTCACAAAGTTGGCCATATAGGTCGTCATCTGCTGCACCTGTTCCTGTTTGTTCATTCCATTTCCTCCTTGAATGATTTGGCTTTGGTACATTTGTGCGTTTGCTTCACTTATTCAACGCTCTGCCCGTATTACTGCGGGAAGAACGGAAATGCGATGGGAAGGATCACCATGCTGACGACGGTTGCGATGAGGATGAGGGGCAGGCCAGCCTTGGCATAATCCTTGAAGGTGTACCCGCCGGCAGAAACCACCATGGTGTTGGCGGGCATACCGATGGGTGTTGCGTAAGCGCAGGAGCCGCCGATGACACAAGCCATCAGGACGGCGCGGGGGTCGGCACCCATGCCCTGTGCGATGCTCAGGCAGATGGGAACCATCAGAGCGGTGGTTGCGGTGTTGGACATGAAGTTGGTCATGACGCAGCAGAGCAGGAAAACCACCAGAGTCAGGACGTAGGGAGAGGGATTCTCGCCCAGAGCACCAATGACGATGTTTGCGATCTCTGCGCCTGCCCCGGTCTTATCCAGTGCAGAGGCCAGAGACAGCGTACCACCGAAGAGGAAGATGGTCTTGAGGTCGATGGACTTCAGGGCATCCTTCTCGGAGATGACACCGGTGAGGATCAGAGCCAGCGCACCGATACAGCCGGTGATGTTGAGCTTGATTCCGATCTGCTTTTCAAAGATCATGCCCAGCAGGGTGAGCACGAGGATGACAAGGGAGAGCACCTGTTTCCACTTGGGAACATTGCTGAAGTCCTGCTCGCCGCTGAAGGAGTCATCATCGGAGACGGGGTGGTTGGGCAGCAGCTTCATGCCAAGGGTGGCGTAGAAGAGGATGCCGACGGCGAGGATGGGCAGGCCCACGATGGCGTACTCGAAGAAGCCGAAGGACATCCCGATCTCACCCAGAGCACTCTGGGCGATGAGGTTGCCCGGTGCGCCGATGAGGGAAAGGTTGCCGCCCATGGCCGCTGCAAATACCAGCGGCATCAGCAGCTTGGAGCGGGCATAGCCGGACTTTGCCGCAATGCCGATGACCACGGGGATCAGGACGGCGGCGGTACCGGTGTTGGAAAGGAAGCCGCTCATCAGGCCAACGATGACCATGATGGCCACGATGAGGCTGCGCTCGGATCTGGCAAAGTGGGTAACAATGCCGCCGATCTTGTTGGCCATACCTGTTTCAAACAGGGCACCGCCGACGATGAACATGGCGACGAACAGGATGACGTTGCTGTCGATGAAGCCCGCAAAAGCGGTCTTGACATCCAGCACGCCGGTAACGACCAGACCGATACAGACGATCATGGACGTTACGCCGAGGGGGATCTTCTCAAACACGAACATGACGACCGCGAAGAGAAGAAAGAGTAGGGTGATAGTTGCTGCTGACATACCGGGGAATCCTTCTTTAATGAAATATAATGTATCCATTTCATCAGAGCAAAACAGCCCTGACTTTCGGAACGCCCCAGCTGCACCTCGTTGTGCAGAGTCTTTGCCGCCGTGCTGTGCCCTCACAGCCCTTCTTTGTTCTGGAAGGATCTGCCCGGAACCTTAGAATTCCGGGAATCTCGGCAGCGTCTTTTTAAATTTTTATATCTAATCTGTGATAATGTATCCACTTGACGACACGAGAATACACCCAAAACAAAGAATTGTCAATCCCTTTTTTCGAGTTTTGTCGCATTGCACGGATTATGTACCAATTTTTGTGCACGCCAGACAAACAGTAGGACACAAGAAGACCTCACGCTACCGCTTTCTGCAAAAAAAAACGTGCGATCTCCAAAGCAGATGGAGAACGCACGTTTTATCCTTCTTTTATTCCAGCCGCTTTTTGAAATACCCCTCGGCACAGTAAATGGCACCACAGGGATTATGCGCCAGAACGCGATCCTTGGCCACCAGCGTTGTGACCATGGCATCCGAATACTTATAAAACATCGAGTCGTGTCCCACACAAAGTCCGACCTCAATGTTGAAATCGGTGTGCTGTTCGTTCAGAAGCTTTGCCTGTGCGATGGGGTTGCACATGGCCTCAAATTCGCCGGGGTGGATCTTGACCTCTTCCGGGATGCCCACTTCTTCTTTGGAGATGCCGCCGGTCTTGCAGATGACCGACACCACCTCAAACCCCTGCGCACGGAGCAGGTCGGCCACGATGCGGGCTTCCTTCCGCAGACCTTTGCAGAATGCAAGACCCAGCTTGTGGTAGCCCATCCGCTTGCAGAACTCCACCGTCTCCTTCAGGCGGGGCCATTGACAGTAGCCAAGCCCCTCAATGGCCGAACAGTTGACGTAGAAATCGTGATTCTCGGGCAGATCGTAGCCAGCGCGGGCGGCCTCCATCACCGAAGCATTCCGCATAGGGCAGTTTTTGGGCATCTTTTCCGGCTCGTTGTTGGCGCAGGCCAGAACCGTACAGTTCGCACAGGTATACACTGTCTTGTCCTCCTTGATCTTATAAATAATAGGTCAGCGCATCGTCCATACTGCGCAGGATGTGTTTTTCCATTTCAGCCCGCGCGGCCATCGCATCCCGTGCTTCCAGCGCTGCATAGATCTTTTTATGCTCGCTCTGGGAGTTGAGGGCATAGTCCAACTCGCTCATCTCCACGCCAATGGACAGGCCGTTCCACAGCTCCGAGAGAAGATTGCGCATTTTTTCATTGCCGGAAGCTTCCCAGATCTCAAAATGGAAGGACTGGTTGTAGTCAGTATAATTTCCGGCCTGCTGAAGAGAAAGAGCCTCCTCAGCAGTATCCACGCAGTTTTTGATCTTGGACAGGTCAGCGTTGTTCTGGCAGCAGAGCATACATGCCGTCCCTTCCAAGGCAGCGCGCAGCTGGTAGTGCTCCCGAATCGTTTTTTCCGTTACGCCCAACACAATGGCGCACTTGTTTTGCTTGACTTCCAGCAGACCGTCACGGGCAAGGATCTGAAAGGCCTCCCGCACCGGCGTGACCGACACGCCCAGTTCCTGTGCGGTGTTTTCCAGCGTGAGTTCTGCGCCCTCCGGGATGCTTTTTGAGATAATGGCTTTCCGCAAAGCGGAAGCTACCCGCTCGCGGGCAGGCAGCAGCTTAATGGGTTTCAGTCCCAGCATATTGACTCCTTATCGTTAAAATCAGATGCAGTAGTTCTTCTTCATAGGCGTTCCATGCATCCGGCACATCAGGGGAGCCCTGACGGTCCAGCATCAGCAGGCGGGCAAGCCGGTCGTTCACCGGCGTAGGACGTGCGCTCACGGCAAAGGCAATGTAGGTCTCCTGGATGCTTTCCAGCAGCTTGCGGTGCAGCGGATAGGGCAGGACGGTTCGCAGGGTACGGTGCTGCAGCATCTCGCCGCCTGCCAACATCGCATCCTGCGGCAGCGCACGCATAGCCTGCCGTTCCAACTGAGCCCCCAATGCCAGAATTTGGCGCAGTGTCTCTTCGGTCAAATCTGCCGCTTTTATCCGATTGTTGGGCAGGCGGATGATAAGACCCTGATATTCAAGGATCATCAAGGCCTCCCGCACCGGCATCCGAGAGACACCGAGACTCTCTGCCAGTTCATTCTGGGTCATTTCAGTGCCCGCCGGGATCTGCCCAGATAAAATGGCCTGCTGCAGGGCTTCCACCACACCGCCGTTTTTCTTCTGGATGCCGATATATTCCATAGAGTCCTCCGTGCAAATGTCTTTTTTATATTGTATCCAATTTTACAATAAAAAGCAAGACTTCCTTTATGACAAACAAAAATACCCGGCAGATTCTTTATGAAAAATCTGCCGGATATAGACCGGATGCCCTTGGGGTGTTCCATTCTGAAAAATTGCAGGGCAAATGCAAGCTGTGTTAACTGTTATGGAACCTTGTCAATCAATCTTCCATTCTTCCATGGTCGCAACCAAGTGACAGGTAGTGCTCAATCTCCCCACCCAGCACAAGCTGTGCATTCCAGATATTCGTCCAGCACTTCTACGTTCACCAGTGCAATGCGTTTCAGCCGGACGATGGCGTGAGCATCCTGTGCGACTTGTCGGAAAGAGTTTTTGCCCATCGAGTAGAGGACTGCCCCTTCCTCGTAGCGAACGTATTTCTTTTTCTTTCCAGCCAGCAGTTTTTCCAGTTCAGGAACTTCAACCGAGTTTCGCTTATGTGCCATGGTATTCTTCTCCTTTGTCAAGGTTATGTGGTATACTTGCATTATCAGGATATAGAAAAAGGACACTCCACTTTCGGCTTTTGCCGATGGTGAAATGTCCTCTTGACTGTTTTCTCGTTTACAGTTTTCTGCTGGATATGGAACTGGCGAAAATCCGTCACGCTCCGTTTGGGATTTTTGCCTTCTCCGACAAGCCCCTAAGAAATCCGTCTGAACATTCAGGTTTTTGGTACATTCAGGGTCGGATTTTCAGTTCGTGCGGACTGTCGGAGACACAAGGATTACCACGTAGCTTAGTTAGATTCCGGGCGCATCGTGGGGATGTCATCGACGAGCAGTTATAAGCCTTTGTTTCTTGATACTACTCTACACCGCAAGGGTTGAATTTTGCCATTCCATTCACATCTCTACACAAGCCTTTATTCGAACTGTATCGTTTGGCGTATGAATTGGCGTAAATGGCGTATGGCGTATTTGGCGTATGCTTTATTTTATTCTTCAGGGTCTTTCCACTGTGCGAACTGACGGTCAAGATTTTCAAATTCAGACTTACGCAGTTCCTTGGTCACATCCGCATAGATGTTCAAGGTCGTGGAAATATCCGAATGTCCCAGCACATCCTGGATCACCTTGATGTTCACGCCCGCTTCGCACATCCGGGTCGTGAAGGTATGCCGCAGGGTGTGGCAGCTGAAACGCGGCAGGAGTACGGTGCTGTTCGGATTCTTCGCCAGCACTTCATCGTTGCAGTCCCGGATGATGCGCCGGATGGCCTTGTTCAGCGTTCCCTGATGCTGGCACTCTCCAAAGCGATTGACGAAGATGAAGTCCGTATAGCCATCCACCGTTACCGTGCAATGGATCTCTGCTTCTTCCTGATAGGCACGTTCCTTTTCAAAGGCTTCTTTCACGAAGTCCATCATCGGAACAGTGCGGACACCAGCCTTTGTTTTGGGCGAGTGGCAGTTGAAGTAGCAGCCCTTCTTGCCGCCGTTGTTCTCACGGTGGTCGTAGTTGACCAGCGTGTAATTGACGGAGATCGTGCCTTCCTCTAAATCCACATCGCACCAGCGCAAACCAGTGGCTTCTCCTACACGCAAACCAGTTCCCAGCATGACCGCAAAAATCGGGTACCAGTGCTGGTACTTCGGCGTTTTGGAGAGGTAGGACAGCAACAGATTCTGCTCTGCTACGGTCAGTGCCTTACGGCGGTTGGTTTCAAACTGGTGTGCCTTTTTCAGCTCCCGCAGAACATTGTCCGAGGGGTTGTTCCGCAGATAGCAGTCATCCACCGCCATGTCCAGCACCTGATGCAGAACCGTGTGTACGCTTTCAATCGTGGAGATCTGTAAGCCGCGCTCATCTGCCAGCGTGTTATAAAACTGCTTCACATCCGATTTCTTGAGCGCAGACACTTTCGAGTTTCCGAAATCCGGCTCCACAAACTGCCGATACAAGTACAGATAATTCTGGAAGGTATTGTCCTTCAGTCCTCGCTTGATCTTTGCCCACAGGGTGAACACATCGTTGAGGGCAACATATCGTGCTTCTGTTTTGATACCGTCCAGCGAATCACGCTGAATGTCTTTTTCCTTTTCCCGAAGTTCCTCTAAGGTCGCGGCATAAATAGAATGTCGCTTGCCATCCGGGGAAGTCCAACGGAAATCGTACTTGCCATCTT
>ENA-ORSC01002618-ORSC01002618.1-human-gut-metagenome-genome-assembly--contig:-NODE-2618-length-10666-cov-4.599849_pt1 | contig 10666 bp, 13 predicted proteins | sample MGYA00242178_ERZ509140 | MGnify/ENA primary metagenome ERZ509140 (study PRJEB26280, sample SAMEA2338681) | human gut metagenome | biome: human gut; feature: human-associated habitat; material: faeces...
TGTCGGAAAGACCTGCCGTACCCATTACAGAGGAACATTTAACGATGGAACACAGTTCGATTCTTCCTATGACCGTGGCGAACCGCTGGAATTCATCTGCGGAGCCGGTCAGATGATCAAAGGTTTTGACGCGGCAGTTGCAAACATGGAAGTCGGACAGGTGGTAGATGTGCACCTGATGCCGGAAGAAGCTTACGGAATGCCGAATCCGGATGCCATCTTTACTCTTGAGATCGCACAGCTTCCAGGTTCCGAGGATCTTACCGTGGGACAGCAGGTATATCTCTCCAACCAGTATGGACAGCCATTCCCGGTTAAAGTAAACGCAAAAGATGAGAAGACTATTACTTTTGATGCCAATCATGAGATGGCAGGTAAAGAGCTGAATTTCAGAATTGAATTAGTTGAAGTGAAATAATCAGAAACAGTGGGAGGTGCTGTATGGGAGCATATGGCATCTCTCTTTTTGTCTGAAGGAAGGTGGGTTTTCCGGTGAGGATTTCTATGATACCATTTGGATTGCTGTCCGGTTTTATGGACAGTAAAGAAATACGGATCACGGAGCTGGGAGAAGATGGATTCCGGTTTCGGCTGACAGAAGAATGTCCGGAGCCGGAGCAGTTTCGGATCTGTTTTTATGATATGAAAAAAGCCGGGTATCGGAAGGTGGAGATCCGGAAGTTTGAAATGAACGCAGTGGCGGGGACTCTGGAAGCAGAGGAACGGTGCGTACAGGAAAATGATGGCTCTTTTTTCAGGGAATATTCTGTGAGAGTAGAACAGAAAGACTATGTACAGGAAGTTCAGCGTCTGGCCGGAGAGTACAGCAGATATATTCGTCTGAAACTGGATGGCGACGATGGAGAGCTGGCGAAGACGCTGACCGGTTATCCTGCGGAACTGGATGAGGTGCATTGTGAGAGCCTGGAAGAGCAGAAGAAGCTGTGGTTTGGAGGGAATTCCAGTTCTGTAAGACGAAATCCGGATGCAGATCAGAGTGTAGAAGAATCATTTTTGGACAAAGGGACAGAGCTTGCCTTGGAATTAAACGGCCCTTCTCTGTATGAAGAATACCTGTGTCAGCCTTTGCAGGATTTTCTGGCTTCTTACTGGCAGAAGAATTATTTCACTCACAGCTGGCTTGCCGGCCGGACACCAGAGAGATTTTATATTGGAAATCAGTTCTGCCATAACCTGTTTCCCACAGAAAATCAGCTTTTTTCTATTATGGATAAAATGCGCTCGGAAGGCCTGGAGATCACGCTGGCATTTTCCTATATTCGGGAATTTATGCTTACGTCTGTGGGAAAACTTCTGGAAAAAGTGGATAACTGGTGCTGTATTCATGGAGTCAATGTGGAAATCGTAGTCAATGACTGGGCTGTGGTGGAAATGCTTCATGGAAAGACCAGACGTCTGTGTCCTGTTTTGGGGACACTGCTCAATAAACGGAAAAAAGATCCGCGGATGAAATATAAATCCGGTGATATCTCATTGTTTCAGCGGAACAGTCTGAATGCGAAGTTTTACCGGGATTTTCTGGCGAAAGAATTTCATATCCACAGATATGAATGGGAATCCTGCGGTTATCCACAGGAGTTTCCACCAGGGAAAAACAGCATTCATCTGCCTTTTTATCAGACGAATACATCCCAGTATTGTCCGCTGTACGCCCTGTGCACCACAGGAGATCGTGGTATGCAGCAGCTTGCGGAACACTGTCCGAAATTCTGTGAAAAATATTCGTTGCTTTACCCGGAACATTTACACATGATCGGGAGGTATAACTCTCTGTTCGGTGTGGATAAAACACTTCTGGAGTCACCGGAAATGTGGAAAAAAATAAAGGGAATAAAACCGGACCGTATTGTTGTGAATCTGTGACAGGGAGGAAAGAACTATGAAGATCACAGCCGGATTAGGCTCCATAGATGAATATGAACGTTTCGTGCAGGCGGGATGCTATGATGATTGTGTAGCCTCCAAATCTAACAAATGTGAGGTTATCCCAGAAATCAGGAAAAAGTAAATAATGGGACAAAGAGATACCCAGGAGTGTAAATGCTCCTGGGTATTTTTGCATCAAGAATCCTTATAAGTGAATGTATGGGACAGCCCATTGCGGAACACAACCGTTTCCGGACGCCCGTCTCTTAGGATGATAGAATCCAGAATTGAGACAAAGAAGTTTTTCAAGATCTCCGGATCCAGTGATTCAGCCAGATTTTCATAGTAGATGTACTGTTTATCTGCCAACTTCTGCGTCAGGATGAAGGAAGATGCCTGGCGGATAAATTCTTCATCGTTCATGGTACGCATCCATGGTTCCTGAGACATCATGCCAATAGCCTCGTTGATCTCCTGGAGCCGATCTGTGATCTGTTGCTTCCGAACAAGGTACTCACGTTCAGATATAGAATCATCGCTGTAGAGGTACAGATCATTCAGACGATCCAGCGCACGTTGCTGTTTCTTCTGATCTGCCATCATGCGTTTTAACTCCGGATCCATCTTAGGCTTTGATCGTGGACGCTTCAAGAGTACCGGATCACTTCCGGAACATTTCTCCAGCATATTGAGAAGAGACGCCAACCCGTCAGGATCTACATGATCGACATTAGAAAAAGTGCTGCCATGTAGCAAGCGCTTTTGGAGATCATCCGTGGAATGGATGTAAGCAAACTGCTTCTGAGCATTCAGAATATTCAGGATGTAGTTCAGAAGGAACTCGCCCAGGACAACATCCGAAGTATATTTTGCATGGCAAGTTTTCGTTTTCCGGACATTCGGGCATCCGTATTTTGACGGACGATATCCGGAGACGTGGAGCTTACCTGGAGAAGCAGTAAAAGCAGATCCACACTCTGCACACCAGACAAGTCCGGAGAATACGTGAACATTCTTCTGAGCCGTCTTTCTTCCTGGGGTATTCCGATACCGGGCATTCTTATCAAGGGTAGCCTGGATCCGATCGAACCGGTCCGGATCAATGGAAGCCGGGTGGTGGTTTTCTACGATAACCCACTCTGATTCGTCCTTAATGGCTTTCCTTCCTGGGATCTTGTAATAGTTGTACCGATACACGCCTTTATACCACGGATTCCGTAAAATAGTCCACACTGCCACCGGGCTCCACATATTTCTGTTTCTGGAACGATATCCAGCCTCATTCAGTCTCCTGGAAGTATGTACAATGGATTGTGTATCTTCATAGGTTTCTACCATGAAGTTGTAGATTTTGTTTTCCTCCGGATCTATGGAGAATACCTGAGTAGGCTTATCATAAGAGTAACCGAACGGAATACGCCCGCCATTCCATACACCATTAGAGGCACGGTTAATCATGGTTGCTGTTACACGTTCTGAGGTCATGTTACGCTCAAGCTCTGCAAATACTAGGATGATCTTCAACATGGCTTCTCCGATAGCTGTACTGGTGTCAAATTGCTCGTTTTTAGACACGAACGTGACACCAAGATCCTTCAATTCTGCATACATATTCGCAAAGTCCAGAAGGTTCCTGGAGATTCGGTCGATCTTCCAGACCAGTAAGTGAGTAAAAAGACCTTGCCGGATCTGTGACATCATTTTCTGATATGCCGGACGGTCGGTATTCTTTCCGGAATATCCGGCATCCTCAAAAATCACAAAGTCATCTGTATTCAGGATATACTTGCAGTAAGAAGTGAGATCCTGTTTCATCATTGGCAATGAATCTTTATCTATCTGGTAGACCGTGGAAACACGGACGTAAATCGCCACCCGGATAGGCGTTTCTGAGCCCGATCCGGGCATCTTAAAGTTTTTCTTCATAATTCCTCCATCAAAAAGAAATAGCCCCTCCACGGGGCTATACTTAGTTCACATACGGCATGTATTTATTCAGTGCCGCCCATACTACATTTTTGTCATCACGGCTTGCGACCTGATAACAAGCCAGTAGCCGTTGCAATTCCTGGACTTGCTCCTGGCGTTCTTTTTCTTCCTGAGTTTCAGTGCTGCTCATAAGTACACCTCCAGATATTTTATTTACAGTTGTTCCGAGATCCTGGAAAGATACCGGATCTGAAAGCTCTCTTATCCTGGAAAGAGAAACAGTTTTTGCGTGTCCGAAAGAGGCGTTAATATCACTGGTAAGAACTGGATAAAATTCCCAATTATCAGTATTTGTTACTGGAAGATCACAGAGAAAGCAGAAAATGTACATGTCCGAACATCGTTCCTTTTCACTCCAAGAATCTCCGGTAATATGATGGTGTCTATCTGCAATATCAAAAACAATCCGTTTGTTTTCAGAAATGGCACCACTTTCTGGATGCTTGCATGTGATCTTAGCTGATGATTTTATCTCAAAAGAAAAAGAGCCTGATACAAGATCACATTTTCCCCAGTGGCTACGCCGCTGCTCTATACCAAGAGCTTTCATCACAAGGAACTCCGCTAGGGCACCACGTACAGAAGAATCAATAGAGTACGATGCGTACCATTCCCAGAAGTCAACAGTTGAAAACCCAGAAGGGGAACCAAGGGTACGAAAGTCCAACCAGCGGTCCATATTTTCAGTATGCAGCTTATCGGATAATAAATCGGATATATTACCGATGCGGTTTTTCTTTGAATCCATTTTCATCTTCCTCGCTATGTATTAAGTGTCATGGTAATGATTTCTTCGCCATGTAAAATATGGTAATGATATTATCCCCTTTTACGATCTGCGTACTTTTCCGGAATAACCATATGAGTACGGAGAAAGTCTTTACACATTTCCTGTTTACCGTCCGGAATGTGCGTGATGATCTCAATCCATTCAGGATCCAGACCGGGAACCTCAGTATAAAGCTTTCTCCCATATACCAGATAATCCAGAGATACGTCCAAATGCTCCGCAAGCTGCATGACAGTATCAATCTTTGGAATGGATCCTTCTTTCCATTTTCCGGTGCTTCCGGTACTCATATGTAATTCCTTTAAAACAGTAGTCACTGTAGTGCCTTTTTCTGCACAAACAGCTCTCAGATTATCGTAGAACATAAAATCCTCCTAAAAATAAACTCACTAAAAGAGTGTTTATGGCATTGACAAACTCACTACAGTGAGCTATACTAACAAACATAAACAACAAAACATAATCAATTTAATAATTGAAAAAGCACTTCTATCATACCAACAAATGTTAGGTAAGTAAAGAAGGAAAAGGAGGGAACTCATGGAAAAAAAGCTGTCTGCGTGGTGCAAAAACGCAAAGATCGAAATGATTAACCGTGATCTTAAAACCACAACGTTAGCTAATGAGCTGGATATGAACCGAAGCTATGTCAGTTCGATCTTGAACGGGCGTGTCTACAGTGCTCCGGCAGTCAAAAAGATTTCTGATTACCTGGGGATCGCTGACAGTGACACCACAACTGTATGATTAAATAGTAACTCACGGAGGGACGTTAGAACATGGAGAAAGAATGTATGAATTGCGGTGGAAGTATCTACTTTCAGTGTAGAAAAGAAGCTGCAAAATACAATGATAGGCTGAGTAGCCGTGAGGGAGCTTCCGAGATGCTGAATGTATCTGTATCAAGCCTGAGCAATTATGAGTTGGGACTGACACCAGTACCGACCGATGTTGTTGTAAGAATGGCTGACCTTTACGGAGCACCGGAACTGGAGGCTTGCTATTGCAAAAATGATTGCCCTATTGGAAAGAGGCAGAACATCGCAACAAAGATCCGGGGGATTGAGCAGATTACTTGCAGTCTCCTGAATCATGCAGACGATGATCGGTTACACAGTATTAAGAAAGGACTTCTCAGAATTGCCAGTGATGGAAAGCTGGATCGTGGAGAAGAGGAAGAGTTGAAAAAGATAGTAGCATGCCTGAGCGATTTTGCGGATGACGTGATGGAACTCAGGATGTATTTGAAAAAGCATGGAGGTACACCGGATGGAACTAATTGAGAAATTAAAAAAACAGCTGTCCGAGGAGTACGGGATCCATAGCGATCAGGAACTCATGGACGCTATAGCACATCAGAAACCTATTGACATTGGAGTATTCGTGAAGGAGGTAAACGGAATTGAGAAAGCTAGTTAAAGTATCGGCTATGCTTGCGATTGCGGCGATCATGCAGATCGGAGGATGCAAGCTGGCATATGCTGAGAGAGGATATAAGGCGATCGGGAGTGAAAGACTGATTTTCCCGGTAGTGCTCTTTCTTGAATACAAGGCTTTCTGCGAGCCGGGAGAATCCTTCTACGAAGATGAAGAGGAGGAGTACGATGCTTGATATTACAGCAGAAACAAAGAAAGTCCGTGAGGACATGGAAAAGCAGGGATATGTGCTGACCGAGGAAGAGTATCAGATCATCCTGGAGTACACGATCAGAAAGAGTGATCGGTGCGGAAAGGGCAGGGATTATGTACCGCTGCTTCTGGAGGATGAAATTAAGAATTACTACTTTCGCAACACGGTAACAGCCATCTCACTTATAAATATGGCAGTAGCCTAAAGGAGGATAATATGGGACAGATGACAGCAGATCAGTACCTGGATCAGATCCAGAACCAGTTAATGAAAACTCTGACTGAGAAAAAAGACGCCATGCCACCTGGATTTAATCAGCAGAGATTCGCTCTGAACTGTATCACGGTAATCCGGGACATGATGAAGGATTACAAGAAAAGAGAACAGCTCCAGACGGTTGATATCAATTCAATCGTGCTCTGCATGATAAAAGGAGCATACCTGGGGTTAGATTTCTTGAACGGGGAATGTTATGCGATCCCGTATAAGGGCGAAATGACATTCCAGACTGACTACAAAGGCGAAATTAAGGTTTGCAAGCGGTTCAGTGATGATCCGATCAAAGATATTTATGCAAAAGTAGTCCGTGAAGGAGATGTCTACGATGAAGGAGTGGAGGCAGGCGTTCAGAAGTTGAGCTTTAAGCCAGTTCCATTCTCAAACAAAAATATCATCGGAGCATTTGCGGTAGTCATGTATGCAGACGGAACCATTAAATACGACAGTATGAGTGTGGAAGAGATCCAGCATACAAAAGATGTCTACTCAAAAGCAGCGAATAGCCAGGCATGGAAAGAATCATTCGGAGAAATGTGCAAGAAAACAGTCATCCGCAGACTGAGTAAGCTGATAGATCTGAACCTGGATAAAGTGGAACTGATTAAGGCTTATGAAGAGGGATCCGGATTTGAATTTGAGAATCAGCAGATCTCCGGAGGATCTACCAGACAGCCAGCACAGCTTCCAGGATCGGACAATGTGGTTGATGCCTTTGCACCGGGGCAGACAGCCGGGAAGAAAACGATCGAACAGAAGCCACAGCCGGCAGTAACACCGCAGGACTTCCGGAAAGCACCGGAGAGAGAACCGATCCCGGCAGAAGAAGCACCACAGAGCATGCCGGAGGAAGGCTTTATGATGCCGGAGGATTTTCCGGATAACGAGTTACCATTCAAGTAAGTAAATGGAGGAAATGGGAATGAATGAATTAAAAGTAAAAGTACAGCAGACACCAGGAACAGTAACATGGAATTATGAAGATCTGAAAAATGCGATCACGAACGCTTTGGAAGTATACAAGACCACGGAGTACGATGATTCAAACATCGGTCAGGCAAAGAAAGACAGAGCAATGTTAAACAATCTTTCCAAGTCTGTAAACGCCAGAAAGATCGAGATCAAGAAAAAGTGTTTGGAACCATATGAACTGATTGAAACCCAGGCAAAAGAGCTGATGGCGATTATCCAGGAACCGATTGCAGTTATTGATGAACGCCTGACAGAATATGAAACTGCCAGAAGAAAAAAAGCAAGAGCTGTGATCCTGGAATATATGCAGAAAGCATTTGAAGGGATCGAACATCAGATTGCAGATAAAGCCAAGAACGCTCTTTATGATGACCGCTGGGAAAATGCGACAGCTAAGAAATCAGAATGGCAGACTGCCATTGATACTAGGGCGGATGCAATCAGGTCAGATCTGCAGGTTTTGGCTGGCATCGAGGAGAAATTCAGATCTTACGCCATGGATGCGTACAGACCGAACCTGAGACTTGCGGATGCAATGCAGAAAGTCCAGGAACTGAGAGCACAGGAAGCAGCCATCCTGAAAAGACAGCAGGAAGAGGAAGAAAGAAAGAGACGTGAGGAAGAGGAACGCCGCAGACGCCAGGAGGAGCTTGCGAAACGTGAAGCAGAACTTGCAGCTCAGAATCAGCAGGAGGAGGCTGCTCAGACATCCGGATATCCGGAAAGACCGCAATCGAACATCGGAAGGACGATTGACAACATCGAAAGAGAGGCGTTTGCCCGTGCGACAGCATCAACTCCGATCCAGGAACCAATCGTTGAGCTGGCACCGGAACCAGTTCAGGATCCGGAAATTCCTTTTGATCCGAAACCGAGCCAGACGATCAGAATCACTGGATCCCCGGAGGATTACCAGAAGGTAATTGAGTACATTAAGGCAATGGGAATTGACTACGAGGAGGTATAATTCATGGGCTTTCAGCTAACATCGGAGAATTATTACTCCGACATAGCCAATTATGAGTACATGTCAGTTTCTCAGTTCAAAGATTTTGCCGGAACATACGGCAAACTGGGATGTGAAGAGTGTGCGATGGCTAAGATTCGTGGGAAATATAAAGAACCGGATCGAACAGCACTCCTGGAAGGAAACTACGTGGATTCCTTCTATGAGGGTACTCTGGATAAATTCAAAGAAGAACATGCAGAGCTGTTCAGACAGGACGGAGAATTAAAAGCAAATTTCATAAAGGCAGAAAAGGCGATTGCAAGAAGTTTGAGAGATCCGCTTTTCCAGGAATACATGTCTGGAGAAAAACAGGTCATAATGACCGGAGAGCTGTTTGGATCCAAGTGGAAGATCAAAATGGACAGCTACCATCCGGGCAGAGCGATTGTGGATCTGAAATACATGCAGTCACTCACAAAGTTCGGATATGTTCCGGACATCGGGTATCTGGATTTTGTTCGCTACTGGGGATATGACCTCCAGGGAGCTATTTACCAGGAGATCGTTTACCAGAACACCGGAAAGAGATTGCCGTTCTACATTGCCGGAATTTCCAAAGAAGAGGCAATGAACATCGAAGTGATCTACATACATGACAACTATCTGAAAGAGGCGATGAAGGTAATAGAAAGCCGGATGCCGAGGATCCTACAAGTGAAATATCACGGAGCGAAACCTGACCGATGCGAGCAGTGCATCTGGTGTAGAGACACCAAGGTGCTGACAAAGCCGATCGGGATCGGGGATCTGACAGCGAGTTTATAGTATGGAGGTGCAGGAGATGGCATGGATCACGGTGGATCAGAAGCTGATCGGAGGTAAATTAAGGGATTTTGCTAAGAGATCCGGAATCAGCCAGAATGAGGCAATCGGGATCCTGATTCGCCTCTGGCTGTGGGGAATTGACAATGCGGAAGAGAGTGGACGGATTGTAGCTGCCGAACATGAGGACATCGAGGAAGCGATCCGTCCGGGATTCCTGGAGATTGACCGGAGTACAATTTCAAATATCGTTGACAATTTGATTGAGTGTGGATGGATCGACCAGGAGGATGGTTCCTTATATCTGCATGATTGGATGGACTGGAGAAGTTATTATACGTCATATGAGCAGAAGAAAGCGAAACATGCGGAACGGATGCGAGATTATAGAGCTGGAAAGAAAAAGAGCCAGGATCCGGAACCGGAGAAAAAGCCGGAGGGATCCGGAAAGACGAAACGCAATGAGTATGCAGTAGCTTTTGAGGAGTTCTGGAAGGTCTATCCGAGAAAAGTGGATAAAGGAAACGCTTATAAGAAGTACCAGGCAAGATTGAATGACGGATATTCGGATGCGGAGTTGCTGACAGCTGCAACCAATTATGCGAACCAGTGCCAGAGAGAAAAGACAGAGACAAAGTTCATAAAGCATCCAAAGACATTCCTGAGCGATACAATGCCATTTACGGACTTCCTGGATAATAGAACCCAGGAGCCAGCGAAAACGTTCAGGAAAGGCGAAAATCCGTTCATGTAGACAGAAGGAGGATAACTGGAAATGGAAGTTGGAGGCATGTTGCCCTCTCATAGTCAGGAAGAGATAAGCCCGATCAAAGAGGGAGATTACGTTGGAGAAGATGGTCTGATCCGATGCGGAGTATGCGGCAAACGGAAACAGTTCAAAATTGAGATCTCAGGATTCAAGAAGATTGTGCCTTGCATTTGCAAGTGCAGATCTGACGAGATCGAAAAGGAAAAGCAGAAAGATGAATACGAACAGCGGATGCACGCTATTAACCGCCTGAAAGATGCTTCCATGATGGCGAGCAAGTTCCGGGATGCGAATTTCTCTGGATATAAGGTCAGGGAGGAGAACCAGGAAGCATACAAGCTGGCAATAAATTACGTGAAGAAATTCCGTGAAATGAAGGAAAAGAACCAGGGACTGTTGTTATACGGTCCGGTCGGAACCGGAAAGAGCTTCACTGCCGCTTGTATTGCAAATGCCCTGATGGAGCAAAACATCACAGTGATTATGACATCATTCGTGAAGATCCTCCAGGACATCGGAACCGGAGACGAAGCGAGCTACATACAGATTCTAAACAGTGCATCATTGTCCTTGCCAACGGAG
>ENA-ORSC01002630-ORSC01002630.1-human-gut-metagenome-genome-assembly--contig:-NODE-2630-length-10647-cov-3.640955_pt1 | contig 10647 bp, 10 predicted proteins | sample MGYA00242178_ERZ509140 | MGnify/ENA primary metagenome ERZ509140 (study PRJEB26280, sample SAMEA2338681) | human gut metagenome | biome: human gut; feature: human-associated habitat; material: faeces...
AGAAGCATTTCGGTATTCTGAAAATCGACAGTGAAACTCACAAGCCGATTGAAGGCGTTACTTTCGCCATCTACAAGGACGGCAAGCTGCTCGGCAATTACACCACCGGCGCAGATGGTCGTATCTGGCTTCCGTATGCAGAGCCGGGTACCTATCAGGCACAGGAGGTCATTACCGATCCGAAATATGTCCTCAATGAAAAGGTGTTCACTATCGAAAACAACAGCGAGTACCCGACTTTCTTCACTATTCCCAATGTGATGAAGAAGGACATTACCGTCACCAAGATTGACAAGGATACTGGTAAACCGTTGCAGGGTGTTGTTTTCCAAGGCTTCAAGGACGGTAAGAGCATTGGCTACTTTACCACCGGCGCGGATGGCAAGTTCACGATCTCCTACGCGGACAGCGGCACATACACCTTCAAGGAATATCATACTCTTGCCGGGTATGTGCTGAATAAGGAACCGATCACCATCGAGCATACGACGGACGGCAATGTGGACATTATCATTGACAACACAGAGCAGAAAAAGTTCGAGGTAGTCAAGATTGACAGCCAGACCAAGCAGCCGCTGGCGGGCGTGCAGTTCAAAATCTGGCGCGATGCAACTCTGCTCGGTGACTACACCACCGATGAAAACGGCGTGATCTATCTCCCCGAAGCGGAAAACGGCTGGTACACCGTGACGGAACTGAAAGCCGCCGAGGGCTACCGTCTGGATGACACGCCCCATCGGGTCGAGGTCAGGGATGGCCAGACCGCCACGCTGGAGATCACCAACTGGAAAACTGGCAGCGCCCTGATCCACAAAATCGACAGTGTGACTGGCAAGGGTATTTTTGGCGTAAAATTCCTGCTTTCCGACGCGGCGGGCAATCCCGTGGGAACCTACGAGAGTGACAATAAGGGATATGTCTATATCGACAGCGCATTGGCGGATGGCCGCTATACCATCCGGGAGATCGCGTGTGCGGACGGCTATATTTTAGATACCCAGCCCAAAACGGTGTATGTGGAATATGGCGGCTGCACGACCATCACTTGGAAAAACACTGCCGTTACTGGTCAGATCCAAGTGACAAAGGTCAGCGCGGACTACAATTCTATGAACGGCTGGCCTGCCGGGACGCCCATCCCCAACACCGTCTTTGAGATCTACAACGCCCGCACCAACCGTCTGGTGGATACCATTAAGACGGATAAAAACGGCTTGGCGGTCAGTAAGCCTCTGCCTCTGGCGCGGTACAAAATCGTAGAATCCAAGGCGGCGGAGTTTTACGGGCTGGAAAAGACGCCCATCGAAGTAGAGATCGAACACGCCGGTCAGATCGTTAAGGCGAGCATGACCAATAAGAGCCTGTACACGAATGTGTCGATCAAGAAAACCGGCTACGTGGAGGTCATGCCGGGGCAGCTCGTCCGCTACAACTTTACCGGCATCGCCAACAACTCTACCACGGCGCTTGAATCTTTTTATTGGCGTGACACCCTGCCCGTCAAGGCGGTGCGCCTTGAAAAGATTTACACCGGCACGTGGAATACCCCCGGCAACTATAAAATCGTCTACCGAACCAATCTCAGCGGCGATACCTGGCGCACACTGGCGGATAACCTGAGCACATCCAAAAATTATGTGCTGGATGCTTCCCCCGCGGCGCTGGGACTTGCCGCCAACGAGTATGTGACGGAGTTCATGGCGGCGTTCGGCATCGTCCCCGCCAACTTCCGGCAGGTGGAGGCCCCTCGCGTGGACTGCAAGGCACTTGCCAAGCTCACCGGCGGCACGCAGTTCGTTAATCAGGCGGACGCGGGCGGCGTCTACAACGGGCAGTGGATCATGGCGACCTCCCGCTGGGTCACCCGTGTCTATGCCCCCAGCAAGCCCCTGCCCCGCACCGGTTATTAAGAGCTAACAACGGATGCCGCTCCGCAAGGGGCGGCATCCCCATTTTAAGGAGGTTGAGATTTCTTGAAATACAGAAAAATGATTATTCTGACATTGACGCTTCTGCTTCTGACCTCTCTCTGCTGCACCTCGGCGCTCGCTGCGGGCGGGGATGTGGCGGGAGCGGTGGAGCAGACATGGACGGAGGCGGCCAAACAGATCAAGAGCGTGGTGGAGAAGGTGGTGTTCCCTGCGCTGGATATGATCCTCGCCATCGCATTCTTTGTAAAGCTTGGCGGCGCGTACTTTGATTATCGCCAGAGAGGACAGTTTGAATGGACCGGTCCCGCCATTCTCTTTGCCTGCCTGATTTTCAGCTTGATCGCGCCGAAATACATCTGGAACATCATTGGGATCTGAGCCAAGAAGAGAGAACAATTAAAAGCCGGATCAGGACCCTCCTGCCGGATATAACTGATGAGGCAATGGTTGCATGGATAGTGTATGTGGATGAAGTAGGCAGACATGGTTGCTTCACAAAGATACCCTTGCGTTAAAAGCACAATTCTGCTATAAATACCATTTGAGAGATAGGTACCAGAGAATCTTAATGAGAATGGAGGAATTGTTCTGTGTCTACCAAGAATACTATGAAGCATAATGCCGTCATTACAACGATGCTTTTGCTTGTATTATTTACGTTTTCCGCTTGTGCATCTGTAACTCCTGATGACCAAACATCAAAGGATTCCAATATTACGGAGAATGGTGCATCAACGGGCTGTTCAGACTATGATAATACAAGCACGCCTGAGTTTTTCAATGACCTCGGGAAAACGCTTGATGAATTGAAAAACGAGCATCCGGAAGGCAACGTGATTGTAAGGCCGGATGGATTTCCAGACAGTGCTGCTATATGCTTTGGAGCCTCAGAGTCGGAATATCTTTACTGCTTTTTTGGCGCACAGAGTGGCGATGCTGAAAAGGCTATGAACGAATATGAAGACCAGCTGGAATGTTCCGGTTTTGTCACCACCGCATGCATACTCTTTCCGGACATGGAAGATGAAATGTCCTTTGAAGATTTCTTCTCCTTGATTGGTGTTGACGATTATGAGTATTTAGGAGAAGATACGACTGCAGCAGGTTGGTTAAGATTCATGTATAACGGTATGGAGGTCATGGTGAATACAAACGAGGCTGCTTCTGGTGGTGGATGGAATTTCACAGGAGCGGAAATTGTGAAGCATAATGCTCCCGTGTCAATCGTGGACACGGAAATATTCAATACCAATCAGGACTTAGCGGATGCGGTCATGTTCGATTGATCTACATTATAATGGTCTAAAACAAAATATTCTATAAGGAAAGCCGTCGCCCCGCCTGGGCGGCGGCTTTCTGCATTTCCGGAGGTGAGTGAAGATATTTATTGGGGACTTTGTTGCCGAGACAGTCCTGGATTAGGAAGTAGGCAGATGGTGTCACCCCGTATTTAGCAAGGAGCCTCATAAAAAGCTTGCATAAAAAGTGTTATCTTGATATAATACTATCAAGAAATTGATAAGGAGGGCTTTCTATGCAAATCAGACCATCCTCTGCTCTGCGGAATGAGTACACGCAGATCTCCGAGCTGGCAAAGGCATCCGGTGAACCGATCTTCATTACGAATAAGGGTGAAGATGACGGTGTTTATATGAGCATGGCAGCATACGAGGAGCGGGAAAAAATGTTCCGACACCGCGACAAAATTTATGCTGCGGAACTCAGCAGACTGAGCAGAGAGCCTGTCTGCACGCCGGAGGAGCTTGACGAGAGAATGGAGGAGCTGTTCCGTGCCTACGAAAAGTAAACTGGTCTATCTTCCACCTGCTCAACACGACTTCGAGGAGATCGTAAAGTATCACATTACGGAGGCAGGAACTACCTACGCGCGAAAAATCTACAGTACGATGAAAACGACCATAAACCGTCTGCGGGATTTCCCGCTGATGGGGCAAACGCATCCGGACCCGATCCTTGCGGCAAGCGGTTACCGTAAACTTGTGCTGACGAAGACTTATGTTGCCATCTACAAATTGATTGGGGACACCGTCTACGTTTATGCGATCGTCAATGGCACAACAGATTATCCGCGGCTGCTCAAGTAAGCGCTGCAGTCAGATGCAAAACAAAATACTCTATATGAAAGGCCGTCGCCCATCTGGGCGGCGGCTTTCTGCATTTTCGGAGGTGAGCGAAGATATTTATTTGGGACTTTGTTGCCGCGACAGTCCTGGATCAGTTGGTGGATTGGATCTACGGGCAGATCGTGGGCTTTCTCGGCAATTTCTTTGCCCTCATGGGCAATATGGGCGTGGAACTTTTTGAACTGGAATGGGTCAGCGCCATCATTCTCTTTTTCTCCCGCCTTGCCTGGGCGCTGTTCGCTGTCAGCGTGGTAGTCTGCGCTTTTGAGTGCGGCATTGAATACTCCACCGGCAGGGGCAATCTCCAGCAGTGCGGGATGAATATCATCAAGGGCTTTTTGGCGGTGAGTCTCTTCACCGTTGTCCCTGTCCGGCTCTATGCCTTATCGGTGTCGCTGCAGGGAACCTTTTCCGCAGGGCTTACCGGCTACGGTCGGAGCATCGGTGAGGTGGGACAGGACATCATTACCGAACTCAGTGAGATACAGACACTTGCCGATGTAGTGAACAGTTCCCACTTTGGTCTCGGCATCATCACCAGCCCCATCATGCTTCTCTTTTGCGTGATCCTTATGGGCTACGCGGTGCTGAAGGTGTTTTTTGCCAACCTCAAACGCGGAGGCATTTTGCTGATTCAAATTGCGGTCGGCTCCCTCTATATGTTCAGCGTCCCGCGTGGCTATCTGGATGGATTCATGGGCTGGATGCGGCAGGTCATCGGCTTGTGCCTGACCGCCTTCCTCCAGTCCACCATCCTCATTGCGGGACTCATGGTGTTCAAGGACCACGCGCTGATGGGCGTGGGGCTCATGCTCTCCGCTGGCGAAGTGCCGCGCATCGCCGGCAGCTTCGGCTTGGACACCACAACAAAGGCCAATATTACGAGCGCCGTTTATACGGCACAGTCCGCGGTGAATGTGACGAGAACCATCGCCGCGGCAATCAAATGAAAAGGGTGTGTATGAAATGACACAGTCAACAAAGAAACTTACGATGGGGAGCCTGTTCGATGGCATCTCCGGCTTTCCTCTGGCTTCGGTGCGGTGCGGCATCGAGCCGATCTGGGCCAGCGAGATCGAACCGTTCCCCATACTGGTATCAAAAATACGTTTCCCACGCATGGAGCAAATGGGAGACATCACAAAACTGAACGGTGCATATCTGCCGCCTGTGGACATCATCTGCGGGGGCAGCCCATGTCAGTGGCCGGAATGCGCGCCGGATTGACCGGTGCGCGTTCCGGCCTCTTTATGGAACAAATACGAATCATTCAGGAGATGCGAGATGCAGACAGAAAATCTGGAAGGACAGGAATCCATATTCGGCCGAGATTCGGGATCTGGGAAAATGTCGTCGGCGCTCTCTCAAGTGGGCGGGACGCTGAAACGGGTCAGAAGAAGCCTGGGGCGGATTTTCAAAAAGTCCTCGAAGCGTTCCTCCAAGTTGAAGAACCATACCTTCATGCTGTTAGACCTGAGACCGGGCGCTGGGAATATGCTGGGGGCATATTGGGAGTACGATCCTCCGTGGCTTGGATCGTTTGGGACGCTCAACACTTCGGAGTGCCCCAAAGACGCCGTCGAGTGTTCCTTGTGGCAGATTTTGCAGGCTACAGCGCCATCCCGATACTCGCTATCCCAGACAGCGTGCCTGGGTATCCTGCGCCGCGCAGAGTGCCGCGGCAAATCGCTGCCACCCTTATTGGAAGCTGCTTTGCGTATGCAGGCAGGGCTTGACCCGCCCGCGCCCATATCCGGCGAAGCGAAAGCCTACCATATCAATCAGCGCAATGAAGGCATTGACCTGGACGGTGTGTCCGGCGCTCTGATGGCGACGCAGAACCTTCAAATGCAGACCTTTATCACAAATCCCGGCAGCAGTCAGAGTGGTCCGCAAAAGCAGATCGCATTCGCCGCCAACCAGCGGGACGAGGTGCGTGACCTGCATGATGTAGCAGGCGCGCTGCAGGCTCAGCCGGGGATAAAGCAACAAACCTTTGTCGCTGGATTTTCTGCTGGAGCAGGTGCAAGCGCCGGAACCATCGGATATCAGGAAGGCGTATCGCCTACCCTGAAAGGCAGCCCCAGCGGGAACTGTATGCCCAGCATCCTCTGTATCAATGATCAGGGCGGGCAGATCATGGAGTGCAGCGAGGGTGTTACCGGAACCCTGCGGGCACAGGAGCATGGACACCAGCCTCTGATCCTGCGTCCAGCAGAACCCAAGGTTTACGAAAACCATGGCATTGGCGGAAGATACACGGGGCCGCATGATGTAGCGCCCACCATGTCCGCCCGCTATGGGACCGGAGGGAACAACATTCCTCTCGTACAGCAGGAGGAAGTCATCTGCATTGCGGGCAACGCCATCGACCGCCAGCCGCAAAATGGCGGCAACGGCTTCGGCTGGCAGCGGGACATTTCCTATACCCTGACCACCTCGGATCGCCACAGCGTCTATGCCCGCCAGAAGGTAGATCAGTTCAGGGATGATGAGATCGCCTCCACGGAGAGCGCGCGGCAGCACAAGGACGCTACAGACCTTGTCTGCCAGCCGCCCTCTACCTGGGATGCGGATTGCCGGAATCTCATTCGCCGCCTCACACCGCTGGAGTGCGAACGGCTCCAGGGCTATCCGGATGGCTGGACCGATGTTCCCGGCGCTTCGGACTCCGTACGCTACAAAGCCCTCGGCAACAGCGTTTATTGGGGCAAAACCATTATGTTAATGATGGGCACAAAAATGGCATGAATACAAGGTTTCTGTGGATTTTACTGCACATAATACTCCACATTTCAACCTTTAATCATAGCAACTAAAACCTTTAAAGTAAGGGCTTACTTTTTCCGCTTGTTCAAGTAGAATTGTCATTGTAATAGGAGAAATTTCTACATGAAGGGCGGTGGGTATATTGCCAAACAAGCTAATCAAAGACCTCATTGACAAAGGTGCAGTAACTCTAAAAGAACAGGGGTATTCCATACGCAGTAGCGAATACACCCTATTGACATGGAAGCAATTTCAAGAGTTCTGCAATAAAAAGGGATATGAAACATATTTGCCCTCGCATAAAGATGAATTCGTCACAGAACTCGGCAAGTGCACTCCACCTTTAAGGCAGTCCACAATTGACCGCAAAGCCGGAAGCATGAAAATGCTTGATCTGCTTGCCACCAAAGGTACATGGGGAAAGGGGATGCTCAATCCTCTGCAAGAGTTGTTGCCGGAATTCAACTCCTTTCTTGATGCGCAGGAAGAATATCTCATCAAAACCGGTTATTCAGAATGCACCAGAGAAACGATGCGAAATTATATCTCCGTAGTTATGCGGTACTTTCAGAATGCTGGTATAACAAAGCTGGAAGAGCTTAACAGTTCACATGTCTCGGCATATCTGCTGACTCTGAGAGGCCATGCAAAAAGTACAGTGCGTTGTGAACTCAGCCGACTGCGGAAGTTCCTGTCGTATCTGTATCTGCTTGGATATACATCCGAAAATCTTGCACCTCATGTACCTGAATATCGTCTGGGACAAGCACAGAGCATAATTAAAATCTGGGAGTCAGAGGAAATCAATGCAGTATTGGAAACCGTGAACAGAGCCAGCCCAAAAGGAAAACGAGACTATGCTTTCATTACTATTGCCGCTGAACTTGGTGTGCGAAGCAAAGATATCTGCAATTTGAAGTTGTCCGATATTGACTGGGAGCTTTGTTCAATCTCCTTTGTGCAAAGCAAGACGGGCAAGCCGAACACACTTCCTCTCAGCGAAAAAGTGGGATCTGCTATTATTGACTACCTGCATATTCGTCCGCAAACAAAATGCGAATACCTGTTTGTCAGTTTGAACCCTCCATATGGCAAGATGAAATCAATCCATTCAGCGTTCCATAGGTATGTCGCGCGTTCAGGGGTAAAAGTGCCAATTCATGCGCATCACGGCCTGCATTCTCTTCGGGCAACCGTTGCGACAAAACTGCTATCTGCCGATGTGTCTCCAGATATCATTTTTTCATTTCTTGGCCATTCGGACCGAGAATCTCTGGGACATTACATCCGTCTGGATATTGAAAACCTGCGTGAATGCGCCCTGTCGTTTGAGGATGGTGATCTCTTATGAGCAGAACTTACGAGTACAGAAGCGGACTGGCAAGTCAAATAAGTGCTTTTATTGCAGAAAAGCGGGCCTGCGGATGTAAGTATGAAAAAGAAGCCAAAACCTTTCAAACATTGGACCGGTTTCTCGTAGAACAAGGAATCAATACTCCAGTGTTGCCGGAATTGGTCGTTGAGAAATGGATTGAAAAGCGGCCCAATGAAAAGCGTAAAAATCAAAAATGGCGGCTTAATTTCACAAAACGCTTTGCCAAATATCTTCAATTGAATGGCTATGCCGCGTACTACCCCGAACTTACCATTTCATCTCGAGATGATGCTGACTTTTCTCCCTGCATTTTTACGAGCGATGAGTTGGCACGTATTATGAAATATTTTGAAACGATGGTTCCAAGCAGGCAATGCCCTACTGCGCACCTTGTCTTTCCTTTGCTGTTTAAGACTCTGATCTGCTGTGGATTACGTGCCGGAGAGGCAACCCGGCTCCGTGTAAAAGATGTAGATCTTATAAACGGCGTTTTGCAGATTTGGGAAACAAAGCATGACAAACCAAGATATGTTCCTCTGTCTAAAAGTCTGTGGGCGGACTACGAACAATATTTTGAAGAAATCCATGCGGAAAGTTCTGGTAACAACTATTTCTTCCCCAATCCCCGAAAAAGCTGCTACCATACAACCACAGTCTACAACCGGTTTCGGGATGCGCTATGGCATTGTGGAATTGCGCATAAAGGACGTGGATACGGTCCGAGGGTTCATGACCTTCGTCATACCTTTGCCGTTCATTCTATGCAAAAGCTGAAAAAATCCAAGAGCGACATCGTGACTACACTTCCATACCTTTCGGCGTATCTCGGCCATTGCAACATGAGTGCGACGCAAATCTATCTGCATTTAACAGCGGAATGTTACCCTGAATTTATTCAAAAGCAGTGCGATTATCTTGGCGATACGATTCCAACGTGGGAGGCGCCGAATGAAAACTGCTGATTTTGCCGCACATTTGACGGAGTTTCTTTCCCATTACCTGCCCGAACTTAAAAATATCAGTACGAACACGATTTCATCATACTGCGATGCATTTCGGCTATTCCTTGGCTATTGCCAGGATGTAGAGGGGATGAGGATTGAAAAGCTTTCCATAGATGATCTGACGCCGGAACTCGTTGACCATTTTTTGCAATGGCTGAGGATAGAGCGAAACAATGGAACCGCGACGCGTAGCCAACGTCTTGCAGCCATCCGCTCATTTGTTAAATACCTGCAGATAAAAGAGCCGCGCCTTTTGCTGAATTTCCAGCAAATACTGGCAATCCCAGTGAAAAGAGCTGAGCGCAAAGCGATTAATCCGTTGACAAAAGAGGCGATTGCGCTGATCCTGCGCCAGCCGGATACATCCACTCTCAGCGGCAGAAGAGATGCCACGATCCTGTGTTTTCTTTATGATACAGCAGCCCGTGTGCAGGAAATCTGTGACTTACGTATTGAAGATGTCCGTCTTGATTATCCTGCAAGTGTCAAGATCCTTGGTAAAGGCAGAAAAACCAGGGTAGTTCCCATTTTGCCGGCAACGGCGCAGAACTTGAAAAAATATCTTACTGAAATGCACATGCTTGCACCGGAAAAAAGTCATCTGCCGCTATTTATGAACCGCAACGGGCAAAAGCTAACTCGTGCAGGGGTTACGTACATCCTGAACAAATATGCCAAGGCCGCTTCAGTGATTGATCCTTCCATACCGGAGAAAATTCCTCCGCATTTGATGCGCCATACTAAAGCAATGCACATTTACGACGCGGATAATGATCTCGTTCATGTGCGCGATTTCCTCGGACATTCCGACATTAAAACTACAGACATATATGCCCGTTCAAGTCTTACAATGAAGCAGAAAGCTCTGGAACGAGTTTCGGATTCTCCAGTTCCCTCAATGCCTTCCTGGCAGAAAAGCCGGAGTACAATGGAGTGGTTGAAAAGTTTTGGGTCTCAAAAAGCATAGCACATTATGTGAAGCAACTGCGCCAGGAATCCTCTCCTGGCGCAGTTTTCACATCTGTTCTTCTCATAACGACCATGATTAAATAAACCGAATTGCCGAGCGCCCGATAACGGTGCATCGACGGGATCAGCTCACCGGTTTCACCGTACTTTGTCCAGTTGTCCGGCAGACCCATGAGCCGTTCGCTCTCAATTTCTGTTGGGAAACGGATGCAGCCGCCCGCCGGATCATCCGCGTACCAGAAGGCAAAGGGCGTGACGCCACTGGCTAATAGAGTGGGAAAAGGGTCTGCTGCCCGTCCAAAGCTGCCGCGGAACTGCGTGTGCTGCCCATGCTTGGCTGCTCCCCGCATCCGGTAGAGTTGAAAGGGCTGGAGGATGGGTACACGCCCCCCTGCTTCAATAACAGAGCCTCGATCTCTTTCGGCGGCGGGCAGCCTGCCCGCTGTGCAAGGGCG
>ENA-ORSC01002632-ORSC01002632.1-human-gut-metagenome-genome-assembly--contig:-NODE-2632-length-10638-cov-4.353491_pt1 | contig 10638 bp, 8 predicted proteins | sample MGYA00242178_ERZ509140 | MGnify/ENA primary metagenome ERZ509140 (study PRJEB26280, sample SAMEA2338681) | human gut metagenome | biome: human gut; feature: human-associated habitat; material: faeces...
ATGAATGAAATTATAATAGAGGTAAAAAATATTAGTAAGGTTTATGATGAAATGACAGATAATCCAGTAATTTCATTAAATAATATTTCTATGTCAATAGAAAAAGGAGAATTTATTTGCGTGATGGGGACATCTGGATCAGGAAAAACAACTTTTATTAATTGTATTTCAACAATGGATACTCCTAGTAAGGGACAAGTTATATTATTTGGAAAATCAACACTAGAAATGAGTGATGAAGAAATAGGCAATTTTAGGAGTAAAGAAATTGGATTCATTTTTCAAGAATATAATTTATTGGATTATTTAACATTGGAAGAAAATATTGCATTTCCACTATCAATGAACAAAGTAAAAAATAGTGAAATAAAAAAAAGAGTGCATGAAATTGCTAAAAATCTTGGCATCGAAGGTCTTTTAAATAAATATCCAGATGAATGCTCTGGAGGACAAAAACAGCGTACTGCAATAGCTAGAGCTTTAGTTAATAAACCAAGTATTATTATTGCTGACGAGCCAACTGGAAATTTGGATAGTAAAAATACAAGTGAATTATTGGCAATTTTGAAAAATTTAAATGAAAAAGAGGGAAAAACAATCATTATGGTTACACATGATGTTATGGTTGGGTCGTTTGCTTCTAGATTGCTCTACATTCAAGATGGAACTATTAAAGAACAATTAAGCAGAAAAGAATTTAAGACACAGGAAGATTATTTCTATAATATTTCAAAAATAAATTCTAAAGAGCAACTCATATCATTGAAAAAATAATAGTAAATATTAAAATTAAAAAATAAATATTTAAAAATGTTTATAGGAAGAATAAAATCCGATGCGATTGATATAAATTCTTTTAAAGAAGATATTATAGAAAATTTTTTAGAAGATAAAGCGAGAGAAAAAGTTTTAAATATAGCGGAAAAATTATATAAGATAGACAAAAAAGACGATATAAAAAAATCCTACATTGAATTAAAAAATATTTTAGAAGAGTTTAGAAATATTTTAATAAATTATAAAAAAAACGATTATAACGAAATAATAAATATAATAGAAAAATACGAAGAAAAAGCGCCGATATTAAAAAATATTTTATCTGCTGTTATTATAATGAGCGAAAGAGGAAAATACGATATTAAAAAAAGATTAGATTTTTTGATTTCGGAAAGTTTAAAAAATGTTAATTATTTTTTAACAAGAATTAATATTATTATAGATAGATTATAATTTTACAATTTAATGTTAAAAAATACAAAACTTAAACTATTAATTTAAAATCTATAATATGTTTTAATATATCAATATCTTCTTCTGTTATTGTTATGATTATTATTTCGGTTTTTTCTTTCTCTTCTATTATTGCCTTCTTCTTCCACATAATCGTCTGGTTTTTCAAGCAAAGCCTTTCTACTCAAAGAATATTTTCCGCCTCTATTGTCTATAATCTTAACTTTAACCGTATCGCCTATTTTAAGAATCTCTTCAACATTCATAACTCTTTTATAAGCTAATTCCGATATATGACAAAGTCCTTCAACTCCTGGCAATATTTCAACAAAAGCTCCGAACTCTTTAATATCTTTAACGACTCCGTCATATACTTCTCCGACTTCAGGGTCTTTAACATAAGAATTTATAAGCTCTATAGTTTTTTCTAAAGTAGGACTGTCTGGAGCGAATATATTTACTATTCCGCTGTCTTGTATTTCTACATCGCTTCCCGTTTCGTCTATTATAGCTTTAATATTTTTTCCGCCAGGACCGATTAATACTCTAATTTTTTCAGGATTAACTTCCATCATTTTAAATTTAGGAGCAAAATCCGATATTTCCGCTGGATTTGATATTGTGGCGTCAATTTTATCCAAAATAAAGAATCTCGCTTTTTTAGCCTGTTCCAAAGCTTCTTTTAATATTTGAGCGGATATTCCCGTGAGTTTTATATCTAATTGAAAAGCCGTTATTCCTTTTCTGGTTCCCGCAACCTTAAAATCCATATCTCCCAAATGGTCTTCGACTCCTTGAATATCGGTTAATATTTTATAGCCGTCTTTATAAGTGGCAAGTCCCATAGCGATTCCCGCAACGCTTGAATTGAGAGGAACTCCCGCCGATAATAAAGACATTGTGGACGCGCAAATTGTAGCCATAGACGAAGAACCGTTACTTTCCAATATTTCGGCTACAACTCTTATAGTATATGGGAATTTATCTTTTGAAGGCAAAACGGCGTTAAAAGAACGTTCGGCTAAATTTCCATGCCCGATTTCTCTTCTGCCTGGCGCTCCGTATCTTCCAACTTCGCCAACTGAAAAAGGCGGAAAATTATAATGAAGCATAAAAGTTTTATTATCTTTTCCGTAAATATCGTCCATTAATTGAGCGTCTTTCTCGCTTCCCAAAGTCACTATTGATAAACATTGAGTTTGTCCTCTTGTAAATAAGCCCGAACCATGAACTCTCGGAATTAAATTTATCATAGTATCGATTTTTCTAATTTCGTCTAAAGCTCTTCCGTCAGGGCGCATGCCTTTTACAACTATCGCCTCTCTAACAATTTCTTCTTCTATAGAATGACAAATTCCTTTAACTTGAGCTATTAATTTTTCGTCTTCCGTTTTTGTTTTAATATATTCTTCTATCTCGTTAAAAGCGTTATCCATGCTTTCGTTTCTTTTTTCTTTGTCGGGATTATAATTAGCGGCGTTTATTTTTTCTCTTCCGTATTCATTAACCATGTTTAATAAATCTTTATCGAATTCAAATAATTCCTGCTCAATCTTTTGAGTTCCGCAAAGATTAGCCATTTCGCTTTGAATATCAATATATTTTTGCATTTCTTTATGAGCAAGTTCTATAGCGCCTATAAAAACTTCTTCTGAAACTTCTTTAGCTTCTCCTTCAATCATCAATATAGCGTCTTTGCTTCCCGCAACTATAATATCCAAATCGCTTTTTAAAAGTTCGCTATTTTTTGGATTTACAATATATTCTCCGTTAATATATCCTATTCTAACCGCCGCAACTGGTCCGCCGAAAGGAATCCATGAAATCGTAAGCGCAGCGCTTGAAGCTATTAAAGCTAAAGCGTCCGTTGGCATATCGGAATCTACCGAAAGAACGGTTGGAATTACTTGAACTTCATTTCTAAAACCTTCAGGAAATAAAGGTCTTAAAGGTCTGTCTATTATTCTAGATATTAATATTTCTTTATCTCTAGGTTTGCCTTCTCTTTTTAAAAATCCGCCTGGAATTTTTCCGCCCGCGTAATATTTTTCATTATAATTTACCGTTAGAGGAAAAAAATCCGATTCTAAATTTGGCTCTTTAGCTGCTACAACCGTAGCTAATATAGTAGTGTTTCCGAGTCTTAAAGTTATCGCCCCATGAGCTTGTTTTGCCAAAAGCCCAGTTTCTAATACCAATTCCTCTCCGCAAAATGAACTTTTTACTGTTACCATTATAATCTACTCCTTTTGATATAAATTAAAACAAAACGGTTTAATAAAATTTAAATTCATGAAAATAAATTATTTTCTTAATTTTAATTTTTGTATAAGATTTTTATAAGCTTCTATGTCGACTTTTCTTAAATAGTTAAGAAGTTTTCTTCTTTTAGCAACCATTTTTAGAAGTCCCATCCTAGAATGATTATCTTTGGTATGAGTCTGAAAATGACCTTTTAAGTAGCTTATTCTATTCGTCAAAAGCGCTATTTGAACTCCTGCCGAACCCGTATCCTTTTCGTTTTTTCCAAATTCTTTAATTATTTTTAGTTTTTCGTCCGCTGTAATAGACATTTTTTCTCCTTTTTAAAAAATTCTCTAACTTTGTATTCGTCTTTTTTAAGCAATAATTTTACTTCTTCTATAGAATTAACTTTTATATTATCTCTTATATATTTAAGAGGAATAATAGTTAATTTCTTGCCGTATATCATTCTTGAAAAGTCTAATATATGGCTTTCAACTCTAAGTTCTTTATTAATATTGCTAATGCCAATAAAAGTGAGCGCTTTATAATATTTGCTTCCGTTTCCTATTCTAACTATAGAACTATAAACGCCCATTTTAGGAATAAAAATATTATTTGGAATTTCCAAATTTGCGGTTGGATAGCCAATCTTTCTGCCAAGCGCGTTTCCATGAACTATTTCTCCGCTTATAGTATATTCTCTTCCAAGCATTTTATTAGCGTCTTTTATCTTACCGTTTGAAAGGCAATCTCTTATGGATGAACTTGATATTCTATTTCCGTTATTGTTAAGAAATTTAATCACGCTTACTCCAATGCCGCATTCTTTTGAATATTTATACAAAAATTCTATGTCGCCTTCTCTGTCTCTGCCAAATGCAAAATCAAAACCTACGGCTATATGCTTCATACGATAATACTCTATCAATTTATTAAAGAACTCTTTAGCTTCCATTGTATAAAATTCTGGCAAAAAGTCAATAACTATTATATAGTTTATTCCCAATTCTTTTATAAAATTTGTATTTTCTTCTATATTATAAATTGATAAATTTCTTTTTTTTATAAGAATCGCTATCGAAACGAGATTATTTTTTTTAGCAAAATTAACCGTATATTTTAAAAGTTTTTGATGTCCTTTATGAACGGCGTCAAATTTGCCTATCGTGACAACGCTTTCTTTTTTCAAATCTATATGACAAAATTCACTAACAATTTGGCTCATTTTATTTTTTTAACTCTATTAACCTACTGACTTTTAAACCTTTTTATAATAAACGAAATCATAATTACAAATATCGCTATAAAATATATAAAAGCCGTTATATTCCAAAAATTTAAATTATGCATTAATACATTTGCAATCGTAAAAATAATTTGCATTATTCCGTATATTAAAAATCCCGTAAGCATATTATGGTAAATATATTTTTTTGAATTAAACGATAAACCTAACATATAAAGAGCGAGAAATATAAGAAAAAATTGACTAAATAAAATTAATACTACATGAATTTGACGACTCTCAACCGTAAGATACCTCAAAGATAAATTTAAAAAAGGAACTAAACTAAAACCAAAAACCACATCTTTTGAAATGCTCGACAAATAATAAAACATTGACTTTCTTTCAATTTCAACCGAATTTCTTATTTCTAAATTTATTCCGTTAATCTCTTTTACATTGAACATAGATATAGTTTTATTTGAAACATATATATAATCTGCAAAATATATTTTATTATTTAAAAAAGCATCTATAAGAATTCCATCTTTATATCCGTTATTAAATAATTTATTGTTAGCCTTCACTATATATTTGTCTACTTTAGTAAAAGTTTTTTCGTTTATATCTAAAAAAGTATTTTCATTTTCTAAAAATTCAATGTTATGATTTCCGATTAAAACATAAAGAGGATAAGATATTACGATTAAAGACAATAATACAATCGTTATAATAGTAGCCGCATAGCCTCTGAATTTATTTAAAGTTCCGATAAATATTATAGAGATTACGGATGCGACTACAAATATATAAAATGTATAATTAATAACAAATCTTTTAATTATTTTTATATCAAACTCTTTTAATAAATTATTTATATCTATTACTCTAAAAAAATAGATAAAAAATAATATCGCGAAAGATATAATAAAAAATTTAAGTAGGTATAATAAATTTCTAAATAGCTTCATAGATATATATTATATTATAAAAATAAAAATTCAAGCGTATTTTTTAATTTTTAATGTAAATGTTAACGATTTTTGATAACAAAAAATAGCATTAAATTTGCTATCTTTAGACATAAAGAATAAAAAAGTCAAGATGAATTAACGATAGACATGACTTTAAATATTAAAAATGATTTTATATAATAACTTTGGTGAAACGATTATTTTGTTCGTTATTTCTTTCGCAACATGCGGGCATTCACCACCGATAAAGGCTGGGAGAAAGTTTTACTTGATTTTATTAACGCCGTTATGATTAGCGCCGATATGAAAACTTTTAAGGCGATTGAAATTCTTAATCCATTTAATCTTAAAAAGCATTACAATGATAAAGAAGCTATTGTCGATATGATATGGAAGAAACTTGAGATTATACTATAAATAATCCAAAATATACCGTTATCTTTAATTTCATTCACATAATTTTTTCCTTTATTTAATCTTCTTAAAAATTCTCTGTCGGATTGAGAGCCTATAAAGATTTTTATTCCGTCCTCTTCAAATTTTTTGCATCTTTCTTTTTTATCGATTCCATAAATATTTACTTTTGCGTTTGGATTTAATTTACTAAAATAATTTTTCCACATTTTAAGAGAACCGCCATATCCAACGCCAATCTCAAGCAGATTAATATCTTTTCCTCTGTATTTTGAAAAATGTCTTTCGTAAATATCAAAATAGGGGAGATGTTTATAAATTGCTTCTTCCTTATTATTCAAAAAATAATTATGCAAATCGGATTTATTTTTATTTTCTTCGTTTATTAAAATATTTTTTATAATCTCTCTCTTTTTATTGTCTTCTTCCGACTCGCCATTTATCATAAAAGTATTTCTATTGATTTTAGTTTTTATTTTATTATTCATTTTAAATATTTCCTTGAAAAAATTTTAACAAGCATAATTTTTATTTTGAATATAATTTTTTAATAAGTATATAAATTAATTTGCAATTTTCAAGTATTTTTTATTTATAAACGATTTCTAAATAATCGCTTTCATTATGTATTCTATCCAACGCCGTGATATAATATACATAATTTGATTTTTTATTTACGGTTTTATCTTTATAAATTATTTTAGCGTTTGTATTATAATTAGTTCTTCTGATTTTATCTATTAATTCTATTCCAGCTTCTTTAATATTTCTTCTGTAAACGGCATAATAAACCGAAGTTCCTACTTTTGGATGCGAATAATCGTCTAATTTATATTCGTTAGGGTCCGTAAAACTTATTTCTATATAATTAAAATGTTTTTTTATTTTAGGATTTTCCAATTTTAAAGGAGTTTCGTTTAAGTATTTCATTGTATTCATTTTAGGAATTATAGCTTTGAATATATAATTATTTTCTTTTATATATTTTATCGCTTCGCTTCCGTAATTTTTTGTATTAATATCATTTTTATACATATTATGCATTGTAAAAAAAGCCGAACCTTTTATAAAATTTTTTCCTTCTTTTCTTATATAATCTATTTGCTCTGAAAGTAAATTTGTATTTTGCCAATTTTCCGAACTATTTGAACTGCCCATTCTGTATAATGCATGCCCGATATATAAATCGGCTAAATTGTTATTTGTAGATTTTTTCGCTTCTTCAATCCACCAATTTACTATTATATTGAAAGGAATTAATTTATGCCTTGAACTCCAATAAATTTGCGGAATAATAGCGTCAATATACATTTTATTTATTCCATCTTTTTCGGTAGCGTTGCTTAACGATTCTGTTTTCTCTCCGTTTAGCATCCATAATAAAACATCCGCATGTAAAGCGTCAAAATTAGGATTATAAGATTTTGTATCGCTTCCGTATTCGCTGCCTTTATATTCTGATAATTTATTTTTGTTTCGCCAAACTCCAGCGGGCGATATTGTCCATTTAACATAAGGCTTTCTTTTTTTTATTTCTTCATATAATTTGCTTACCAAGTTATTTATATTATTTCTTCTCCAAGCGTATAAACTATTAACTCCGTAATCGTCATAAGATTTATTTGAAATATCGTATCCCGCTTCTTTTCCGTATTTTGAGGCGCTTATTTTGTCATCCCAATCTTTATAAGTTTTTCCTTTAGCCGCGTTTTGATAAAAATAATCGTCAAAATGTATTCCATCTATATCGTAATTTTCAACTACTTCTATAACCGAATCTATTACATATTTTTCGCTTATAGGCTCGCCAGGGTCTAAATATAATCTTTTATCAAACCAATATATCGGCTTTAAATTATTTGAAACATAAGTATGAATAAAATTCTTTTTTGAAAATTGCTCTTTATAAGTTTTTTTAGAGTTATAAGTTAATGATATTCTATAAGGATTAAACCAAGCATGAACTTCAATATTTCTTTTATGAGCTTCTTCGATTATAAACTCAAGCAAATCGGTTTTAAAAGGATATTCGTCTTTTTCGTTTGTAGAATCATTTCCAAAAAAATATCTTGTAGTAGGATTTATTTTAGAATTAAAAATTACTCCCGCATCTGGTTTCACTTGCACAAATACCGCGTTAAAATTATTTTTATTTAAAGTTTCTAAATGCTTTACTATAAGATGTTTTTGTTCCGTTTCGCTTCCGTTTTTTATGGGAAAATCTATATTTACGACTGTAGAAAACCAAGCCGCTCTAAATTCTCTGTATATCGGATTATCTTCTCTATTTTCTTCCATGCTTCTTACGAGAGATTTTTTTATATCGTTAGGAATAATTATATTAATAGTTTCGCATGATAGAATAATCAATATAAATATAAAAATAATAATTTTTTTCATTAATTTAATCGAGTATAGTTTATTAATTTCAATGTTATATTTGTTTGATTTATAAGTTTTTATTATAATATATTTAAAAATATTTTCAATAATATAATAAATATTGACAATAGTTATTCTTTGTATTATATTAATTAAATGACTAATAATAAACGAAAAATTATTATTGAAGAATATACAAAAGAAAGTATAGATTATTTAAAAAATACAGATATAAAAAAAAGAAAAAAATTAGGACAGTATTTTACGCCAAAATCTATAAGAGAATTACTGCTTTCAAAATTGCCAAAAAAAGATAACGCCGATATTCTTGACCCAGCTTGCGGAAGCGGAGAGTTTTTACTTTCATGCAAAAAATATTTTAAAAATCCAATTCTTTACGGTTTTGATATAGATAAAAAATTAATTAATATCTCTTCAAAATTAGTAAAAAATGCGATTATAAAAAATTTTGACTTTTTAAATATCGATATTAATAAAAAGAAATACGATTATATTATAGGAAATCCGCCTTATTTTGAATTAAAATTAAACGAAGAGATTAAGAAAAAATATTTTGATATAATCAAAGGAAGAGTAAATATATTTTCTTTATTTATAAAAACGGGTTTGGATTTGCTTAAAGACGGCGGTTATTTGGCTTATGTCGTTCCGCCTTCAATGAATAACGGCGCTTATTTTTCAAAGTTGAGGGAATATATAATTAAAAATTCAAGTTTAGAATATTTGCATATAATTGACGGAGCGGATAATTTTCATTTGGCAAATCAAAAAGTTATGCTTATAATTTTAAAAAAAACTAATTCAAAAAAATCGTCAAAATATATTTTTAAAAAAAATGGAATTACGATTTTTACGGAAGATAAAAAATTCTTAAATAAGGCTTATAAAAATACGGTTAGCTTAAAAGATATTGGTTATACGGTAAAAACGGGAAATATAATTTGGAATGAGCATAAAGAGAAATTAACTAACGATAAAAATAATTCGACTCTTTTAATTTGGGCTTCAAATATAAATAACGGAAAAATAATTATTGGTTATACTAAAGGAAAACCTCAATATATAAAAAATATTTCAAACGATTTAATAATTAAAAGTAGAGTAGTTGTAGTAAATAGAATAACAGGCTCTTCAAAAGATATAAATATAAAAGCGGCTATAGTTAATGAAAAAGAATTTGTTTGCGAAAATCATGTTAATGTTATTTACATGTCCAAAAATGCAAATTGTAATTATTCTTTGGAAGATATTTTGAAAGCTTTACAAGATAAAACAAATATAAAAGTAATGAGACTTATTAGCGGAAATACTCAAATATCTAAAACCGAATTGGAGAGACTGTTTCCTTTTAGAAAAAATTGATTAATTCATATAAATAATAAGATAAACCTTTTTAAGTAATATTATACCTTATACATACTATTTTACACTATTCGCACATATTTTAGATTTTTATTCATCGTCCATAAATACTTCAAAAACATCTATAAATCTTTTATTAATTGGTGTTAATATTTCCATGATTTGTCCATTAAATATAAATTATTTTATACATTTATTCATTATGTATTTTTTATAATTTTTATCAATACAAAAAATTAAAATAAAATACTATTTTTCTTCTTGTAATCTTTTTTTATAATATTCATATAATTTCTAGCTGTATTTTTAATACTAAATTTCTTTTTTTGAATATTACAATTTTTAATTAATTGTTTTCTAATATTTTCATTAAAGTAAATAGAATGCAATGCATCTATTAACTCGATTTCATTTCTTGGGTTAAATCCTATTCCTGCATCTCCGTATATTTCTGGAAGAGATGTTATATTTGAAGATATGACGGGGATATTACATTGAATGGCTTCTAAAACAGGCAATCCAAAGCCTTCAAAAAGACTTGGAAATGAAAAACAAAATGCCTTATTATAAATTATATTAATATCTTTATCTGGTATAAAACCAGTAATAATAATTTTGTCTTTATAAAATTTATTTTTATTAATATTATCAAATAGTCTATCTATATCTTCTCCAAATTCTCCGCATAAAACTAAATATAAATCGTTAATTTTATATTTATCTATAAAATTAATAAAACTATTAACTAAAAATATCATGTTTTTATACGGTCTTATATTTGAA
>ENA-ORSC01002637-ORSC01002637.1-human-gut-metagenome-genome-assembly--contig:-NODE-2637-length-10629-cov-3.215812_pt1 | contig 10629 bp, 9 predicted proteins | sample MGYA00242178_ERZ509140 | MGnify/ENA primary metagenome ERZ509140 (study PRJEB26280, sample SAMEA2338681) | human gut metagenome | biome: human gut; feature: human-associated habitat; material: faeces...
CTGCTTTTTTCTTTTTCCAGAAACTACCGTTCATAGACTACCTGCTTTGAAATGGTATCTGCGCTTTCTTTATCCCGCAGCTCGCTGATCAGCGCAAGTGCAAAATCGATCGCGGTTCCAAGTCCCCGGCTGGTTGTGATATGTCCATCTGTCACTGCCGGCTGACAGGTAACTTCCGCTCCGGTAAGTCCTTCTTCCATTCCCGGATAGCAGATTGCCTTCTTTCCTTTCAGGATTCCCATTCCGCCAAATACGGTCGGTGCCGCACAGATTGCAGCCAGATATTTTTTTTCTTCATTATGTTTTAGGATCAGCTCTTCAAGACCTTTGTGTTCTTTTAAATGGATTGTTCCCGGCATCCCCCCCGGAAGCACCAGCATCTTCACCTCTGAAAAATCTGTATTTTCAAACAAGCTGTCTGCTTTTACTATAATTCCGTGTGCCCCCTTGATTTCTTCCTGTCCCATGATGGAAACGGTTCTGGTCTCGATCCCGGCTCTTCTTAAAAGATCAACGACCGTAAGACCTTCAATCTCTTCAAATCCATCTGCAAGAAATACACATACTTCATTCATAATCTTGTCCATCCTTTCTTTTTCCTGATGTTCCCCATTGTAACAGAAGCCTGCAAAAATGGCAACTTTCTGCCTTGTCTCCCCTGAAAAACTCCGCTATACTGTTAATGAATGTATAAGGAGGGCTTTCCCATGGAAATTGAACGCAAATATCTGATTCATAAGCTTCCGGATCACCTTGAAGCTTATCCGCACCGCACACTTGAGCAGGCTTATCTATGCACCGAACCGGTTGTCCGTGTCCGCAGAGATGCTGATGACTACATCCTGACCTACAAATCCAAAGGTCTGATGATGCGTGAAGAACATAATCTTCCTCTTACCGAGGAAGCCTACTGCCATCTGCGCGAAAAGGCAGACGGGCGCATTATCACAAAAGAACGCTACTGCATCCCTTACGGAGATCATCTCACGATCGAGCTTGACGTCTTCGCCGGTGATCTCTCTCCTCTTCTCCTTGCCGAAGTCGAATTTTCTTCCGAAGAAGAGGCAAATTCCTTTACCCCGCCGGACTGGTTTGGTGAGGATGTCACCTTTTCCAGCAAATATCATAACAGTACACTGAGTCAGAAAAAGGATTGAGAAATTTCCCAATCCTTTTTTCTTCCGCAAATGCTCCATCCGGTACATTTGCGACCACATTCTTTTTATTAGTCTTCCAGACCAAATCCGTCATGGATTGCAACCAGTGCACGGTCTGCATCTTTTTCATCGATCAGAACCGTGATACGGATCTCTGATGTAGAAATCATATTGATATTGATATTGGAATTGCTCAGTGACTCAAACATGGTCGCAGCAACGCCCGGATTGCTGAGCATTCCAGCTCCTACGATCGATACCTTTGCAACTTTTTCGTTATAATTCATCTCTTTAATCGTAAGGGCTTCTTTTCTGGCTTCCATAACTTCCATTGCCTCTTTAAGATCATCCTGTGATACAGTAAACGTAATGTCTTTTGTTCCGTCACGTCCAACTGACTGAAGAATAATATCTACGTTAATATTATGCTTTGCAAGTGTATTGAAAATCTTAAACGCAGTACCTGGTTTGTCTTCTACACCCATTACTGAAATTCTCGCTGTATTTTTATCTGCCGCAACGCCGGTAATTAACATTTTTTCCACCTTTGCTACCTCCTTGACCAGGGTTCCTTCTTCTGTGTTCAGGCTGGATCGTACAACCAGCTCAACCCCGTATTTTTTCGCCATCTCTACAGAACGATTATGTAAAACCTTTGCCCCTGATGTTGCAAGCTCCAGCATCTCATCGTAGGTGATCTCTTCGATTTTGCGCGCATTCGGTACCACTCTCGGGTCTGCAGTGTAAACACCGTCTACGTCTGTATAAATCTCGCATTTGTCTGCATGCATTGCAGCCGCAAGTGCCACAGCTGTCGTATCGGATCCACCTCTTCCAAGTGTGGTATAGTCTCCATAATGGTTGACTCCCTGGAATCCGGTTACGATCACGACCTTACGGTTCTCCAGTTCATGGGTGATACGGTCTGTATCCACTCTTTTAAATCTTGCATTTCCGTTCCGCGCCGTAGAATGCATCTTTACCTGGAATGCATTCAGCGAGATTGCCGGAACATTCAAAAACTGAAGTGCCATTGCCATCAGTGCCACAGATACCTGCTCTCCCGTGGTAAGGAGCATATCAAGTTCTCGTTTTGATGGATACGGATTGATCTCAGCTGCCTTCTCAAGCAGTTCATCTGTTGTATCTCCCATTGCAGAGAGAACAACGATCACATCATTCCCCATCTGATACTCTTCTGCGCAGCGTCTTGCCACATTAAAGATCCTCTCTTTATCTGCAACTGAACTGCCGCCAAATTTCTTAACTACCAGCATAATTTCCTCCTACAATTCCTGCACTTTTATACTTCTTCTTGTACTCTTATCATATGCAGAATTTCCGGATAAGCTTTTGCTTTTTCCTCATATTCTCCCTCGGTCATCACCGGTGTGACAAAACCGAATTCTCCATTGACCCCTGCCTCTACAAATCTTACTTCACCAAAATCATTGCCGATTCGTTCTTTGAACGCATCCTCATTTCCAAGGATTCGCACCAGGAACTTCTTGCTGGTCTTGCTTCTGTCTTCCAATGTAAGCTTTTCTTCGCTCCAGAAATTCATGATATCTCTGCCCTGATTCTGTACAACTGCCACAATGTCAGCCACAACCGCACTTGCAGTCGGAAGCTTTCCTGCCCCACTTCCGTAGAACATCGCATCTCCCAGCATATTCCCCTTTACAAATACGGCATTAAATACACCATTCACACTGTAAAGCGGATGTTCTGCATGAAGAAGCACCGGTGCAACTCCCGCATAAAGAGTTCCGTCCACATGCTTACATTCAGCAAGAAGTTTGATATTCATTCTCAGAGCCTTTGCATACTGCATATCTTCTGTTGTGATCTTTGTAATACCTTCGGTATAAATTTCTTCAAAATCCACATATTTTCCTGAGATGATCGATGCAAGGATCGCGATCTTCCGGCATGCATCCTGTCCTTCCACATCAGCAGTCGGATCTGCCTCTGCAAATCCATTCTTCTGTGCTTCACGGAGAACCTCTTCATAGTTCGCTCCCTCGTAGAACATCCTGGTCATCATGTAATTGGTTGTTCCGTTCAGGATTCCTGCGATTTCTTCGATCTCATCACCTGTCAGGGATGATCCAAGTGCCCGGAGGATTGGAATCCCACCTCCCACACTTGCTTCAAAAAGGAAATTCACATTCTTTTCCCGTGCTGTTTTAAGAAGTGCGGATCCATGCTTGGCAACCAACGCCTTATTGGATGTCACAACACTTTTTCCTGCTTCCAGTGCTTTTCTGACAAAGGTATTCGCCGGTTCCACACCGCCCATCACTTCTACTACAATTCCAATCTCCGGATCATTCAGGATAATCTCATAATCATGAACAATCTTTTCCTGGATCTTATCTCCCGGGAAATTTCTCAGATCCAACACATATTTTACTTCAATTTCTTCTTTTGCCCGTGACGCGATCAGCTTCTGATTTACATCCAGAACCTCTATCACACCAGAACCTACGGTACCATAACCCAATACTGCAATCTTCATCTTTTTGTCTACTCCCTGCCTACGATTTTCAAATAATGCACACCTGAATGCTGTTCAATCTCTTCCACCATCTCCGACAGATTCTTCGTTGTCTGCAACACCTCCACACTGAGCGTCAGTGTTGCCACCCCGTTGATCGGAATACTCTGGTGAATAGTCAGGATATTCGCCTGATACCTTGCCACCGCGTTTAAAAGCTCTGCCATAACCCCCGGTGTATCATCAAGCTGAATAACCATCGTAACAGTCCTTCCTTTTTCATTTTCGTGAAATGGGAAAATATCATCCTTATATTTATAGAAAGAACTTCTGCTGATACCGATCTCTTCTGTCGCTTCCTGAATAGTCATTCCACGTCTGGTTGCGAGCAGTCTCTTTGTCTCGACAACCTTTATGAGCACCTCCGGCACTGCTTTTTTCTTTACCACATAGTACTTTGTATTATCCATTGTTACTCCTCTGTTTCAGATAAGCATTGATAAATGGATCCAGCTCCCCATCCAGAACTGCACTTACATTTCCGGTCTCTTCACCGGTACGGTGATCCTTGACCAGATTGTAAGGATGCAAAATATAGGATCGGATCTGGCTTCCAAAATTGATATCCTGAACTTCCCCCCGGATGCCGGATACCTTTTCTTCCTGCTCCTGCTTTTTCAAAAGATACAGCTTGGCTTTCAACATCTGCATCGCTTTGTCCTTATTAAAAAGCTGCGAACGTTCATTCTGGCACTGCACTACGATTCCTGTCGGAAGATGCGTGATCCGCACCGCAGACGAAGTCTTGTTGATATGCTGTCCTCCGGCTCCGCTCGAACGGTAGGTATCGATCCGCAGGTCATCGTCATTCAGCTCAATGTCAATATCATCTTCAATATCCGGTATCACATCACAGGATGCAAAAGATGTCTGCCTCTTGCCTGCTGAATTGAACGGAGAAATACGCACCAGACGGTGCACTCCCTTTTCTGACTGAAAATAGCCATATGCATTATCTCCCGTTACTTCAAACGTGATTCCTTTCAGTCCGGTAATATCTCCGTCCTGATAGTCCAGCACGGTTATCTGAAATCCTTTTGACTGTGCATATCTTGTATACATACGATACAGCATATTTGCCCAGTCACAGCTGTCTGTTCCTCCGGCTCCTGCATGCAGTGTCACGATTGCATTGCAGGAATCATATTCTCCCGAAAGAAGCGTCCGGATCCTGAGATCTTCAAATTCTTTTTCAAATTTAGCGATCTCACGCTGGATCTCTTTGATCATCTCCCGGTCTTCTTCCTCTTCCGTAAGTTCGATCAGTGCATTGATATCTTCATATGAACTTTCCAGATCCCGGACCTCCTTCACACAGTCCTGCATTTTCCGGAGTTCCTTCATAATCCTCTGCGAAAGCTCTGTCTTGTCCCAGAACCCCGGTTCTTCTATCTTTCTTTCCAGCTCTTCAATCCGTTTTTCTTTGCCTGCCAGGTCAAAGTGAATCCCTCATTTCCTTCAGGGGTTCTTCATACGCATTTAATGTCTGCTTAAATCCGTCTAATTCAACCACTGTATCACCTCAAATCTCATAAAATTATATAAAAATCCAAACAGTCGTATTTATTTTCTTCCACAGCACTGTTTGTATTTCTTGCCGCTTCCACACGGGCATGGATCATTTGGATATATCTTTTTCTCGGCACGTACCTTTGGACCCTTTGCAACACTGTCATCTTTATTGGTACCGGTTACCTTTGCAACCTGTTCTCTTTCAACCTTCTGTTCTACATTGACATGGAAGAGAAGTCTGACTGTATCCACTTCGATTGCACGTGTCATTTCACCGAACATATCATATCCGATCATCTTGTATTCAACCAGAGGATCTCTCTGTCCGTAAGCCTGCAGACCGATTCCCTGACGTAACTGATCCATATCATCAATGTGATCCATCCATTTTGCATCGATCACACGCAGAAGGAACACACGCTCCACCTCACGCAGATGCTCTGCTTCCGGGAACTGTGCTTCTTTTTCTTCGTATGCTTTTGCAGCACGTTCTTTCAGGAGATGCTTGATCTCTTTTGGCTCTTTATCCTTTGCATCCTCCTCCGTAACCGGCGGAAGCGTTGGAATCACATCCAGAAGTTCACGGTTCATTGCTCCAAGATCCCATTCTTCAAAATCCTGTTCCTCAGAAAGATTGGCATCGACAGTATTTTCCACAAAGTCTGTGATCATATGGAAGATAGAATCTCTCATATTCTCACCGTCAAGGACTCTGCGTCTTTCATCGTAGATGATCTCTCTCTGTTCATTCATTACCTGGTCATATTCAAGCAGGTTCTTACGAATACCAAAGTTATTGCTCTCAATCTTCTTCTGAGCCTTCTCAATCGCACTTGAAAGCATCTTGTGCTCGATCTGTTCTCCTTCTTCTACTCCAAGCTTGGTAAATACATCCATCAGTCTCTCGGAACCGAACAGACGCATCAGGTCATCCTCCAGAGAAATATAGAATCTGGATTCTCCCGGATCGCCCTGACGTCCGGCACGTCCACGCAACTGGTTGTCAATACGACGGGATTCATGACGTTCTGTACCGATGATCTTCAGTCCGCCGGCTGCTCTTGATTCTTCATCAAGCTTGATATCCGTACCACGGCCTGCCATGTTGGTTGCGATCGTAACAGCCCCATGCTGTCCTGCCTGTGCAACGATCTCAGCCTCCAGTTCATGGAACTTGGCATTCAGTACATTATGTTTTACGCCGCGTTTACTGAGCATCTTACTGAGAAGCTCGGAAGTTTCGATCGTGATCGTACCAACCAGAACCGGCTGTTCTTTTTCATGCGCTTCACAGATCGCATCAATAACCGCGTTAAATTTCTCTTTCTTTGATTTGTAAACGGCATCCTCCAGGTCAATTCTCTGTACCGGAACATTCGTCGGAATCTCAATAACGTCCATTCCGTAAATATCACGGAACTCCTGTTCCTCTGTGAGGGCTGTACCTGTCATACCGGATTTCTTCTCATATTTATTAAACAAATTCTGGAATGTAATGGTAGCCAGAGTCTTGCTTTCTCTCTTGACCTTTACATGCTCTTTTGCTTCGATTGCCTGATGAAGTCCGTCAGAATAACGGCGTCCCGGCATGATACGTCCGGTAAATTCATCAACGATCAGGACCTCATCATCTTTTACTACATAATCCTGGTCACGGAACATCAGATTATGTGCACGCAGTGCCAGAATGATGTTGTGCTGGATCTCCAGGTTCTCCGGGTCAGCAAGGTTCTCAATATGGAAGAACTTCTCAACCTTCTTCACACCCTCTTCGGTCAGGTTGATATTCTTTTCTTTTTCATTGACAATGAAGTCTCCGGTCTCTTCGATCTCTTCTCCCATAATGGCGTTCATCTTAGAGAATTCCCCGCTTGCTTCACCTCTCTCCAGCTGTCTTGCCAGAACATCACATGCTTCGTAAAGTCTGGTTGACTTTCCACTCTGTCCGGAAATGATAAGCGGTGTTCTCGCTTCATCGATCAGAACTGAGTCAACCTCATCGATAAGTGCATATTTCATACCGCGCTGTACCAGCTGTTCTTTGTAGATAACCATGTTATCACGGAGGTAATCGAAACCAAGTTCATTATTCGTCACATAAGTGATATCGCAATTATACGCTGCACGTCGTTCATCATTATCCATCTGGTTCAGAACAACTCCAACAGTCAGTCCCAGGAATTCATGAACCTTTCCCATCCACTCAGCATCACGCTTTGCCAGATAGTCGTTGACTGTTACAATATGCACCCCTTCTCCGGTCAGTGCATTTAAGTATGCCGGCAGTGTAGATACAAGTGTTTTACCTTCACCGGTCTTCATCTCGGCAATACGGCCCTGATGCAGGATGATACCCCCGATCATCTGTACACGGTAGTGGCGCATTCCAAGTACACGGACAGCTGCCTCTCTTACAACAGCAAACGCTTCCGGAAGAAGATCGTCCAGTGTCTCTCCTTTTGCAAGCCTCTCCTTGAATTCTTTCGTCTTTTCTTTCAATTCCTCATCGGAGAGCTTCTGCATCTCCGGCTCCAGCGCATCAATATGATCCACGATCGGGTAGATTCGCTTCAATTCATGTTCGCTGTGCGTTCCAAATATCTTTTCAATAATTCCCATTTTATTAAGCTCCTTATATTCCTTGCTTATCACTTCTGTCTGAAGTGTTTTGCTTTTTTCCGCTATAGATAGACAGTATCCATTGTAGCACCATTTCTTTTATTCTTCAATCAGTTTATTTCACCGGTTCTATCAGCTCGGCATACGGAATCTTACCGCCAAAAAGATCCAGTGCACTGCCGATCGTATAGTCCAGCTTTTCCCCGCTGATCCGTGCAAACTCCCGCAGATCCTCCATGCTTCCAATTCCACCGGCATAGGTGATCGGAAGTCCGTTCCACGCCGCAAGCATCCTGACCAGTTCCTCCTCTGTACCAGATGCTTTTCCTTCTACATCAACCCCGTGAACCAGAAATTCATCACACCATCCGGACAGCTCTTCCAGGACCTCCGGTATCAGTCTGAGCTCAGTAAATGTCTGCCATCTGTTGGTTACAATATAATAACTGTTCTCGCGCCTCCGGCAGCTGAGATCCAGTACCAGATGCTCTTTTCCTACAGTATTCCCCTCCTGCTTTTTCCAGCCGGCCCAGCCGGTCATACCGCACCTGTCCATTCTGAAATACATAGGATGTAACGATCACATGACTTGCCCCTTCCTCCAGATACTCTGCAGCATTTTCTGCAGTAATTCCTCCGCCGATCTGCATTCCGCCCGGATAGGCATGTAGTGCTTTCAGTGCCTGTGCCTTTGTCGCATCATAGTATTCCGATGCCGGCGGATTCAGCAAAATAATGTGTCCTCCGGTAAGTCCATCTTTCTTATACATTGTCGCATAATAATCTGCATCCTGTCTGGATATGTAATTTTCTACCGCTGCATTTCCCGCATCTTTCAGGCTGCCACCCACAATCTGCTTGACTGCACCATTATGAATATCTATACATGGTCGAAATTTCATGAAGTCCTCCGCTTTTTCTGTTGATCTCGTCTTTACATACCGTCATATTGTATCACACCCACGGACATTTTACTACCTTTTGTCTGTAAAAAAGGCAAGACTTTTCCGCAAAGTCTTGCCTTTTCCCTATTCCTGACCATCTATTGTATGATTATCATTTACATTCCGGTCCTCTGTCCTGTTTCTGGTCATATCATCGACTCCGTCTTCCACATCATCTACTGCATCCTCAACACCATCTCCGATATCGTTTGTGACATCATTTACCGTTCCATTCTGATTCGTCCCACCGGTATTCGTATCCGGATTTGCAGCGTTATCACCATTTCCACACGCCGTAATTCCTCCCATCAGCATCACACAGGTAAAAACCAGAACCATTCTTCTTAGATATTGCATGTTGTAATTCTCCTTTTTCTGTAAAATACTTGTACTATTACTATCCGCAGAAAAAGGATTTTTATACTTATTTTTAAATTTTTTCGATGATCTGACCACTTCTGTAAGCGTCCAGCAATGACTCCAGATCCGCGATCCGTTCCTTCAGTACTTTTCCAACATCAGTATCTCCTACCGTCTTGCGTTCGAGTGTCCGTTTTACGATCACACTGTCCGAATGGATATCTCTTTCTTTTTCAATAGCTGCCTCCGTCGATTCAAACGGATCATGCGCCGCAAGGATCAGTCCATAGGAATTATAGATCAGCGTGTATCCTGCAATTCCGGTTTCTTTCTGGTACGCTTTTGAAAATCCGCCATCAATAACAAGCACTTTTCCACCACATTTGACCGGATTCTCTCCATTTTTCGTTTTCACCGGAACATGTCCGTTGATGATATGGGAAATTTCTCTGTCCAGGCCAAATTCATCCAGAATTCCGTTCATCACATTTTCATCTTCAAGAAGAAGATAATACGCATTCTTTTTCTCTTTCCACAGCTCCTTTTCTGCAAGGAAATAACGCTCAAAGGTCGCCATTTTATCTTTGCCGAAAAGAGGAGAATTCGCACCCTGCCAGATATACCACATCAGGTCACGCCCTTTTTTCTTTTCATCCGGATCTACCGCAAAAAATCCTTTTCTCACATAGGACTCCATCACATCATAAAGTGTCCTTCCCTGATAGCTTTTACCGTATATCTTTACCTTTCTGAGTGATCCGTCATCATTCAGTGGAACACAGCCGTGATACAGCAGATTGGAATTGTAAATCTTGTAAAGACTTCCTTTGTTCAAAAGGAAACGCATATGCCGCTGCAATTTTTCACAGCTCTGGAACGCTTTTACCAGGCGGTTCATGATCTCTTCTTCTTCAGCTGAAAGCTGATATGGATTCTTCGGATCTATGGTCGGAAAATAATCATCCAGAAGCTGATAGATTTTTCCTCCTATCGTTATAGTCCCTTCCTCGTAGTTGATCTTATCCAGAAAGTTTCTTCTCTGGAAACCAAATTCCGGATAAAGCTCTGCTGCCTGTCCTTCTACTTTGAACTGGATAACAGAAATTGCCTTGTGCATTTTCATATTCAGTTCCAGCTCCTGTGGTTTGCAGTTATCCTGCCCTTTTAATAAAAAGCATTCACAGGGATCTTTTGCATACTGTTTCCATGCGAAAGTTGCAAGTGGAAGCAGATTGATCCCATATCCATCCTCCAGAATATCCAGATTCCCATAGCGGGCACAGATACGGATTACATTCGCAATACAGCATTTCTGCCCCGCTGCCGCTCCCATCCACAGGATATCATGATTCCCCCACTGGATGTCCACCGAATGATACTCCATCAGCTTGTCCATGATCAGATGCGGTCCCGGACCTCTGTCGTAAATATCACCGACAATATGCAGGTGATCCACAACCAGACGCTGGATCAGTTC
>ENA-ORSC01002639-ORSC01002639.1-human-gut-metagenome-genome-assembly--contig:-NODE-2639-length-10626-cov-2.894050_pt1 | contig 10626 bp, 8 predicted proteins | sample MGYA00242178_ERZ509140 | MGnify/ENA primary metagenome ERZ509140 (study PRJEB26280, sample SAMEA2338681) | human gut metagenome | biome: human gut; feature: human-associated habitat; material: faeces...
ACACGTAGCGAGAGCGTGTTTTCGAAAATTTTGTTAATTTTGAACAATTGAAAGAAGAGTAGGGTGAGTTTCGTGCTCACCCTCCATTTGCTGGCAGAATGCTTCTTTTTCCTGCTGCAATCTGATATTCTGTTCATTCTTTTTTGCAAGCTGCTGTTTCAACAGTACGGTCTGTCCTGAATTCGCCTCTGAACACTCCTTTAACAGTTCCAATTCCTCTGAAACCGCCGTGATTGTCTCATCCAGTTCCGTTTTTGAGATCGTCATCTGTACCAATGTCTCTTCTGCGCTGTCTTTTGCTTTTGCAATATTAGAAATCTGCTCCTGCAGACGGTTCTGTTTTTCCCGTAATGCCAGAAGTTCCTCTTCCAGTTCTTTTGCTTTTTTTCCACCAAACATATGCCATCCTCCAGCTTTTACTGATAATTTCGAATGATAACCTGTACGCTTTCCACTCCATTATACTCGTTAATCTCCGGATAGTACACAATCATTATCCTCAATTTGTTTATCTGACCGCGAAAAGCTTTTTCCACTTCCGCACTTCCATACTTTTCCGCATAATATGCTTTGAACGCCTCAATATCACCAAAATAGACTGCCGATACCGCCTCTCCCGCGGCTGTCACCAGGTTCAGCCGCAACACATTCTGATTTTTTCCGACCACAAAAGCCTTTGTGATACTCAGGTTTTTGTCGGCAAACTGTGGTTTGATATTGGCTTTTCCAAAAGGCTCTAACACTGCAAATTCCCGGATAAGACCGGCATCCGCATACGCTGCTGGCATCGGAATATCAATTTTGATCTTCGGAATCAGGTCATCCTCCGTGAGATTTGCACAGGCATTGATTTTTTCACGGAACTTATCCACGTTTTCTTCCGGAAGAGATAATCCTGCCGCCATCGGATGTCCGCCAAATTTTGTAAACAGTTCCGCACATCCACACATATTTTCATACATGGAATAATTTTCCGTCGATCTTCCGCTGCCTTTGACTCCCTCTTCTCCCCGCGTCAGCACAAATACTGGCCGGTTATACATTTCCCGGATTCTTCCGGCAATCAGTCCTGCAATGCTTTCGTGGACATCCGGCAGAAACAGAACAAGTATCGGATCATTCTCATATCCACCTTCCTCACAGAGTTTCTTTGCCATTTCCACGCCCTGCAGTGTCAACTCCTTGCGTTCCTGATTCAGATCAACCAGATCCCGGGCAATCTCTTCTGCCTCCGTTTCCTGCCCAGTCTCAAACAGCCGAAGGGCATGCCTTGCCGTGTCAAGTCTGCCGGTTGCATTGACACATGGCCCTAAGACATAACCAAAATGGTATGCACTGATATTCTCCGGCTGTACATTGCATGCCTGCATAAGTGCCTGCAATCCGATGTTTTTCGTATGACGGATTCTCTTTAATCCCTCTTTTACCAGGATACGGTTTTCCCCGGTGAGCGACATGACATCACAGACAGTTGCCATAGCAACAAAATCCAGCAGATCTTCCGCTTCTCTTTTGTCCATATCATAATTTTCATACAATACACGGATGACATTCCATGCCACACCGGCGCCGCACAGCTCTTTATACGGATACCTGCAGTCCTGCTGATGCGGATTTACCACGGCATCTGCCAGACTCTTTTTCTCTGTTCTTCTGCCCTCATGTTCTTCAAACGGGACTGCATGGTGGTCGGTCACAAGTACTGTCATTTTCTGTGCTTTTGCCCACGCAATCTCATCGATAGCGGCAATACCGTTATCACAGGTCAGAATTGTATCCACACCATCTTCTTTCGCCTGTTGTAATAAATGCAGGCTCAGCCCATATCCGTCCTGTATCCGGTGTGGAATAACCACGTCCACTTTTGCTCCCACACGCCGCAAAGCCGTCAGAAACAGATGGGAGGAAGTCACACCATCCACATCATAATCGCCGATAATCCGGATATGCACCTGTTTCCGGATCTTTTGTGCAAGAATCTCCACCAGCCGGTCCATATCTTTCATCTGATGCGGATCTGACAGGTCCGAAAGGTTCCCACCCAGATAAATCCGGATATTTTTTTCTCCGATTACCTCGCGGTTTCTGATAATCCTTGCCACAACCGGATCCACATGAAATTTCTCTGCAATCGCATAAAAATCCGCTTTTTTAGCAGCGACCATCCATTGTCTCATATGTCACTTTCTCCAATCGTAATCCCTGCGGCGGTGCCGTATAGCCCGCCTGCTTCCGTTCCTTTGCCTTAAGAAGTGCCGGCATACTTTCCGGAGCCCGTTCGCCTCTTCCCACTTCAATCAATGTTCCCGTGAGAATCCTTACCATGTTCTGTAAAAATCCATTGCCACAATACAGGATCTCAATCTCACCGTCTCTTTCCACCAGATCAATGGAAAAAATGGTACGGACCGTTGATTTTTTCATATGACGGTTTCCGCAAAAAGAAGCAAAATCATGCGTTCCCACAAGTGCCTGTGCCGCTTTTTTCATTTTATCCACATCAAGCGTTTGTCCATACTGATACAAAAATTTTCGTTCAAATACATTCGGCACCGGACTTGTCCGTATCCGGTAACGGTAGGTCTTTTCCACAGCCTGATATCTGCTGTGAAACCGGTCATCGACCTCCTTTATTTTTGTCACTGCGATATCTTCCGGAAGGTGCCGGTTCAGATCTTCAAAAATTTCCTCTGCCGAAAAATGTTCGTCCAGATGGAAATTAGCCACCTGCCCGATTGCATGAACTCCGGCATCGGTTCTTCCGGAACCGATCACTTCCACCGGATGCCCGGCAAGCGCCGAAAGCACCATCTGCAGCTTTCCCTGTATGGTTGCATCGGTGCTTTTTAATACCTGCCATCCTTTATATCTGGTGCCATCATATGACACGGTAATTTTATAATTTTTCATCCGTATTTTTCCTCTCTTTTATACAAGTTCTGCGATACGGGAAACCGCAACATAAATATCTGAAATTTTATACCAGGTCTGGAAACCAACGATTCCATCCTGTGTTAATTTAAAGATTTTCTGGAAGGTTTTTACAGCCTCTTCGGTTGCCGGACCAAAGATTCCATCCTCCGCAATTTTTGGAATAAGCGGGTACGCATCCGAGATGACATTGAGCTGTGCCTGCATCTGACGCACCTTATCGCCGGAATCTCCGACACGAAGCGGCGAACCCGGATACGAAGACGGAATGCCCGAAATCACATCGGTCGCATTGATATACATGGAACTTCCATAATAATTCCGAAGAATCTCAATCGCCGTATACCCACGGTCTCCCAGAGATTTGCTGCCCCACTGGCTCATCCAGTTCGGACAGGTAACATTTTTTCCATCACAATACTGCGTCAAAATCGGCTGCAATACACCCGGACGGGAAAGATAATTACTAAAGATCTCATCCACCACATTCGAAATGCTTTCGAACACATTGCGGTTTGGAATCCATTTATGATCGTAAGCGGTCGAGCTTGTGATTGTAAAGTCATATCCTTTATTGCGATACCATTCCGTAAAAACACGGTTCAACGTAAATGACTGGATTGCCAGAATATTCGCCTGTAACGTCGCTTCCGGCCAAGTCGAATAAATCTCGCTGCTCGCTACATTTTTAATATAATCGCGGTATGGAACATAATAATCTTTCGCGGAGCGGTCGCTTGGCGGTCCATTATGGACAACGATGTATTCCGGAATAACCACCCGGCTCAGTACGATCTCGCCGGTCTCATCAATGGATTTAATCTCATTTTCCGCAATCTTTGGCGGATAATCTCCCCAAAGCGTATGATCCGGGATAACATAAAGTTCCGTGTCACCGCTGATTGTCGGCGAAGTAGGAAGAAGCGAAGCATTCTGAATCGCTGTTTCCCCGGAAAAAATCTCGGCACCGCTGACGCGAAACGGTTCAAATCCCGGGGCTGTAATCGTAATCGTATATTCGGCATATGGTTTATTCGCTCCGGGCTCCATGCTGTAATCTACAGGCGGTGCCGGAAGTGTCAGCTCAGGAATCTGCCCGAGAGAATTTGTCGTAGTCTGTTCAATGATCTGTTCCGGATCACTGTCTCTCGTTATCTGAACCTGCGCACCGTCAATCGGACGGTTATTCACTTCTGAAGTAACATTGACATCCAATAATCCTTCGGTATCTGAAGAAGTGACCGAAGCAAAAAGCTCCGGACGGGGTGTTGTTGTATTCAACGCATTCACCAAAATCGTTTTATTACTTGTATTTTATGCAAGCACTTGGTAAATGTGAATTTCCTCCTTTTAAACTTCTTCTACATCATCCCAAAAATACGCACCAATTTTATTGATATAATGGTAACCCTTTACGGTTCCGGACACCTTACAATTCTCAATCTTTCCATACAAAAGATTTCCGGCAATTCCGCCGACGTACAGCCGTCCATGCACATTGGTTCCTTTTAATTTCAAATCTCTTACCGTTCCTTTCAAAACACTGGGACAATCACTTTAATTCATCATTCGGAATGGATCCGCCTGATCCCAAGCAAGTGGATTATAAAGCCAACTCCTGTCTCTCAAAAGTGGTGCCTGAACAGAGACTTTGTTTCTAACCACTTTTATGTTTTGAAATTTTGCTCGACTTCCTCTCACATAAAAGGATAACTTTTTCTTTTGATAACGTTCATACGTTTTTTTACTGATTTGTATCTTTTCTCCGCCTTTTACCTGCAAATATTTCAATGACTGAAAATCAGACAGATCCGGAACTTTTTTCGACACTGTAAATTCCAAATGGCGAATTTTATTATCTTTTGCCACTTTGATTTTCTTAATATCCAAACTCTTTTTTGTTGCATACGTTACCTCTACAAGCGGATTTTTCTTGTCACTCAAAATATCTCCCTCATACATTACATATTTCTTGCCTACCTTACGCTTTCGGTAATCTTCCTGCAGTTTTTTAACGTCAGAACTTGTTAATTTTCGCTTCTTATGGATATCTTTTATTGGTGTCAAATAATCCTGGCGTTTATATTTTCCGCTTATAATCAATTTTTCTAATTTTTTATTTTTCCGCAGATCCAGGACTTTCGTCTCTGTATCTCGTAAAACAAGGCTTTTCAAATTTTTATTTGCGCTAAGATCCAGTTTTTTAATCTCAGTAATCTGAAAAGGTTCGCAAAAAACAGTTTCTTTATCCGGACAGCCGAACTGTAATTTTTCCAAATTGACTGCTTCTTTCAATGAAAGCGTATCAAAATGATATCCACAGCCAAAACACAAGTTCTTGATTTGCGGAAGCGGCATTCGTTCTTTAAATTGTTTCCATTCTTCTTTTCCAAATGCGAATGCCTCATCAGTCCTCTTTGGAGCATGTGTGTCTACCTGTTTGTCGTCTCCAATAAACAAATCCGTTAGGTTCTTATTTTTCAATAAGGAGCCTTGCGTATAGCGGTATCCTAAAATTTTCAATTTTTTCAATTGTCCGAAATACTCTATTCCCTTTAAGGACAGCTTCTGACCTTCCTTCATGTGTTCTCCTGCATTTACATCTTTGTCATTAACTGTCGATATGATTGCCGCAAAAGAATACTCTTCTTTTTGAATAAGAGTTTCATCTAACTCTCCACACATGACAGACACTTCCGTCACACAATTACGCTCTTCCAGACTCAGTTTTCCATCTCCATTCTGATCAATTTTTCCTGCAAAATCACGCAATGCTTGTGATGGAAAATTTTGTTCATTGATCTCTATTAATTCTGCTGCTTGAGAGAAGTTCGCCGGCAGTAAAAATAGAATTAATAATAACGTAAATAAAATCGTTTTTTGGGGCATATTAATCTCCTCCTTTTATTTGACTACACTATAACCATACTCACTATCGTAAGGAATGAAGGAAACATCTTTTACAGATTCCGCCCTTCCCTTTCCATATGTATTATAAACATGTCGATAAAAATATGCAAGTTTATTCTCCTGCACTACATTTCCACGTGTATTTCTTTTTGTAACTTCGCCTAACAATGCTCCAAAATCTAATTTTGAACTACCTACAACAAAATGCCTTAACACTAGATTTGATGCTCGCTTTGCTGTCGATATTCTTTCTGGATAAAAGTTACTACAATCTTCATAATTATTATTTACATAATTTGGAAGTTTATTAAACATCATACTTTGGTTTACTTTTCCACTAAATACCTTCCAGTCTACTTTCATATCTCCACTAGCAATACAGGTTTCGGTTCTATTTGTTCCAATTTTAATTGTATTTGGAACTTTAGTTTTATGTGCATATACATCTCCTAACGTATGCATAAGCATTCCCAGTACTGCAAATGCACGACGTTGTCTCCAGGGAACATTTTTAACTTCTGCGGACATTTCAGACAATGGTCCGCTTGCTGATGCCATAAATATAACTGCCTCTTTAACACTTTTCTTTACTTGACTATCAGATTTGTCACTATATTCTTGGCAATCTGGTTCATAAGAATACTTATTACAAATACTTGTTACTGTCACATCATTACCGGTTGTAAAAATATTTCTAGTTATTTTATACAAATAATCCTGCAATGAAATATAATTATATTTTCCATGAAATACCTTGTCATTACTATCTTTAAATTTATCTCTATACTTTCCATAATCCATAGCAACACAAGCACTTTTAATTACCTGTAATTGTGTACTTGAAAAGCATCCTGTTGCCATACTTGGATTTCCCGCACCACTTTCTCCATCATCTACAATTGCATTATGCCCATCTGCATTCCATACTCCTTCAACAAAATCTACTTCATCAAAAATTTCTATTTGATTTTTATTTCCACTTATATTGTTACATTCTCCCCCTGTCTGTTTTGCTTTTTCAAACTCTTTTCTAATCTGACTAAAATGGTTTAAAGCATATTTTATATCAACCAAACCATATCCTGTTTTTTCTTGATTCCCTATATTTTTTGTACTCGCCTCTAATAACAACTTCATAAACTGTGGAGATTCAATTTTTTTATTTTCCATAATTCGGCATACAGCACCCGTCACATGTGCCGCAGCCATACTTGTTCCTCCAACAATAATATTTCCCCCAAACAATCCATTTGTACTTATCTGCTGTCCAGGTGCCACAAAATCAAGTTCTGGACCATAATTACTAGTTTTTGTTACATTTGCTTTAGAATCAACTGCTCCAACCGCAATAACCTCATCAAAAGCCGCCGGATATTGAACCGCTCCACCTGCATTTCCTGAAGCACCAACAATAATAATCCCGGCATCTGCTGCTGCTTTTATTGCAGTTTCCAATGCTGTAGACTTTGTAGAGGTTACAAAACTCATATTAATCACTTGAATGTCATTTTCAATACACCAATATATTGCTTTAATTATGTCATCTAATTTTCCTTTATTTTGACTATTTAAAACTCGTACAGAATAAATTTCCGAATTAGCACTTATTTCAGAAATAATTCCAGCAATGGCTGTCCCATGTCCTGTTACATCTTCATAATAGGATGGAATATAATTTTCCTCTTCAACAAAATTAATGTGCTTGACTATAATATTAGAATCATTTACATAGTCTACTCCAGAATCCATAACTGCAACTTTGACTTGATTACTTTTTCTATTTAATTCATCTTCAACACCAATCATTTGCAAATTCCAATTTAATGCATCTGGATTTTCACTCTGTACTTTCTTATTTTCATTTTGTTGTTCATGTGCTGCTACAAATCCAACATTATTTTCCACACTAATATTTTCATTTTTCCCACACAATTGTTCGACATCATTTTCTGTCAAATCCATACATAACGTAACTGCTTGTTTCTCCTGAGTTCCGTATTCTTCAACAATATTGTCCTTATATAGATTTCTAATCATCTTATAATTTTTCTCGTTTTGTACAGTAACGACATATTCTTCACTTTTAGAATCATTACTTTTTGCTAATAATTCTCCGCTTGTTTCTAAAACTTTCATACTTATCAGTGTCAAAATAAGTAAAGTTGCTATAATTTTTTTCATGTCTATTTTCTCCTTTTTACAATTTAAACCCGGCTGAAAAACCAGCCGCTTTTTCCAGTTTCCTGATTCACTTGAACCTCTTTGCTGTATTGAAACTTCCATTTAAACTCTTCCTTCCACTCCTCTTCGAATAGTTTCTGGTAAAGTTTTTCAAACTCTCCTCCTTCCATATCATTATCCAACACAACATTTATCAACAGCGAGTCTCTTGTCTGCTGAAACACCTGAAACTGATAAATCATTCGTTCCATACATTGATTTATCTGCTCTACCGGTCCCAACAAAACATCCGGCAATTTACTGCTCCCATCCGGCATCATCAACAGATCATTTTTTCTCGCATGTTTTAATTCCAGCTTGGTCTTAGTAATATCTCTCATCACGATTCTTCCAACATCACCAATTCCATATCTGACGAACGGCATCGCATGATTATGCAGAGATGTTACATAAACCTCTCCGTATTCTCCATCATTTACTAATTGTCCATTTTTATCAATAATTTCTACATATGTAGATTGATTAAACAATTGATATGTTTCTTGATATTCATATCCGATTGTACCAACTTCCATTGTTCCATAATGACTTCTTACCTGGCAAGAAAATACTTTTTCTAAACTTTGTTTCAAGCCCGCCGGCACCATCTCACCTGTCAATTCAATATATTTCACATTTGGTAATATAGGTAATTGTTCTTCTTTTACCATTTGCAAAATCATTTGCGCAATTCCCGGATGTACTAATAACCATGACGGATTAAATTCTTCCATCTTTTGATAAATTCTTATTAATTTTTCCCTATTTAACTTTTGCTTTGATATTAACATTTTATTACCATTAATCTGGTAATCTTCTTGTAATGTCGTATTAAAAAGGCAAACTTTATCGTTTGTTCGTACTCCAGCTTGTCGAAACCTTTCCATCCACAAAGGGAGCAAAGCAGCCGACATATCCGTCTTACTCCAGTATACATCAAGATATGTTCCTGTACTTCCAGATGTATGAGTGCGATTAAGCCTCCCCATAACTAACTCTCCCAAATAGTCATCTGATATAAACTTATCTTGCTGTAAAACAATTTGATTTTTTTTAACCAAGGGCAGTTTTTCCCACTGACCACTTTCAATCCACATCAGTATTTGTGGTTCTTTTTCCGCTAATTCACGGTAAAAAGGAACTGTCATATAGGCATGCCTTGCCATTTCAAATCTGCGATTCATCTTTCATCTCCTTTTTCCTGAATAAGTTTCACTAAGTATCCAACCAGATCATCCAACTCATTCATATGAAATGTAAGTTCTTCAAAATCATGATATTCGATTTTGAATTCCTCCTCTAGTTGCAAAACCAAATTAAACATAGCAAAAGAATCCATCTCTAAAGGCTCTTTCGCATATTTCTGATACAATTCTTTTACATCTAATTCACAAGAACCTGCTATGATTTTCAAACATTTGTCTCTTATTTCATCAGGCATCTCTGCTCTCCTTTTCATCAATTTCCCATTCGTACACTAAAGCATACATGAGTTTTTTGTCATTTTCTTCCAGTTCTGATATCATGTGTTTTATCAATCCATCCTCTCTTTTATCTGGCCGGAAACGATATTTCTGCATCAAATGAACCAAATTAAATGCCGTTGTTCGTGCTGTTTGTGATAATAATTTTAATTTTTTGTACAACTCTTCATTTATTAGTTTTTCTTCCCACATATACTCGATACGTTTTTCCATAATTACTTTATGTTCATACAACAGATACGAGATTCGCCTGTCTGCAATCAAAAGATTAATTCCTTTCTGGGTACAAAGTTCTCGATAGATTCCGATTCCTTGAACCGTTTTTTCTGTTGGCAAAAATGCCTGCATAAGCAGTTCTGTATTTTTTTCTTCCAAATAATCTTTGCAAATTCTTTTTATGTATTCCGGCATAAAACGATAAAACCGAAACCCCTGGCAATACGTTATAATCTTGATTACATGATTCTTGTTTCGTTTTAACGTTTCATTTATATCCCGATATGAAACGTTATATCTTTGTATTTTACCTGAGTTATCATATCCTACTGTCATAAACACTTTCTGTTTATCATCAAACCCATAAATCAAATTCTGATGAAGATGATGTGCATAATGATATTCGTCTCTCCCAAACAAATAATACTGATCCAATTTTATCTCTATATATCTTTTCTGCTCCAGTTCCCATTTTAACGCTTTGACACCTCCATAATGCAGCATATCACTCACTTTAATATAATTATAATCCAAAAAATGGTTGGGCAGATCGAACTGTTCCTTTTTATAAAAATTGTAAAATTCCAGCCGTCGATGTTCACTATCCAAATTACATTTTATCTGAATAAAATTACTAAACAGCCATGGATAAAACGAATTTTCTTCATGTCTTACCTGCACTCCGATGTATAACTTTTTCGTGGTATTAATCTGTTTTTCTCCAATCTTTTTAATCTGTTTTCCTATTCCAAAAAAGCACTCTATTTTGCCATTTGACAGACTTAATACAAAGTCCCCTTGTTTTCCATCCAGCCTTTCCTTCATCTGCTCTTTTTTTCCTGAATAATACAATGATACTCCATCA
>ENA-ORSC01002640-ORSC01002640.1-human-gut-metagenome-genome-assembly--contig:-NODE-2640-length-10625-cov-4.226585_pt1 | contig 10625 bp, 9 predicted proteins | sample MGYA00242178_ERZ509140 | MGnify/ENA primary metagenome ERZ509140 (study PRJEB26280, sample SAMEA2338681) | human gut metagenome | biome: human gut; feature: human-associated habitat; material: faeces...
CGCTGACCAACAAGGCCGTGGCGGAGGCGCTGGACGGTCTGCCCGCCCACAAGCTCCACTGCTCCGTCCTGGCAGAGGAAGCCATCAAGAAGGCGCTTCAGGATTATTTCGACCGCAAAGGCATTCCCTACGACGAGAAGGATTTCCCCGCCTGCGAACACTGCGCCCACTGCGAGAGCGTATGATCGTATCCACAAAGGGGCGTTATGCTCTGCGGGTGATGGTCTGTTTCGCCCAGCGGGGCGGGAACGAGTACATTCCCCTGAAGGAGATCGCGGAGTCCGAGGGCATTTCCCAGAAATATCTGGAATCCATTATGACGACCCTGTCCAAGGCCGGGTTTGTGGACGCCGTTCACGGCAAGGGCGGCGGCTACCGCCTGAACCGTCCCCCGGAGGAATACACCATCGGCAGCATTCTCAAGCTGACGGAAGGGAGCTTAAGCGCGGTGTCCTGCACCTCCATGGGCGCGTCGGCCTGCTCCCGGACGGAGTGCTGTCAGGCCAAGCCCATGTGGGACAAGCTGGACAGGATGATCGACGGGTTCTTTGAGGGGATCACCCTTGCAGACCTGCTTCACGACAGCGTAACGGCATAAAAGAAACCGGCATGACGAAAATCATGCCGGTTTTTGCTGCAAAGCAGGCGTTTACATCTGGAAAATGTTTCCGAGAACCGCACCGTTATTTTCCGGTTCCCGGGGGCGGAGGGAATCGTAGGCCAGAGCGTAGGTGACCTCCACCCGGTTGCGCAGGAAATAGAAAATGACAAAGGTCATCGCCAAATACACACCGGGGAACAGGAAATAGGCGACCGTGTCGGAGAAAGGCAGGGTGACCCCCAGATCAGGCAGAAGCTGGTCGCCGTAGCCGATTGCGGCGGATACCAGCATGGCGGCGTAGTACCACCACATACTCAGATCCAGCCGGAACAGATTCCAACGGTTGCCCTTCGTCATCACCCGGCTGTCCCGCAGAGCTGCCAGCGCGCCGGTGGCGGGGCGGTCGATGATGAGATAATCCGCCATGCGGTACCGGTAGAATACTGGCGCGGCAAGGACGAGGAACAGAACGCCGAAAATCACCATGACAGGCGCGGTGGCATCCATAAGCTGCGCGTAGGTGGCGTCGTCCAGCAGGATGCCGGAGGTGCCTGCGTTTTTGACAAGGGGCATCAGAATGTCCACCGCCGAATTGGAAAGGGGCGTCATCATGTAGATTGCGATAGCGACGTACATACTTGCCATGGCCACGCCGCCGAAAATCAGCCCCTTCAGCAGCGTGCAGCGCAGCAGCACCCAAAACCGGTCAAAGCCCAGCCGCATCCCGTTGGGGGAAGCGTACTGTCCCCGGGCAATGCGGAGCATCGTGGACAGATAGCCCAGCTCCAAGCACATGAGAAAAACCGCCTGCACGATGGGCAGCAGCATTTGGGCAGTGGTCAGAGCGGAGCGGACGCCCATGCTTCCAAGGCCGCCGGTCTTGGCGATCTGCTGACTCAGAATGTAACTGACAACAGTCGCCACCGCCGACACGGCAATGGTAATCAGGGAAAAATACAAAATAATTTTCTGTCCTTCCCGGGCGTTGGCGAGCCGCCCGGCGGAAAAATCCTTCAGCTGGCAGGTGTTTCGGATATCCATGAATACGTCTCCGTTTCAAAACTGGCTTTATGATTGTTATAAACGAAATTCGGAAAAATAGCAAATGAAATTTTTGTAACAGTGGAAAAACGGGGAAAGGTATGGTATAATCCGTTCAACCACAGGAAAGAACGGAGGGCAACTATGGAGCTTGGAGAAAAACTGCGCTTGACGCGGCTGGAAGCGGGATTGTCCCAGCGGGCGCTCTGCGGGGACGAGATCACCCGGAATATGCTCTCCCGCATTGAGAACGGCGCCGCCCGACCGTCCATGAAAACGTTGGGCTGTCTTGCTGCGCGGCTGGGCAAGCCCGTGAGTTATTTTCTGGAAGAAGATACCGTTTGTTCGCCTAATCAGGAGATCATGACCGCTGTCCGGCAGCTGTTTGACGGGAAAGATTATGCCGGGGCAATGCGGGCGCTGGCGCAGTACCGCGCCCCGGATGAAATTTACGATCGGGAGCGGCAGCTGCTGGAAATCCTCGTCCGGCTTTCCCTTGCCGAAGAGGCCATCGGAGATGGGCGGGAGCCATACGCTTTGGAGCTGCTGGAAACCGTCGCCGATTTGGGGAAATCCGCAGTCTATTATTCCGCAGATCTGGAGCAGCGCAGACTTCTGCTCCTTGGCCGCATTCCGGGGCAGGTCGTTAATTTGCCCGGTCTGGACGAGGCGCTGACCGTGCAGGCCACGTCGGCACTCGCCAGGGGAGACGTTCAACGCGCCGCCCACCTTCTGGACGGGGCGGAAGACCGCACCGCCCCCTGCTGGAACATCCTCCGGGGGAAATGCCACATGGCGCTGGAAGAATTCCCGGAAGCGGCAAAATGCTTTCTCGCCGCCGAGGGGGAGTACAACGTCCTCCGGGAGCTGGAGATCTGCTACCGGGAAATGGGCGATTACAAAAACGCCTACATTTATGCCTGCCGTCAGAAGGACGCGCAATAACGAAAAAACGCCGTGCCGCTGAGGAAATTCCTTGCGGCACGGCGTTTTCAATGATTTTACGCTTTTTCCATGACCCAGAGGTTCCGGATCTGTCCCTCAATCTGCTCGTAGCTCCACAGCTTTTCGGAATTGACCACGCTGTTGGGGTCATTGACCTGAAATTCGCCGTCCTTCACGCCCCGCAGAACGATGTAATGTCCCGTGGTGGTGAAATCCCCCTCCCGCATGGCGCAGATGATGGGCTTGCCCGCTTCCAGCGCGTCCACCATCTTTTTCTTGACCAGCGGAATTTCCGTGGCTTTCAGCCCCAGCCCCCCGCTGCCCTCGCTGATGAGCGTCCAGGAGGAACCGCTGCCCCGGGAATAGTAGCCGTTTTCCTGGGCAAACCGGGCGACCTGCCGGGGGTTCATGTTTTCGTCGCCGGTAAGGTAGTAGCCAACCATGGCAAGACACGTCGGGCCGCAGCCGGTCTCCGCGATAAATCCCTTCCCGTACTTTTCGTAGCCCCACATGGGGTCCCACTGCAAAAACAGCGGCACGGTCCGGCTGTCCTTCCAGACGCTGAGATCGACCCCCGTGTCCTTCCGGAAGGGGTAGTTCAGCACAAAATCCTTCGTCTCGGGGTTGCGCTCGTAAAGGTCGATCAGGCTCTGGGGATATTCGCCGTAGGAGATGCCCTGTTCCTCGGCAAAAGCTTTCACCGTTTTCTCCGCCTCCGTGCGCTCTCCGTGATAGAAGGAGATGTCCCGGTACAGGTTGTACGCGGGCTTCGCGCCCAGAACCGCCGCCGCGAGAAGCACAATGACGGCTACGGCGATCACCGCCCGCTGTTTCGTTTTCATCATAACCACATCCTTTTTGACTTTTCCCATTATACCACGGCATTTTTAGGAAGTCTTTTCGGAGAGGTTAAGAATTCCTTATTTTTAGCCTGTAAGGTATTTTCTGTCATGATGTAATTTATAAAGGGTGGTTTACACCAAGTGTTACGTCATGACTGCGGCTCATTTGTGGTGAATGGAAAACAGTTATGATAAGAACACCGGATATTGTTCTCCTGACGTGCTATGACGAAAACAGAACGTGGTGACAATAAAAGGAGAACCGGGCTTGAACGATTGCCATTCTTGCACCCTTTATACAACGGAAAATGCAGGCGCGAAATGAGTTTTATCGAGCAGTTGAATTTCCTTTTCATACTGAACTCCAATTAAAATCTTTAAAAAAGATTTTAATTGGAGTTCAGTATGAGAAATTCTTTTTTCTTCGTCCGCACCTGCGCCAGTTCATCGCTGAATGCGGTAATTGTCATCTGTTTATCCATAAGTTTATTTTATCACACTCGGCGGTATTTGGCACCTTTTTCTGTGCGGTATTGCCTTAGGAATTGCCATTTTCCATTGCCCCCTTTGTTGGGTACCGATGCAATAATTTTACCATATCCGACAGATAATGTCCAACGAAAACCAGAATTATTTCTCCCTGCGGTGTTTCAAGGACTTCCCTGCCACGTCGCTTTTGAGTTAAAACTGACGCATCCGGAGAAGAAGATTGCCGCAGCACCCATACATAATTCCCCTTTTCCTGCAAATACTTCTACAGGAGCAAACCGCGCGTCACGCGCTTCAAAGGAGAAGAGAATTATGAAGGCAACAGGCATTGTGCGACGGGTAGACGATCTGGGCAGGATCGTCATTCCGAAGGAGATCAGAAGAACCCTCCGTATCCGCGAGGGCGACCCGTTGCAGACATCATTGACACGGTGGGAAAAATACTGCTTTTCTATGTTGGATTTGGCTAAACGGCGGGGGTGGTAGTTGTACATAACAACGAAAACGAAAGCGGCGACTGTCGGTATCTGAGAGGAATGAATCATGTAAACGGGCGGCCCGAACCCATTGCATTGCAATAGATTCGGGCCGTCCGCTCTGTGTCAGCAAGGGCAACACATGTTGCCTTATTCTATACCTAATGCTTCGGGACGCCAGATGCCGAGTTTGTAATTTGTAAATACATTTACGCCGCAGCGTTCGCATTGACCCTCTCAATCACCTGTCGAATGCCTGCCCATACGGACAGGTCTGTGAACACTTCCACGATGCTGCCGTAGTCGGTAAACGGTGCTTCCTGCAAAACGGACAGATCTTTCATCATGCCGTTATGGACGATGTACTCCACGATTTGATTCACAAAGTAAATCTGCCTGCTATCAAGGGTCGTATCATTCAGGTACTGGGCAAATGCCTCCTTTGCTGCGTTCATATCAAGTCCGACGATTTCGCGCACAAACTCGCCCAGCGGCTTCTGGCCGTACTCAGCCACATAATCCTGTTTCGTACCGACCTCGCTCCAGAGTGCTTTCTCCAGCGCCTGCACATCTTCCACCGTCAAAGGGACATTACCCTTTAGTTTGGCAATAACGGCGTCATTCATGTGCTGACGCACGTAGAACTCCGCCTTGGCCTTGTAGTTCTTCAGATCGTCGTTCTCCAGCTCAGATTCTTTCCAGTCTACAGACAGAATTTCGTCATCAAAATTTGTATCATAGTGCACCTTACCAATCGGAATATACTTAATAAGGTCACGCAGGTTCTCCCGGATATGCTCAAATTCACAGATTCCGGCGGCCTCCACATAGTCCGTATGCAAAATCTTGTCAATCAGCTCAGCCTGCACCATGATTTCCGGAATATTTGCCACAGACGCGACGGCGGAGACCTTTTTAAACAGATCGCTCCGCGCCTTGCCGTACTTCTTTCCCGCCAGGTACGCAAGCTCGATGCCGTATAGCAGCGCATCAAACCGCAGTGCCTTGGCATCATCTTCATCCGGTGTAATAAGCGGCGCAAGCTCTTGGCCCATGAGCAAGGTGTCCTCATAGGTCAGGGCGTTATAGCTGTCTGGTTCGGCATACCGCTCTACATATTTTAAATGCTGGCGGACAGCAAAGTTCTCTTTGTTCAGTTCCCGCACCTTGCGCACCATGTCATCCACCAGCGTCTTGCGGAAGGCAATCAGATTCGTTGTCTGATACGCCAAGTCCTGCAATTTGAAGGCAATTTGGGCCTTCAGATAGAAGATCGCACCTTGCAGGGCGATCATATTGGCGGTAGGTCTGCCCTTGTTCATGCGAAAGAACTCAAAGTTGCCGCAGAAGTCAAAAATATAGAACTTGTCCTTGTCCTTACCATCCAGCAGCCCCGGACACAGACGGGTGCCGCGCCCGATCATCTGCCAGAACTTCGCTTTGCTCATGACCTTTTTAAAGAACACCAGATTCAGCACCTCCGGCACGTCAATGCCGGTGTCCAGCATATCCACGGAAATGGCGATTTGAGGCAGTTTCTTCGGGTCAGAAAATTCGTCGATGGCGCTTTGCGCATAGGTCATATAGTTGTCGATCACCTTGGCAAAGCCGGGAAGGTGCGGATATTCTTGATTGAAAACCCCGAGGATTTTTTCCGCATGGGTGTGATTTTTCGCGAAAATGATGGTCTTGCCCAGCTTGCTGCCGTAGTCGATGGTCAGGCCGTGGGTCATCAGCGTGTTCAGTACCTGTCGGATGGTGTCTTCATTGAAAATCCATTCATTCAGTGCCGAGGACGCAATACGCTCCGGTAATTCTCCGTTTTCATCTTCAAAGGTGTCCTCATAGGCCTGCTTGTCCTCGTCGGAAAGCTCGTCGTAGACAATACCCTGCTCAATAAACTTCAGCTTCGTCTCTACCGACAGGAAATCCACCAGATACCCGTCCTTCACCGCCTGCGCCAGTTCATAGCCATAGGTGGGTACGCCGTTTTCCAGCTCAAAGATCTCATAGGTATTCTTGTCGATCTCGTCCTTGGGCGTGGCCGTCAGTCCAACCAGCGGCGCGTCGAAATAGTTGAAAATATCCCGGTATTTGTTATACACCGAGCGGTGTGCTTCGTCGCAGATCACCAGGTCAAAGTGCCCGCAGGTAAAGAGCTTGCCGTCCTCATCCTGCACGCTGTCAATGACATTGTACATGGTCTGATAGGTCGAAAAGACGCAGTGAGCGGTGTAGTTATCCTTCTCTTCGCAGAGGTTGGTGACGGAGAGATCAGGCAGCAGATTCCCGAAATTGCGCTTTGCCTGGGTGACCAGACTGTTGCGGTCGGCAAGAAACAGGATGTTTTTCACCCAGCCATGCTGAAGCAGCACGTCGCACAGGGCAATGACCGTCCTCGTCTTGCCGGAGCCGGTAGCCATGACCAGCAGCGCCTTGCGGCGATTCCGGGCAAAGGCATCACAGACGGCCTTGATCGCGCCCTCCTGATAGTAGCGCCCGGCAATATTGCGGTTCACCATGATATTTTTGAGGCTCGTCCGCATGGTTTGAAGATTGAAGAGCTTCTCCAGATCCCGCTTGGAGTAAATAGCTGCACATTTGCGCTCAGGGTACAGATTATCCGTGATGTGGGTCTCAAAGCCGTTGGTCAGGAAGATGACCGGGCGGCGGTGATACTTTTTCTCCAACAGGTCGGCGTAAAGCTTTGCCTGCTGGCGGCCTTTGGCCACATCTGTGCAGGTGCGCTTGGCTTCGATCACAGCCAACGGGCGGCCGTCGTCACCGTAGAGCACATAGTCCGCATAACCTACCTCGGACTTGTTGGGCATACCGGGCAGCTCGACTTCATTCAGCCAGTCCTTGCCCTCCGTCCAGCCTGCGTCCGTGAGCATGGTGTCGATATACAGCTTGCGGGTCTTGTATTCGGACAGGTCGAGGGGCTTCGGCACATAGGTCTGCTGCTGCTCAGTTCGGCGGGCAGTCAGTTCTTCCTTCAAAGCGGCATTCTCCGCCATAAGGGCTGCAAAATCCACATCGGGTATCGTCTGCGAAGGAACTGCGGGCGCTTCGGCGGGCTGCATCAGCAAGGAACGGTCAAAGTGCCCCTCTGTGTAGTTCTCACCATAGCAGTACGCCACAAAGTCCAGAAAGATATAGAGATTTTCCAGACACAGCACCGCCTGCTCCTCGGTGATTTTCCTGCCGGTGTGGGCGGCGTTGTTGCCCATGCGGCGGATCAGATCCATCCGCCGCCAGATGTCCGCGCCCACGATATCCCGGAAGTCCTCGGTATTCATAAGGCTCACCAGAGAATCCTGATAAGGCATGACCAGCCCCTTGTCCACAGAGTACATCCACTTCACGGCAAACTCCATCGCCCGGCGGCAGTTCAGTATGCAGGCGGAGGGGTCAATATGTAGAATCCGCTCGGCGGAGACGGCTACGGAGGCGAAAGGCTCAAATTGCGGGGTGGATGAGAAAATGTCAAAGTTGGTCATGATTCAATTCCCCGAGCTTTTAATTTATTATAGTGTTTTTCAAATTCTGTCTCGCAGCCAAAAAGTCTGATGAAATCATCGCTATTGCCAATCCCGTATATCTGCGCAATTCCTTTTTCGGTGTATTTGAAAATAACCAAATTGCATATCTCTAACATGCAGATAAGAAGCTTTCGGACGTTTTCCCAGCAAAAAGGATGTTCGTCTGAAAAAATATCCGGATTGTCGAAAACTTCACTATCAGAATGCGCGTGGATTTTATTCCTTCTGGTGTGAATTTGGCTTAAGTCTCCGTGTGCAATCTGCTTTGCATCCTTATATGCTATTGTTTCCTTGGCTGAGATTAGCTTGTCATGAACAAGACCATTTTTAAATGAATCAAATGATTTGCTCTTTTGGTCAAACAGCTTACTGACCTCAATTTCAAAACGGAAACGCAGGGCATGGTAGGTCGTTCGGAAGAAATACGGTGCAATTTTATATTTGGAAGAAAATCTAGGATCGCGGAATATCTTATCCATAGCGCAGGATTGATCCATACAGTCTATGGCAGTTACAATGTGCTGCGCAAAAATATGCGCATTCTGAAAAGCAACTTTCTTGGTCAATTCAGTTCATCCTCTCACCCAAAATAATTCTGCATTAGGCTGTCAAATAGTAGCTGTACTTCGTTCAAGGCTTTTTGTATGATAGCTTTTGATTTGTCGGCCTGTTTGACAAATGCGTAGTAGGCTTCTTGAATTTCGATCGGCGGTTTGATAATCTGAAAACTCGATACGATAGGGACATTTAAATTGGGCATTGTCTGTCCCACAGCCATATCTTCTATAGTCTTTTTAAATGATGGGAACGAAATAATTTTCTGGATATAGTCGGCTGTTACTTCACCTTTTGGCCTTATCAAAAGGCTTCCCGTCCCGCATAATAAACCGTCATCAGAAACAACTGCACAGCGCCCCATTTCTCCTCTGCGCCCCAACACTATATCACCAATTTGAAGATGATAAGCGCTTAGTTCTGCATATTTTTCATCCGATACCGTCAGCTGTTGGTCAGTTACGATTTTGCCATCAATGATATGAGATGGGTTTACAAGGGCATGACCATCTTTTATGTAGTCTTCTTTATGTAGCAACGAACCAAACGGCCCGATTTTAATTTCAGCTAAATCCGACAGACTAACTTTTTTAAAACAATTAGGGTTTGAAATGGGGTCGCCAAACATTTCGACAAATCGGGCTTTGACCAGCTTGTCCAGCTTTTGGAGTTGCTGCCGACGATAACAGATCAGCCTATCGACCTCTTTCAGTATGGTAACTATTGAGCCTTGCCGCTCGACGTTTTCTTCAATATTGACCGAAAAATCTTCAAATTGCCGTTTATTAATTATTGGGACAACTGGAGCATTTGCGAGTTCTGTAAGTTTAGGCCGATTGTAATATATGCAATAAGCCAAGTATTCAGGAAGTACCCTGTCATTGGGAATTATCGCATTTATCTGTTGATTAAACGCGCACTCTCTTCCTGTTAAACATACCTTTCCAATAGTACCTATGCAGGTCACAAGTACGACACTCTTTCCAACAATCCTCGCTTTTGAGCGGGCTATCTCTGAAACGTATTCATTTGCCGTTTGCAATTCCGTAATGCCATCTTGATTCATTACGTCCGGTTTTATAAATGGAATATCTGAAGAAGCCCAGTATTTTAGCTCTTGTTTACTCGGGGTATTTCCTGTAATTACTGTTCCTAATTCACCTAGTTTGGCTCTCATATGTCATCCCCACAAATCCGAATCTTTCTGTGTAATAACCGTTACTGATTTTACTTGTGGATAGCTTTCTTCATAATGCTTTTTGAGTGCATTAAAAAACCTCTGCATATCAGATATACTGATTGCCATCACCCTATCATTTTCATGCAGATATCGCCATTCAACAAAGGCATTACTCGATACACGCATAAACCTATCCCAGTCAAAAATCAAAGAATCTGCCCTGACTTTTTTCTGAGTTCCTGGAGTTAGCATCGAAAAGAGTACATCAAACCTATGACTTATGAAATCCACTTGCTTTCCCTTTTCCATAATGATGGTTGCTTTAAGGATTAGCTCACAGCTAAAAGCGGCATTGACAATCTCCGGAATTAGCAAATGGACACTGCTGCGCTCCATTACATCAACAGCATCTTCAAACTCGACTGCACGCACATATGCTAAGTATGATTGTGTTTCATAATTGTATGCCATAGTATCTATTCCGTCCTCACAGTCCCAGCATTTCTTCCAAGGCGGCCATTTCTTCGCTGATTTTCATTTCCAACTCCCGCAGCTCCGCCATAATCTCCCCCGTAGGCGGATACTCCACAGGCTTATACTCCGTTTCCTTGTACTTGTTGATGGACAGGTCATAACCGTTGTCCACGATCTCCGCCTTGGGCACGAAGAAGGATTTTTCCGTGCGCCGGCGGTCTTTTTCTGCCTCCAAATTGCGGAAGCGGGCAATGATGTCGGGAATATCATTATTGGCGACCGGGCTGCGCTTATCGTCCAGACTAAAGCCGTCGGCGGTCATGTCATAGAACCACACGTTGTCCGTGCCGCCGTGGCCGGTCCTGGTGAAAATCAGAATGGCAGTGGACACGCCGGCGTAGGGCTTGAACACGCCGGAAGGCATGGAGATCACGGCCTCCAGCCGGTTGCCATCCACCAGCTCCTTGCGGATAGCCTTGT
>ENA-ORSC01002641-ORSC01002641.1-human-gut-metagenome-genome-assembly--contig:-NODE-2641-length-10622-cov-7.607079_pt1 | contig 10622 bp, 7 predicted proteins | sample MGYA00242178_ERZ509140 | MGnify/ENA primary metagenome ERZ509140 (study PRJEB26280, sample SAMEA2338681) | human gut metagenome | biome: human gut; feature: human-associated habitat; material: faeces...
CATGCTCTTTCCCTGCGAGGCGGCATAATCTGCGATCCGCTTGCGCTTGCCCTTCGGAACGACAACGCTGATAAAATCATATGCTTTTTTGTTGTATCGCGCCGTCGCTTCCTTCTGCGCGTCTGAATACGCCATGCTCTCACCTCGTGCTTATACTACTGTAAGTATGAGACAAGGTGTATAATTCTATAAGTATATATTTGTTAGAATGAAACAATTTACATACTTATACAAGTATATTACAATGGAAATATCAAGAAAAACTGTGGGAGGATGCACCATGCAATATGAAAAACTGTACGCCGAAATGGTAGGAGCCGCAGAACAAGCGGTTGAAGCAATCGAGCGCGGAAACTACGGACAGGCGAAGGATATCCTGATCTCTGCCGAACAGCGCTGCGAAGCGCAGTATCTGGAAGCGTCTGAAACTCCCGGTGGGAACAATACGGTGCCATCAACATAAGGCCCGGCACATCAGCGCTGTTTTACATAGTTCCTACGGAAATTGCGCAGAGTTTGAACCACTTTATGAAAAAATGGATTTTTTAACATAAAAAAAGGCTGCCGAATGGCAGCCTTTTCGATTTTGATCTTATCGTTTCTCTGTCAGAATCCCGCGCAGATCGTAGATTGCGTGACGGGGGCATTTGACGGCGCATTGGCCGCAGGACAGGCAGACGGATTCGTCGATGTAGGAGAGATTGTCCGTCACGGTAATCGCGCCTGCCGGACATAGCTTTTGGCAGATGCCGCAGCCGATGCAGCTGACCTCGCACATCTTCCGCGCGTCCTTGCCGGGGTCTTTGTTGGAGCACTTGACGACGACGGGGTTCGCGCATTCATGGATGCGGATGAGTTCGCGCGGGCATTCACGCACGCACTTGCCGCAGGCGATGCACTTGTCCTCGTTGACCTCGGCCACGCCGTAGTCGTTGAGGGCGATGGCTTCAAATTTGCACGCGTTCACGCACAGCTCGCAGCCGACGCAGCCGTACTGGCACTCTGCCGTGGCGCGGCAGCCGCCATTGCAGGCGACAAAGGCCGCCTTATAGGGGAAGCGTTTTTTGACAGCCATCTTACTTTCCCCTCCTTTCATACGGCGTGTTGGCAAGCGGGAGCTTTGTGCGGCGCTCACCGTCATAGCGGAAATAGGCGTCGGCAATGGCGGGCGCGGTGGGGATCGATGTGATCTCGCCGATGCCGATGGCGCCGCAGGCGACGTCGAGCCCCGGCTTATCGACCACGATGGGCACGATCTTCGGAATCTCGTGCGCCCGGAACAGGCCGAGCTCGCCGTATTTTTCGATGGGCTTGCAGTTGCCGTCAATCGGATACTGCTCGCGCAGGGCGTAGCCCATGCTCATGACGACGCCGCCTTCGATCTGGCCCTCGCACGAGCGCGGGTTGACGGCCTTGCCAACGTCATGCGCGGCGACGAGCGATTCAACCTTCCCGGTCTTCTTATCCACGATGCACATCTGCGTGGCGTAGCCGTAGGCAACATGAGAAACAGGATGCGGCACATCCGCGCCAAGCTTATCGGTTTTGGCAAGATACTCGCCGTAGAATTCCTGCCCGGCAAGTTCTGCAAGCGTGTGGGTTTCCAGCGCTGCGGCAAGCTTTTCGCAGGCGCGTCGGCAGGCCTCGCCCGTCACAAGCGTCTGACGGGAGCCGGAAGTGTCGCCGGAGTCCGGCGCGATCCAGGTATTCGAGCGCTCGTAGACGATATCGCTGCGTTTCAGCGGTGTATTTGTAACAATCATCTGCACGAGCACCGTACCGACGCCCTGACCAATGCACGAAGCGCCCGCGTAGATATGGACCTTCGCGTCATTTTCCACGATCAGCTTGCAGCGGCCCCAGTCGGGGATGCCGACGCCGACGCCCGCGTTTTTCATCGCGCAGGCAATGCCGACAGGCTTTCCCTGTTTCATTGCCTCGTCGTAATACGGCTTGACTGCCTCAAGCGTTTCGACAAGGCCCGTTTCCGCGCCCACGATCTGGCCGTTCGGCAGTTCCTGTCCGGGCCGAATGGCGTTGCGGTAACGGATTTCCCACGGGGTGATGCCGACCTTGTCGGCCATTTCGTTCAGAAGCGTCTCGGTGGCGAAGCACGTCTGCGTGACGCCGAAACCGCGGAACGCGCCTGCGGGCGGGTTGTTGGTATAATAGGCCGTGCCCTCGATCTCGAAATTCTGATAGTTATAGGGGCCGGCTGCGTGTGTGCACGCGCGTTCGAGCACCGGGCCGCCCAGAGAAGCGAACGCGCCGGTGTCGGAGTAGACCTTGGCCTTGACGCCCTGAATAATGCCGTTTTCATCGCAGCCCATGGTGAAGTCCATCCAGAACGGGTGGCGCTTGGGATGGATGAGCAGCGACTCGGGCCGCGTCAGCTTGACCTTGACGGTCTTGCCGGTTAGATAGGTGATGAGCGCGGCATGATGCTGAACACTCATGTCTTCTTTTCCGCCGAAGCCGCCGCCGACCAGCTGATTCTGCACCCGGACCTTATCCGAGCCCAGCAGAAGCTTGCATTCGTGCAGCGTTGTGTGTGAGGACTGGTCGGTCGAGAGTACCATGACGTAGCCGTCCGGATCGATGTACGAGACAGCGCACTCCGGCTCTAAAAACGCGTGTTCTGTCCAAGGCGTCTCGAAATGCTGCGAGATCACATATTTGGAGTTTTTGATGGCCGTGTCCGCGTCGCCGCGGGCAATATGCTTATAGGCCTGCACGTTCGATTCTTCCTCGTCGAACACGAGCGGTGCATTCTCTGCCCACGCCTCGGACGGGTTATGGACGGCGGGCAGCGGTTCATATGTCACCTTTACAAGCTTTTTCGCTTTTTCCAGAATTTCAGGCGTTTCCGCGACGACAAGCGCGATCGCGTCGCCCAGATAATGCGTCAGTCCGCCGATGGGGATGAGCGAATACTGGTCGTGCTTCAGATGGCCGACTTTATTTTCACCGGGGATATCCGCTGCCGTAATGACGCGCACGACGCCTGGCAGCGCCTCCGCCTTCGACGCGTCGATGGCAAGGACTCTTGCGCGCGGATACTGGCTGCGGACGGCGGAGCCGTAGCACATGTCGGGCAGGTACCAGTCGTCGGGATATTTACCGTAGCCCAGCACCTTTTCTTCTACGTCGATGCGGTGGACGCTTGAGCCAAGCTTCCAGTCATTCTCCGACGCTTCGGGGATCACGCCCTCGCGGCGGCATTTTGCCGCCAGACGTACGGCGTCGAAAATTTTGGCATAGCCTGTGCAGCGGCAATAATTGTTGCGCAGGGCGTAGCGGATCTGATCGTCCGTTGGATTCGGATTCTGATCGAGCAACGCCTTTGTGCAAAGCACCATGCCAGGAATGCAGAAGCCGCATTGCACCGCTCCGGCCTCGCCGTAGGCGTAGGTGTAAAGCTTCTTTTCCTCATCCGTCAGACCCTCGACGGTGATGATGTGACGGCCTGTCAGCGAATCGGTGAATGGAGTGCAGGCGCGGATGGGAACGCCGTCGATGAGCACGGTGCATGCACCGCAGGCACCCTCCGAACAGCCGTCCTTGACGCTTGTCAGGTGCAGCGTATCACGCAGATAGCGCAGCAGGCACTGGTTCTTTTCCACCGTGACTTCCGTTCCGTTTACAAAAAATACGGCCATGGCAAAAAACTCCCTTCATTTGAATCTCGGCTCTCACGTCACAGCCGCAGCTGTTCTCGGCGCATGGCCACCGTAATTCCGAAGTTTCCCGGCCACGGGACATAATTCCTAAAAATCTTTTATGATTATACAATATTTTTTTGCATGTTGCAAGGAATGGTACATGGAGGCGTTATTCTATTTATAAATAACGCTTGCCCCTATCACTTGTACCTAGAGCAGACAGATATGGTACCCATCCGTCTCCAAAGACAGTGACTTGAACAGCGCCTCGGTCTTCTCCCGGTTTTCCGGCGCTGTGCGCCAGCCGAGGCCGCAGTCCGCGGTGATCTCGCGGGGAACGGGGATGATCCTGCCGGGCAGACCCGCCTGTTCGCAGGCCTTCTCTGCCGCCATGGCGGCGCTGGTGGTGTAAAATGTGACGATGAGCCACTGCTTTTTCTCTCTCATTGCTCTGCCAACTCCCGGACTGCGGCGATGGCCGCGTCCGTCTCTTCCTCCGTGTTGTAATAGCCGAAGCTGAAGCGCACCGCACCCTGCTCCACCGTGCCGAGTGCCTTGTGCATACGCGGCGCGCAGTGTGCGCCGGCCCGGACGGCAATGGCATAGTCCTCTGCCAGTGCGTCTGCGATTATGGACGACTCCTCGTTCCGGATATTGAGCGCCACGACTGGCGCACGCATCGAACTCGAAAAATCGCCGTAGACGTGCACGCCGTCCACATCCCTTACACCCTCATAGAACCGGCGGGCCAGCGCGAGTTCGTGCGTGCGGATTGCGTCCATGCCCGTCTCCCGGATGAATTCCACGGCGGCAAGCAGACCCGCGATGCCGTGACCGTTGCGCGTTCCGGCTTCGAGCCTTGTCGGGTACTGCGGCGGCTGCGATGGCAGAAACGTCTGTACACCTGTCCCGCCGACGCACCACGGGCGGATGTCCACGCCCTCCGCGACGCAAAGGCCACCCGTGCCCTGCGGGCCCATGAGGCTCTTGTGGCCCGTAAAGCACAGAACGCTGATGTGCTGCGCGCACATATCGATGGGGAACACGCCCGCCGTCTGCGACGCATCGACGACAAACAGCAGTCCGTGCGCCGCGCAGAACGCGCCAATGCGCGCCAAATCAAGCAGGTTCCCCGTCAGATTTGAGCCTGCCGTACAGATAACGGCTCTTGTGTTTTTTTGCAGCAGCCGGTCAAAACCGGCATAGTCGATGCACCCCTGCCGGTTTGCCGGCAGGAAGCTGACCGAAACGCCGCGTTCTTTCTCGCGGTACAGGGGGCGCAGGACGGAATTATGCTCCAAATCGGTCGAGAGAACGTGATCGCCCGGTGCAAGCAGTCCGGAGATGGCAATGTTCAGCGCTTCGGTCGAATTGGCTGTGAAGCATACATGGTCGGCGCGTTCGCAGCCGAAAAGCGCAGCCAGCGCCTCGCGTGCGGCATAGATCGTCCGCGATGCGGTAAGACTTTCTGCGTGCGCGCTGCGCCCGCTGTTGCCCATGGTCTGCATTGCGTTCACAACTGCGTCAATCACGCACGGCGGCTTGCGCAGCGTCGTAGCAGCGTTGTCAAGATAGATCATTCCGTCGCCCTCCCGTCAGATGGAACTATTATAATACAGAAACCGGGCGGACTGCAACGTGATCCGCCCGGTTTTTGTTCGGCTATTTCGAAAACGCGCCGCTCACAGATGTGCGTCCGTCTGTGAGGCGCGGCGCAGGCCGCAGTCCGCCGTGATAAAAAAAGTGACCACAAAGCAGTAAAACACGACAGTTGCCCACGGCCTCCGGACGGCAAGACAGAGATCCCAGACCCCGTGCAGCACCACCGGGACGAGCACCGCCAGCGCGCACAGAACCGTCCGCCTGCGGCCATTCCCCTGCTTTTCGGCCTGCTTGCCCCGGCTGAGGAGCAGTCCCATCGCAACAGCAAAGAAAAAGTGCCCCGGCACGGACAGAACCGCCCGCGATACCGCTGTCCGAAGATCAGACTGCACGACGTACAGAATATTTTCCACCGCCGCGAAGCCCAGCGCGGAGGACACGGAATAGACGACCGCGTCGAACCGGTAATCGAACGCCGGGTGCTTCCACGCGGCCAGCCGCACGGGGGCGATCTTGCAGATTTCCTCGCTCACGGCGACCACCAGAAAATTATCCAGCAGCAAAAACACCGCCGAGCGCCGGTTCAGCGCGCCGGCCAGCGCCCGTGACGCAAAAAACTGGATGCCAGCCGCCGGTAGGGCGGACAGCGCGCCGCACAGGATCAGCGTTCCAAGCAGCCTGTGCGGCTCTTTTTCAATGCGGTCAAGCTGATAGATGCGGACGAACAGAATGACCGCCGGAATCAGCGCCGCGAGGGACAGGTAGTAATTCAAAGCGACTCCTTTTCTATGTGCGCTGTGTCCCCGCCGCCTCCCGCAGCAGCTCCTCGGCGGATACACCGTAGAGCTTTGCGAGGGCAAGCAGATTGGACGTTGACGGATCGGACGCGCCGGACTCCCACTTGCTGACGGCCTGCCGGCTGACGCCGATGGCTTCTGCGACGAATTCCTGCGTCATTTTGCAGCGCGTGCGGTGCGCTTTCAACGCTTCGCCGAGCGTTTTCTTCGTCTCGGTCTTTTCCTTCCGCACCTCACCGGAGCGCAGGTATTTGAGCAGCGCCCGGATCAAAAGCACGAACAAAAATACGGTCGCGCCGAACATGCAGATGCCGAACAGTCCAAAAATCAGTGTTTTCATGAGAGGATCCATCCTTTCTGTGTTTGGGATGGCTTCAGTATTGCGAAAATCCCCGGTTGCTGCCACCAACTATCGCGCAAAAAGCGGTTGCGGCGGCTTATTTCAGCAGCTTTTTCAGATACTGTCCCGTGAAGCTTTCCGGGCAGGCGGCGATCTGCTCTGGCGTGCCGCAGGCGACGATCTGTCCGCCGCCGGAGCCGCCCTCCGGCCCAAGATCGACGATATAGTCTGCGACCTTGATGACATCGAGATTGTGCTCGATGACGAGCACGGTGTTGCCTGCGTCAACCAGCCGCTGCAAAACCTCAATCAGCTTGTGGACATCTGCCATGTGAAGGCCGGTCGTCGGCTCGTCGAGAATATAGAATGTGCGGCCGGTTGCACGGCGGGAGAGTTCCGTTGCAAGCTTAACGCGCTGCGCCTCGCCGCCGGAGAGCGTTGTGGCGCTCTGCCCGAGTTTAATATAGCCAAGGCCTACGTCAACGAGTGTGGCAATCTTATTGCGGATGCGCGGCAGATTGTCAAAGAAGGCCAGCGCTTCCTCCGCCGTCATATCGAGTACGTCCGCAATATTCTTGCCCTTGTACAGAACTTCCAGCGTCTCGCGGTTATAGCGCTTTCCATGGCAGACCTCGCAGGGGACGAAAACGTCGGCCAGAAAGTGCATCTCGATCTTCACAAGACCGTTGCCGCTGCAGGCCTCGCAGCGGCCGCCCTTTGTGTTGAATGAGAACCGCCCCGGACCGTAGCCGCGCGTGCGCGCGTCGGCTGTGGACGCAAACAGGTCGCGGATGTCGTTGAAGACGCCGGTGTACGTCGCGGGATTGGAACTCGGCATACGCCCGATAGGGCTCTGGTCGATGCCGACGACCTTGTCCAGATGCTCCAGACCCTCGATGCGGTCGAACTTTCCCGGGCGGGTGCGGGCGCGGTTCAGACTGCCGGCAAGCTTTTTGTAGAGGATTTCATTGACGAGGCTCGATTTGCCTGAGCCGGATACGCCGGTCACGCAGGTAAACGTGCCGAGCGGGAATTCGACGTCAATGTGGCGCAGATTGTTTTCTGCCGCGCCGAAAATTTTCAGGCTTTTCCCATTGCCCTCCCGCCGCTTTTCGGGCAGAGGAATCTTTTTCGCGCCGGACAGATACTGCCCCGTGATGGAGCGCGGAGCGGCGATGATATCATCAACTGTGCCTGCGGCGATGATCTCGCCGCCATGCACGCCGGCGCCCGGGCCGACATCGACGATGAAATCGGCGGCGCGCATGGTGTCCTCGTCGTGCTCAACGACAAGGACGGAGTTCCCGATGTCACGCAGACGGCGGAGCGTGTCCAGCAGCTTGTCGTTATCCCGCTGGTGCAGGCCGATGGACGGCTCATCGAGGATATACAGAACGCCGATGAGGCTTGAGCCGATCTGTGTAGCCAGCCGGATACGCTGGCTCTCGCCGCCGGAGAGTGTGGCGGCAGAGCGTGAGAGTGTCAGATAGCTGAGGCCCACAGCCTGTAAAAACGACAGACGGGAGCGAATTTCGCGCACGATCTGCTCGGCAATGACGGCCATGGAGCCGGTCAGCTTCAGATTGTCAATGAATTTCAGTTCCTCCGAAATAGGCATGGCGCAGAAATCCATGATGTTCATGCCGCCGACCGTGACGGCAAGGCTGATGTCGGACAGGCGCTTTCCGTGGCACTTGGGGCACGGGCGCTCGGACATACACTCCTCCAGCTCTTTTCGCATCGCGTCGGACTGCGTTTCCGAGAGCCTGCGCGAGACGTTGTTGAGAACGCCCTCAAACGGGCGCTCGAGCGTGCCGCGCCCGTTGGCGCGCTCGTAGTAGATCGTGAGATTTTCTTTTCCCGTGCCGTAGAGAACGGCATGCAGCGCATCTTTGGGAAGGTCCTTCATGGGCGTCGTAAGCGAGAAATGATATTTTTTTGCCAGTGCCTCAAAATACATCCGGGCAATCGAGTCGTCCTTGACGTTATTGAAGCCGCTTGCCTGAATGGCCCCGTCCAGAATCGACTTGTCCCAGTCGGGAATGACAAGGTCGGGGTCGGCGACCAGCTGCGTGCCGAGACCCGAGCAGACCGGGCACGCGCCGTAGGGATTGTTGAACGAGAACATGCGCGGAGACAGCTCCGGCAGACTGATGCCGCAGTCTTCGCAGGCGTAGTTCTGCGAGAAGATGGTGTCTTTGTCCCCGTCCACCTCGTTGAGAATCACAAGTCCGCCGGAAAGAGACAGAGCGGTCTCGACCGAGTCTGTCAGACGCCGCGCAAGATCGGGCTTCATGACCAGACGGTCGACCACAACGTCGATGTGGTGTTTTTTGTTCTTGTCGAGCTTGATTTCCTCGGAAAGATCGTAGATGCTTTCATCGATGCGCGCGCGCACATAGCCGCCGCGTCGGGCATCGTCGAGCACCTTCGTGTGCTCGCCCTTTTTTCCGCGCACGACGGGGGAGAGAATCTGAAAGCGTGCTTTCTCCGGAAGACGCATGATTTGATCGACAATCTGGTCGACCGACTGGCGCTGGATTTCCTTTCCGCACTTCGGGCAGTGCGGCACGCCGCAGCGCGCCCACAGAAGGCGCAGATAGTCGTAGATCTCCGTCACCGTGCCGACCGTGGAGCGGGGGTTTTTGCTGGTGGTCTTCTGGTCGATGGAGATGGCTGGGGATAAGCCGTCGATGGCGTCGACGTCTGGCTTGTCCATCTGCCCGAGGAACATGCGCGCGTAGCTTGACAGCGACTCAACATAGCGCCGCTGCCCCTCGGCATAGATGGTGTCGAAGGCAAGCGATGATTTGCCGGAGCCGGAGAGCCCCGTGAGAACGACGAGCTTGTCGCGCGGAATGCTGACGGAAATGTTCTTGAGATTATTGACGCGGGCGCCCTGCACCCGGATGGTGTCTTGCATGTTTGTATCTCCTGACAGCTGCCGGGGTTTCCGGCAGACGTGATTTTTTGTAGTGTACTATTATAGCATAAGCGACGGTTCGATACAAGAAGAATTTTCAAACAAAAGTTCAAAACTGCGATGCCTGCTTGTAAGCTTGCAGCAAACGTGTTATACTGACAATAAGGAAAAAACCGAAAGGAAGTGCGTCTGTGCGGAATTTGCCGAAGCTGCTGTTTCAGCGCGTGGTTGTGGTGTCGCTGGGTATTTTGCTGCAAATCCTGTTCGTGGTGGCAGGGATGGACTGGCTGCGCGAATACTGGCACTGGGTGCGTATCGCAATGGGTGTGATTTCGTGGGTTGCGGTGCTGACCATTATGACCGGCAGAAGCAATCCGTCTTATAAGATGGCGTGGGTCGTTCTGATTCTCGCCTTCCCGGTTGCGGGCATCACGATCTATCTGCTTTTCGGCGGCAACCGCATTTCCGACCGGGAAAACCGCCGCATGGCGCGCGTGGAGGTCATGGTCGCCCAGCACCTGCGCCAGAACGAGCGCGTGATGCAATCGCTGGAAAAAACAGATATTCCGGCGTGGAACCATGCGCGCTACCTGCTTGCCAGCTCGCGGTATCCTGTTTACGACGACTCACAGGCGGTCTATTTCCCGAGCGGCGAGCGCTGCTTTGCGCGCATGCTCGAGGAGCTGGAACGGGCGGAGCACTATATTTTTCTCGAATTTTTCATCATCGATAACGGCAAGATGTGGGACGCAATTCTGGACGTGCTGCGCCGCAAGGCGATGCAGGGCGTCGACGTGCGCGTGATGTACGACGATTTCGGCTGCATCACCCGCCTTCCGATGCGCTACTGCAAAAAGCTGCGCGAGATGGGCATTCAGGCGCACGTGTTCAATCCCTTTATCCCCGTGCTCTCCGGCAGACTCAACAACCGCGACCACCGCAAGCTCATGATCATTGACGGAAAGGTCGGCTTTACGGGCGGGGTCAATCTCGCGGACGAATACATCAACGAAATCGAGCGCTTCGGGCACTGGAAGGACTGCGGCATTCTGGTCCGCGGCGAGGCGGTCTGGTCGATGGTCATGATGTTTTTGAGCATCTGGGACTATGTCGCGGGTCTGGAGGAGGATGTTGCGGCGTTCCGCCCGGATTACCCGGAAGCGCCCGCTGGTGAAGGGTATCTGCAGCCCTTTGCAGACAGCCCGCTGGACCATGAGGACGTCGGCGCGACGATTTTGCAATCCGTCATTTCCTCTGCGCAGGAGCGGATGTGGATCATGACGCCGTATCTGATCCTG
>ENA-ORSC01002644-ORSC01002644.1-human-gut-metagenome-genome-assembly--contig:-NODE-2644-length-10616-cov-4.178487_pt1 | contig 10616 bp, 6 predicted proteins | sample MGYA00242178_ERZ509140 | MGnify/ENA primary metagenome ERZ509140 (study PRJEB26280, sample SAMEA2338681) | human gut metagenome | biome: human gut; feature: human-associated habitat; material: faeces...
AATTTATTAACTTAACACATTACAAAGATATGAGAAAAATTTCTTTGGAAGGGTATTTATGCCCAAAAAGTTTAGGCTTTAAACAAATATTACGAACTATGAAGATTACCTTATTTCTTCTTTTGGCTACTACATTCAGCGCATTTAGCGTAAATGTACACTCTCAAAATGCAAAAGTTAGTTTTGATACCCACACCATGAAGGTAGCTCAATTAATCTCGACCATTGAAACACAGACCAATTATCTGTTTGTCTATAATAAAAAGAATGTGGACCTTAACCGCAAAGTAACTGTTAAAGCCCGTAACAAAGCCGTATCCGAAATTCTGGATGAAGTTTTTGCCGGAACAGGAATCTCTTATGTAATGGAAGGAAAGAATATTGTTCTGACTAAAGAAAGCAACATAGCCCGTGAAGAAGTGAAGCAGCAGAATACGATCACTGTAAAAGGTGTTGTAACGGATATGCAGGGTGAAGCCATTATCGGTGCAAACATACTTCAACAAGGTACTACTAACGGTACTATTACAGATATTGACGGCAACTTTACCCTGGAAGTTCCCACTGATGCACAACTAGCCGTTTCCTACATCGGATATAAACCCGTTCAACTTCGTGCTACCGATAAAAATATGGCGAAAGTTGTTCTGCAGGAAGATAGTAAGATGATTGAAGAAGTCGTAGTCGTTGGCTATACTCCTATGCGTAAGAGTGATTTCACAGGTTCTTTGGCAAGTGTTAAGGCTAGTGAATTATCTCTTTCAGCAGCAACCGCCGGACAAGCTTTAGTCGGTAAAGTCGCTGGTGTACAGGTGATGCAGACAAGTGGTGCGCCGGGAGAAGGAGTGAAGATTAAAGTTCGTGGAACGAACTCTCTTTCAGCTAGTACAACACCTCTCTATGTGATTGATGGATATCCGGCTTCAGAAGATGTATATATCAATCCCGAGGATATTGAAACTATTGATGTATTGAAAGACGCCTCTGCTACGGCTATTTACGGTTCTCGTGGTGCTAATGGCGTTATTCTGGTTACTACCAAATCCGGTAAGGAGGGTAAGATGTCTTTGAACTACTCCGGTACGGTTACTATCGAAAACCTGCAGGACTATTCCGAAATGATGAACTCTGCAGAGTATATCGATTGGCGTCGTTGGTCTTATTACTATCTGAATCCTTCCAAATATCCTCGAGGAGACCAGCCCACTAAAGAGAACGATTATGAGATCTTTTTAGGTGCTACAGACCCTACGGCTTGGAAAAACATTGAAAAAGGCTGGGCAGGTGGTACTTGGGACGGCTCTCGCGTGCCTAATACGGATTGGTGTGATATGGTTACGCAGACCGGAGTTACCCATGAACACACGTTGAGTGCCAGTGGAGGTACGGACAAGATGAAAGGTTATGCGTCTATCGGCTATTTGGATAATGAGGGTACGGTGAAAGGGCAGTCTTATACTCGTTATACTACAAAACTGAGTTTGGATTTGAAGCCTACTAAATGGTTTAATTTAGGATTGAATGTTAATGGTACGTTTAGTGAACAGCAATATGGTTCGTCTGCAAGTTCTGTCGGTCAGTTGATAAAGGGTATGCCTTCTAACTTATATGCAGCATCTACCAGTTTGTTCCCTTATGCTTCACCTTATGATGAGGATGGCAACCGTATTGAATATCCCGGTGGTGATGATAAAGTAAAGAATGTAATGAATGAATGGAACAACAGTCAGAATGAACGTCGTATGTTCCGTGCTATCGGTAGTTTGTATGCTCAATTGGATTTAGGTGAAATTTACGCTCCTTTAAAAGGCCTTAGATATCGTTTTAATTTCGGACCGGATTTCCGTTATTATAGAAACGGTACATTCCGTAATGAAGAGTCAATTAGCAGTGAAGGTAAGAATCGCGCTTCCTTGTCTAACCAGTCTGACTTTTCCTGGACGTTGGATAACTTGATTTACTATGACAAAGAATTTGGAAAACATTCAGTGGGACTTACTTTATTGCAAAGTGCTACAGGGTATCACTACGAAGAATCCTCTATGGCGGCAGAAGGCATTCCTTTGGAAAGTGCGAAATGGAATGCGTTATCAAAAGAAAATGTCTCTTTGCTGGATGAGTGGAATAGCGGACTGATTGAGAAACAGCTCCTTTCTTATATGTTCCGTGTGAACTATGACTATAATAATAAGTACTTATTGACAGTTTCCGGTCGTTGGGATGGTGCTTCACAGCTTGCAGAAGGCAATAAGTGGGCTTTCTTCCCCAGTGCGGCTTTGGGTTGGCGTCTTGATCAGGAAGAGTTTCTGAAAGATGTTACTTGGTTAAACCAGTTGAAATTCCGTTTGGGTGTTGGTGTTACCGGTAATTCGGCTATCGACCCTTATCAGACGAAGGGTGCTATAGTTTCGCTCTATTATCCGTTCGGTTCTGCGCTTGCTCCCGGTTATGCCGCTTCGGAACCATTGATTAAAGATGGAGCTGTGGCAATGGCCAATAAGAATTTGTCTTGGGAGAAGACCACGCAGTATAACATCGGTCTTGACTACTCGGTTTTAAACGGACGAATTTCGGGAGTTCTTGATTTCTATACTTCACGTACTACTGATTTGTTGATGGCAATGACAATTCCTTCATTGAATGGTTATACTAATACGTATGCCAATGTAGGTAAAACATCCAATATAGGTGTGGATATAACGTTGAATACCGTTAACGTCAAAACACGTGATTTTGAATGGTCTACCAGTATTAATGCTGCATGGCAGAAAGACAAGATTGATGAATTGGCAAATGGTAAAGAGGACGATATAAATAATAATTGGTTTATAGGACAGGCGTTGGGGGTAATTTACGGTTACGAGTGTGGCGGACTTTGGAAAGAAGAAGACGCTGCCGAAATGGCTAAGTTCAATGCCAAAGGGCATTCATTCCAAGCAGGTATGGTACGTCCGATAGACCAAAATGGTGATTATAAAATCGACCCGAATGACGATCGTGTAATCATAGGACATACTCGTCCCCGTTGGACTTTTGGCATGACGAATACATTTACTTACAAGAATTTCGACCTCTCTGTTATGATGTACGGACGCTTCGATTATATGGTAGATACCGGCGGTGAATGGCAGGGTGGACGTTATATGCAGCGTAAGATAAATTATTATAACGAAAACAACAAGAATGCAGAATATCAGAAACCTATTTACAATATTGGCGGTGGAGACCCTTATTATCGTATTGTAGGTTATAAGAACGGTTCATTTCTGAAAGTACGTAACATATCTTTGGGTTACACTTTCCCGCAGACGCTCATCAAAAAGTGGAATTTATCTAATTTAAAGGTTTATGTACAAGCCAAGAATCCGGGACGAATTTTCTCTAATATTGATTTCTTGGAATTGGATGCTTCGCAAGCGTTTACTTCTACTTGGAACCGTGGATTCACAATTGGTTTGAATGTTGGATTTTAAATGTCATTAAAAGTATTATGATTATGAAACTACATAAAAAAATAACATTTGGCTTGTTGGCCTTGACTTTGGTAGGTCCGATGACTTCTTGCAGTGATTTTCTGGATGAGGAGTTGACTACTCAGCAGAATACAGATTTCTTCGATACTCAAGAAGGTATCGACCGTTTGGAAGTTAGCCTTTACTATAATTTACGTTTCCATTTTGCAAAAGAGTGGGCATGTGCCACTACTAACTATGGTACGGATGAGTTTCGTGTAGGTGGCGACGGTTCTAATGCTTCCTGGAATAATTATGATGGAAACTTCCAGTCATCGATTGTCAGCAACTCTACCAATATGTATGAAGTTTGGGATGGCATGTATATCGGTATCAACAATGCCAATCTGCTATTGAGTAAGGTTACTCCGGATAGTTACAAAGCAGACAATAAGAATACTTATATGGGAGAAGCTTATTTCCTGCGCGGGTTCAATTATCTGAAACTGGTATCTCAGTATGGGGGAGTTCCTTTGAAACTTACTCCGAGCGAAACTCCGGAACGTGAATTTTCTCGCGCTACTGCCGAAGAAACATTGCAACAGGTGATCAGTGACTTAAAAGACGCTTATAAGTATCTGCCCGAAACAGCTCCCATGACAGGAAAGATGACGAAAGATGCAGCAGCGCATTTTCTTGCCAAAGCATATTTGTTGCGTGCCAGTGAGATAAATGATGATTGGAACAGCGCAACGAAAGAGGATGATTTGAAAGAAGCATTACGTTTGGCGCAAGAGGTTATATCTCATCGTAGTTTAGCTCCGAATTATGCAGATTTGTGGAATTATACTGAGCCGAACGGTGCAAATGAGCAACTGGATGAAATAATTTTGGCAGCTCAGTTCTCTTCTGACAAAGCAACGGAAGGAGCTAATGGTAATCAGTGTCATCTCTATTATGTTTCCGTATACAAAGATTTGCCGCAAATGCAACGTGATATTGCCGGTGAACGCGAGTATCAACGTCTTAGAACCACTTATTATATGTACAATGTGTATGATATGGTCGATGACTCTCGTTTCTGGAAAAGTTTTAAAACGAAATATGCGGTGAACAATCCGCAAAAAGGTTCCGGATACGCACACGGTGATTTGGGTATCATGTATGTAATTAACCGTCCCGGTGACACTCGTTTTGATGCTGTACAGCTTAACAATCAGGTGACTTATGACAAGACGGGGAAAACAATTCCGACAGTGTTTGTAGCTTATCCGAAAGACCGCAACGGAGAAGATGATGAGGCTTTATATGATTATACTAATCGTTATTGTACGTTGAATAAGTATATTGACGGTTCCCGTGAATCGAGAGACAGTCGTGTCGGTTTCCGCGACGGTATTCTTGCTCGTTTGGGTGAAACCTATTTGATTGCAGCCGAAGTGTTGATTCGTCAAGGTAAGTATCCTGATGCTTTAGGCTATATCAATGATCTTCGCGCACGTGCCGCTTATAAAGCAGGAGAAGACCGTTCTGCATATTGCGATGGTGGTGCTGCCTATAATGATAAAGCGTTGGGATATAAGGATGACGGTGTGAATTCTTATTTTGCAGAGAATTCTTATTATGAGTCCAACAATATCGACAGAAACATTAAGTCTGCTACAGACTTAAAGATTACGGATATTCACAACTTGCCGACCGAAGATGAGGCTATTATCAGTAAATTGGGGTATAGTACGGATTATGACCGTATGCTGTGTCTGTTACTGAACGAACGTTCTCGTGAACTTTGCGGTGAATTTCATCGTTGGCAGGATTTATCAAGAACGTTGACTTTGGTCGAACGCGCCAAAGCATTTAATCCGGATGCTGCACCCAATATTCAGGAACGTCATAATTTGCGTCCTATTCCGCAAACCTATCTGGATGCTATCCAAAAGGACGGTCATGCGTTGACTCCTGAAGAAAAGAAAGCGGAACAGAATCCCGGATATTAATCGGCATCCATTATAAGTTTATAATACAGTGAAGAGAAGAAGGCTCTCTGCCAATTGGGGTAGAGAGCCTTCTCTTTGTGTTTCTTTCCGGTAAAATAAACAATCGAAGATTGACGGGGTTATACTCCGCTGAATGCGCTGAAACCGCCGTCGATAGGAAGCAATGCGCCTGTAACGAAGCTGGCGGCATCGCTGCACAGGAACTGTACGGCGCCGTTCAATTCGTTGATGTCGCCGAAGCGTTTCATCGGGGTTTTGGCCAATACTTTCTTGCTGCGGTCGGTCAGTGAGCCGTCGGGGTTGATGAGTACGGCGCGGTTCTGGTCGCCGATGAAGAAGCCCGGGGCGATGGCATTGACGCGGATACCGTCTCCGTATTTCAGTGCCAGTTCGCTTGCCAGCCATTGGGTAAAGTTGGCAACGGCTGTCTTGGCTGCCGAATAGCCCGGAACGCGGGTGATGGCGCTGTAAGCTGCCATGGAAGATACGTTGACGATGCAGCCCTTACCTTGCTTAGCCATCACTTTGCTGAACACTAAAGACGGGTAAACGGTTCCGTTCATGTTCAGATTGGTCACTTTCTCCCAGCAGGAGATGTCCATGTCGTAGAAGTGCTGGTCGGGAGCCAGAGTTGCGCCCGGCATATTTCCACCGGCAATGTTGAGCAGAATGTCGATACGTCCCCACTTGGCAACGATGTCATCGGCAAGTTTCTCAAGACTGGCGATGTCCAGCACGTTACCGACGATACCGATTACATCTTCACCATAGGTTTTCAGTTCCTCTACACGCTTGTCCAGTTGTTCCTGACGGATGTCTACCGCTACGACTTTAGCGCCTTGTTGCATAAAACACTTGGCAATGCTGCCACCCAATACACCACCTGCACCGGTGATGACCGCTACTTTACCTGCAATACTGAATTGTTCGTTCATAATCTTTGTCTCCTTTTTTCTTTCTTTTCTTTTTTTATACGGGGAAGCACGTGCATAAAGCATGAAGCGTATAACCCCTCATACTTTATTGTCTTCTGCTTCACGTATCTATATTGTATATTTTATGCTTGTGTTTCCTTCTGTTTCATTTCGTCTTGTACCACTGCCATCATACCTTCCACCTGTGCCAGCGCCAGCATACGACCGTGGAATGAATAGCCGGGATTATATCCCTTGTCCTCATCGCCCAGCATCATCCGTCCGTGGTCTACACGCATGGGCAGATTCGGGTTTTCTTGCTCGAAGATGCGGATAAGGTCGATGAGGTGACCGCGTCCCGTCAGGTGGGAGCTTTCTATGAAGTTGCCACCCGGCATGGCTGCGGTGCTGCGCAGATGCACAAAGTGGGTGCGTGATGCAAACTTCCTGGCGAGTTCGCGGGTGTCGTTATGCTCTCCCGCGCTGAGCGAGCCGGCACAGAACGTCAGTCCGTTGTGTGGATTATCCACTGCATTCAGGAACCAGGCGATGTCCTCTTCGTTGGTCACGATACGTGGCAAGCCCAGTACCTGGAAAGGCGGGTCGTCGGGATGTACGCACATATTTACGCCGTACTCCTCGCACACCGGCATGATGGCGGCAAGGAAATACCGCATGTTCTCGCGGAGCGCATCGCGGTCGATACCTTTGTACAAGGCAAGCAGATTCCTGAATATATTCACCGGATTCTTGTCGCCTTCCTTGATGTTGCCGTTTACGAATCCCTGCGTCTTTACGATAATCGCATCGACAAGGCTGTCTTTTTCGGCTTCGGTGATGGTCTTGTCCAGTTCGGCCACTTTAGCCAGCTCTTCGGCGGAGTAATCCTTTTCGGCTCCCTCACGTTGCAGAATGCGCAGGTCGAAATAAGCAAAACCCACCCGGTCGAAGTAGAGCGATGAGGTTCCGTCTGCCCAAGGGTGTTGCAAATCCGTGCGTATCCAGTCGATAACGGGCATGAAGTTATAGCATACGGTCTTTACGCCGCATTTGCCCAGATTGGCAAGACTGATTTTGTAGTTCTCTATCAGTTGCTCACGTTCCGGTCCGGCGTATTTAATGGCCTCGCATACGGGCAGGCTCTCCACAACCGACCAGCGCAAGCCATAAGACTCGATATATGTCTTCAAATCGTTGATGGCCTCTTCTGTCCAGATTTCGCCGTTGGGCACATCGTGCAAGGCGGTAACTATCCCTTCCACACCGATTTGCCGAAGCATATCGAGCGTTATTTTGTCTTTCTTACCGAACCATCTCCAAGTCTTTTCCATACTTCTTTTTGTATTAATGATTTAAAATGATTATTTACTGCAAATGTAGGCACTAAAACAGTTTGTATATAAACGGATATTTGCAGGATGTTTGCAGATATTTGCGTGTATTGAAAGAATAATGGGATAGCAACCTTTGCAGCGAAGTAAACGGCTTTCAATCAATACTATATAAGTACCAATATAATACCTGCGTTTGGTACGGGAAATACCAACGGTTGGTACGCCTTGTACCGCACTTTGGTACGGCTCCTACCACAGTTTGGTACAGCTCGTACCACGCTTTGGTACAGTTCATACCACGCTTCGGTACGTCTCCTGCCACCGGTTGGTATGCTCCATACCAACGGGGGTATTCTTTCCGTTTCCCTTTGTATTTTCTTTTTTTCCCGCAGACTTATTGTTATTATTCGCTATCTTTGTGTAAGGATAGGATGCGGCTCGGCAAACCGGGAGATGCCGTATCAACATCAGGCAGTGTTATGAGACAGATAATAAACGAACAGCTCCAGATATCGGAGTCCAACCCGATAAAGGCGCGCTATTACGACTACGACCGCTTCACTTACCCCTGGCATTTCCACAGCCAGTACGAAATAATCTATGTGAAGAAAAGCTGCGGCCGTTGCTTTGTGGGTGATTGCATAGAGCGTTTTTCGGAAGGCGATGTGGTATTGTTCGGTCCCAGCCTACCTCATTATATGCGGAGTGACGATGCTTATCACGGCGATAATCCCCGGTTGCGGGTGCAAGGAACTATCATTCAGTTTGAGGAGAACTTCATGCAATACTCGTTCGACCATTATCCGCAGTTTCACCAGATACGGGTGTTGCTGAAAGAGGCCAGACGGGGTGTTGTCTTTCACACGGCCGATGCCAGCCCGGTACGCGACATGGTATCCGCTTTTCCCGAACTGAAAGGATTCGGACAGATAACCGGTTTGCTGGATTTATTGCAGGCATTGGCGGTATCCGTCCCAAGAAGGATGCTGGCAAGCCCTTGCTACTATGAGAAGTTCCCCACAGCGGGAAACAAGCGTATCGATAAAATCATCTCCTTTATCAACAGCAACTACACCCGTTCCCTCAAGCTCGACGAGATAGCCGAAATGGCGAATATGAACAGCAGCGCCTTTTGCCGTTTCTTCAAGGACGCCACGGAAAAGACTTTCCTGCAATATGTGGCGGACATGCGCATAGGTTATGCCTGCAAACTGCTGACCATCGGCGATATGGAGGTTTCGCAGATAGCTGTGGAGTGCGGGTTCGACTCTATTCCACACTTCAACCGCACCTTCAAGCAACTGACGGGACTGACACCGACGCAGTACCGGAACCAGATAATGAAATGATTTCCCCCCTTCACCCTTCGTCTCCCATAAACAGGAGTGTGCGAAAGGGTGAAGGGGGGATGTGGTAAAAGTTATTTTACGGAATCTCGACCGTTACATACCGAACGAGAACTTGTCGATGGACTGGTATACCACGCTGGCAATACTCAGCGCCACGATGCCCAGCGTACAGATGGCAAGGCCGGCACGCGTGTAGTTATCGCTGCGGAAAGCGGCGATAGGCTCATCGCTCTTGTTGATGTACATTGCCTTTACAATCTTCAGATAGTAGTAAAGCGATAGAATCGTATTGATTAACGCAATGAACACCAGCAGATGAAAACCGCTTTCGAATGCCGCCGCAAAGATGAAGAATTTCGAGAAGAAGCCTGCGAACGGCGGAATACCTGCCAGCGAGAACAGTGCCAGCGTCATAAGGAAAGCCAGCTTGGGGTTGGTGGTGTACAATCCGTTGTAATCTTCCAGTGTAAACTTATCGGCGCGCAATGCTACAATCGTGATAACGGTAAAGACGGCGAGGTTGGCAAACAGGTAAATCAGTACGTAGTACACCAGCGACGTCATACCCAGCGACGTTCCGCTGATAACACCCAGCATGATGTAACCGGCTTGCGAGATACTGGAGAACGCCATCAACCGTTTTAGGTTCTCCTGACGCAGCGCGAAGAGGTTGGCGAGTGTGATAGAGGCGATGATAACCCAGTAGAGCACTTCCTGCCATTGCACCGCCATCGGTGCGAATACCTTATAGAGGATGGTCATCAGCACGAATGCCGCCGCACCTTTGGAGATAACGCTCAGGTAAGCGGTTACCGTACTTGGAGCGCCTTCGTATACGTCGGCCGTCCACAGGTGGAAAGGCACCAGCGAAATCTTGAATCCCATGCCGGAGAAGAAGAATACGAATGCCATAATCTGCAACGGGCTTCCGTCCAGATGTGCCGGAACATCGGCAAAGTAGAGCGTGCCTACCGTACCGTATATCAGCGAAATGCCGTAAAGCAGCAGTCCGCTGGAGAAGAGCGCGGTAAGGATGTACTTGGCGCCTGCCTCGGCAGAGTGGTGGCGGTATTTGTCGAAGGCAACCAGGGCTGCCATCGGGATGCTTGCCGTCTCCAGGCCGATAAAGAACATCAGGAAGTGTCCGGCGGAAATCATGAAGTACATACCCAGCAGCGTGGAGAGTGTCAGTACATAGAACTCTCCCTGCTTGATGTGGGTGTCTTCGCGTTTCAACCATTCATGGGCCATCAGTAGCACGATGATGGTACCTACGTTGAGCACTGCCTTGATGATGGTTTGCATTGGTGTGTACTGATACATTCCGCCGAAAGCCTCTGCCGGAGTTCCGGGAAAGAGGTTGATTACGGTGTGGAGGGTCATCAGGATCACAGCCGGCAAGGTGAGCGACCTGACGTTCACCTTAGGAGTGGCACCTTTTTGGTCCGGACAGGTAAACAGGTCGACAACAAACAGGATGAGGATAACTGCTATCAGTGACAGCTCCTCTTTCATATATAGAAATTGTGAATAATCCATCTTCTTTTAGGGTATTAAGTGTGAAACAACG
>ENA-ORSC01002652-ORSC01002652.1-human-gut-metagenome-genome-assembly--contig:-NODE-2652-length-10571-cov-13.987353_pt1 | contig 10571 bp, 10 predicted proteins | sample MGYA00242178_ERZ509140 | MGnify/ENA primary metagenome ERZ509140 (study PRJEB26280, sample SAMEA2338681) | human gut metagenome | biome: human gut; feature: human-associated habitat; material: faeces...
TGTTTATCAATTGGTCCAATTGTTGTGATATTAGGGTCATTTTATGCTGAAAAGAATAATCCGTGTTATTTGGTGTTGTTTAGTGGTGTTGGATTTTTGATAATGAACGTATTATTGTCGTTAGATAGAGAGTTGAAAAAAGTTTAGTGTAACATTTCTAGGAAACTTATATTAAATAGTTGCTGGCTCTATTATGGCTCTAAAAAATCTGAAAGCCATTATTTTTATATACTATATGGGCGATATGTGCGATAGAATGTGCATAAAATCAATGCGATTTATCACAATCTACGAACCGTAAACTCGTGAAGGTGGACGTACTGTAGGTTCAGGACGTGTTGCTACAATCATCGAGTAATCCAGTAAAATCAAGGCTTTCGAGCTTTTGAAAATGGAATTTGCAACAAATTTGCAACAACTTTGCGAAGCGTAATGCCAAATAATGCGTGATAATGCGTTTTTGGTAGTGCGATAGTGAATCCAATTTCATATAATTTTGTATCAAATGGACACTTTCCAAGTGAAAACTAGGAGAGTGTCCTTTTTGTGTTATAGTCGAAAAATTATGAATTGGAGGAAATAAACATGAGTAGTACAGCGTTAGGATCAAGAGCCGAAAAAGCTCAAGAGCTTATTTTTATCAGCGAAGCACATGAGAAATTCTACTATGAGAAATTGAAAGAGATACGGTATCAGGATGTATACCACAAGGCACTTTGCTATTGTCTTGGCATTAGTGATGATACCAGAAGCACAGGTTGCCAACATCACTGAGGACATCAGAAACGGAAATACTGGGTATCTGAATGACTTTCTCAATGCGGTCATTTCTGAAGGCGTCAGAGAGGGCATTACGGACATTTTCGGACAGGGTGTGGAGATTGAAAACAGCGAAGCGGTTCAGACTGCGAGAAGGGTAAAGGAGCTGCTTGACAAGCTGGCAGAATACAAGCCGCTTGCAAAGATTGAGGAGCTTGAAGAACAGAATTACAACATGATTGATAATGTCCTGAATAACGGAGCGGAGAAAAAGGAACAGGAGCAGACCAAAGGCAGAATTTCCATAAAGGAGAAGTTGGCAGAGAAAAAGGCAGTCATAGAGCAGAGGGATAAGGCGGAACGTACTTCACCGGAAAAGGAAACCGAGAAAAAATCACAGAGGGAGATGTAAGAAGATGAGTAAATTCACAGTAGAAGAAATCAATTTCATGTGTATGTTTGAGACACAGGACAGGAAGGATATGATTGGGCAGATCAGACAGGTAATGCCGCACATAAAGGACAGCGATATGGAGGATCTTGGAGAGCAGGTGTTAGGTAAGCGCCAGAGCATGACCGATGAGGAATTTGCAGAAATTTCTCTGGAAGCGGCAGAATGAATGTGAGTCGGTACTAGCAAAATTCGACACCACATGATATAATGTTTTTCAGTCAGATTAGAGCAGTAGGGATAGTCTTGCGGTTGTCCTTTCTGGAAACAGAAAGGAGGTCGGTATGAATACTTTAGAAGTGCTTACACTTTTACTGGTTGTATTTGCAGCCTTGACATACATAGACAATAAACATAACCGCAAATAAACGGAAAGGCTATCCTCTACGCCAATAGGGGATAGCCTGTAATCCGTTAATAAACTTAACGCTTTATAAGTTTCCGATTGTGCAACCGTTGGACACTCCAATATCCTTCGGTTTTCTAATCTGATTATAAACCAGCCTTGCAGATTTTGCAAGAGGTTTAGGATAGGGGTGCCAGCGCACCTCTATTTTTTTGCCCATTTACAGGTTCGGAGTATCTTTTTTCTCCTGTTGATCCTGTGCAGGATCGGGCTGTGTCCGTCCGAGATACTGATTGAGATTTTCCTGTTTCCGTTTCAGCTCACGCACTTCCTTTTCGCAATCCTTATAGGTGGAAGTCAGCTCGCTTTTCTGCTTCATCAGTTCCTGATACTCTGCTTTTAGCTTATCGACATTCAAGCCCTTTAAGTTTATGCCCACTTGTTCAAGCATGCGTCTTGCGCCACCATAAAGGATAATTTGGCTTTCGTATCTGCGGAAATATGCGTCCGGGTTCTTGGCTTTTTTGTAGCCGATATGATAGGAGCGGTTGTCTTTGTACTGCTGTGCATATTTGATGATTTCTGCAAGGTCTTTGATGCGGTGTTCCAGTTCCACCACGCTCTGCTTTGCAGACTTTCCGGCTTCGGTTTTCACCGCAATTTTGTGTTCCAGTTCTGCAAGGGAGCCGACTTCATTATAGCTCTGTGCGGCGATTTTTAAATTCTCAATGGCAGCCCACCTTTGCAGTCCCGGACTGCTTCTAAATTTCTCGTCCGAGGTGTCAATGAGCCTGCGGGCAGAGTAGTCCCTTTTGGGGATTACTGCCTTTCGCTCCCGTTTCCTTTCGATACGTTCCTTGATACGTTCTTTTGTGTATTCCTTACCCAAAGACCTTGTACTGCCACGCACAAAACGCTCTTTATCCAGAGGGCGGAATGAGATGTATTTGGCAGCTCCTTCTTCAAAAGTTTCCCCTTTGATTTCATACCCTTTGGCTCTCATCAGAAGCAGAAATTCTTCGTAAGTGGAAGCCGACTTGATGCAGAAATTGATGTCCTTTCTGATCTGCGTTTTCCATGCAGAACCGTTCTGCTCAGACTGCCATTCTTTGTACTTTCTGCCACGCTGCGCACCCGGAATGATGACGGAAAGATTGTGTTCCTTGCACAGTTCATCACTCAGTTTCCGGATGTGGTAATAGGACTGTTTGCAGTCGTGATATTTGTTGTGTTCGATGTTGTCAGCGGCACAAAAAATGATGTGATTATGAACGTGTTCTTTGTCAATATGGGTGGTAACAACATACGAATATTTTCCCTCTAAAAGTTTATCTGCAAGCTCCTTTCCAATGTGGTGCGCTTCTTCAAAACCGACCTCTCCCGGAGCAAAAGCCTGTATCAGATGATAGGCTTTGTTGGGACTGTTTTCCCGGCAGTGGTCGAGGGTATATTTGAAGTCATAAGCTGCGGTTTCCGGAGAACAGGCATAAGAGGAAACGAACATTTTTTCATCGGTCTTTTCGGGGTTGCAGATGTAGTCTATCGCTTTATCAACGGTTGCTTTGATAGCATGGATTTTTGTGTACGCCATACTTTATTCATCAACTCCTTTACTTCGTTTATATCCTCTTGATAAATGTTTCCGGTGCTGTTTACCCTCTTTGCGATCTGGTTTAAATTGGAGCTGATACGTCCCAACTCCGTATTATAATTTCGCAGGTAACTGTAATCAACATCATACACATATCCATATAAGATCAGCTTGCGCAGGAACGCAGACATACTCTTCATGCCGGATGCTTTGAATTTGGTGTTGAGGATGTACTGCTCATCATCGCTGAGATAAAATTGCACCGGATGGGTGCGGTTTCGGTTTGCCATTGTGCCACGTCCTTTCTAAATTTGGGTACAAAAAAACTGCTGTAAAATGTTCGATTTTTACAACAGTCTGTTTCATGTTTTATTCAATTTTGGGTGTAATTACCCATAGCAAATTGTAGCAAAGACGGTAGGAAAGGTCAAGGTATTCCACCGGAAAACCGAAGAAAAATCAAGAGAGGGTTAGGGATACTTCCCTATGGAAATTCAACCACACAGACGATAGGAAAGTGTGGGGGATTTCGCCTGTGTCATGACACAGGCAGTGCTTGCTAAGGTTGTTTTTGGCACTCCTGGAGGGTGTGCCGGATGCTTCATTAGTTTAGAAAAAGTAAATAAAGACTTGACGTTTAAATCTTACACGCGTAAGATATAGGGTGATATCAATTTCAAATTTTAAAAAGGAATGGAGGAAGGCACATGAAGATACAGAGAAAAATATGGAACTATATATTGATATTTGTACTTGGTATGATGGGCATGATTACAATTATCTTCTTTTTAGTTGAGAAATTGCTGGGGGACGGGAGATGTTATATACCGCAGAGTGCAATTATGATTGCTTTGATGTTATGCGTGTTTTGGCAGATAGCATTGATAACAGTGGCATGTCTGTTAGGAAGGCGGATTAAAAAGATTTTTCATGGTGTAGTCAAAATGATGATGACGATAGTAACCGTTTCCGGTACTCTTTGTCTTGTTTTGTTTCTCGCATGGAATTGGTTGATATATAGTTTTAAGTTTGATGAAAAAGTAGAGCAATATGATGAACATATCGCTTTATATGTGAATAATACATTTGTAAGAACCAGATTTAGATATCCGCATTATATGTATGAAGAAAACTGGTTAATCATGAGAACGTTAAGTGATGATGAATTGCAGGAGGCAGTTTTGAAATATGGTGATCCAGATGATTATTATAATTAACATAGGAAATTTGATGGAATTTATAGATTCAAATTTTTGAAATACAATGGGAAAATTTTTTAAATTGAAATCTTACAACTGTAAGAAAAAGGAGATGCTATGACGAAAAAAAGGAAAAAGAAAAAAAGTAGGATATACATTATATGGCTCATGAATTTATGTTTGATTACAGCTGTGGTTGCCTTTTTTGTATGGTATGAAAGTGTACCTGATGTATCACCGGAGAAGGTTCTTAAAACATATATGGCTCATATTTCAAATCGAGAATATGAACAAATGTATGAAATGATTGATGCAGGAATATCTGGGAATATCAGTCAGGAAGATTTTGTAAAACGTAATTCTGCTATTTATGAGGGAATTGATGTAGATAATATGAAAGTTCATATCACATCTTATGATAAAGAACAAAAAGAAATCTGTTATGAAACATCTATGGATACTGTTGCAGGAAACGTAACTTTTGAAAATAAGGCATCATTTATACTGGAAAAAGGCAAATATAAGCTGATATGGAATGATTCTTTGATATTTCCAGAGCTGGATTCCACAGATAAGGTAAAAGTGTCTACAACAAGTGCTAAAAGAGGGCAGATTATAGACCGAAATGGTCACATGCTTGCAGGCGAGGGAGTGGCTTCTTCTATAGGCGTAGTTCCCGGAAAATTAGAGAATAAGAATGATGCTATCAGTCAGTTGGCAGAATTATTGGAAATGAAAACAGAAGATATAGAAAAAAAATTAGCAGCAAAATGGGTAAAAGATGATTCATTTGTACCATTAAAAACAGCTCCAAAGGTGAATGAATTAAAACTGATGTCGATTGAGCCAGATCAGGAAACATTGGCAGAGAAAGACAGACAGGAGAAATTATTAGAGATTCCAGGTGTGAAAATTTCAGATATCACTGTAAGGGAATACCCACTGGGGGAGGCTGCTGCACATTTAGTAGGATATGTTCAAAACGTTACAGCAGAAGATCTAGAAGAACATGACGGGGAAGGATATACATCGAACAGTGTTATTGGAAAAAGTGGAATGGAAGGATTATTTGAAAAAGAATTAAAGGGACAGAATGGGTGTTCTATTACTATTGTTGATTCAAATGGCAATAAGAAAAAAATCATAGTAAGCACGATTGTAGAAAATGGAAAAGATATAAAACTAACGATAGATTCGAATTTGCAAAAAGAATTATATGAACAATTTAAAGATGATAAGAGCTGTTCAGTTGCTATGAATCAGTATACGGGAGAAGTATTGGCTTTAGTCAGTACACCTTCATATGATAACAACGATTTTATTAGGGGCATGTCAAGTGAAAAGTGGAATGCGCTGAATGAAGATGAGAACAAACCTATGTATAATCGTTTTCGACAGGTCTGGTGTCCAGGCTCTACGTTTAAGCCAATCATAGCTGCTATTGGATTAACAACGGGGGCGATTGATCCTAACGAGGATTATGGAAATGAAGGTTTGAGCTGGCAGAAAGATTCATCATGGGGGTCTTATCATGTAACGACGCTTCATGCCTATGAGCCAGTTATTTTAAAAAATGCTTTAATTTATTCGGATAATATTTATTTTGCAAAGGCGGCATTAAAAATTGGGGAAAACGATATGGAAAGTTCATTAACAAAACTGGGATTCAATGATGTACTTCCATTTGATATTAAGATGGCAAAATCGCAGTTTTCCAATACAGAAAAAATTGAAAAAGAGGTACAGTTGGCTGATAGTGGCTATGGACAAGGTCAGATTCTTGTGAATCCTTTGCATATGGCTTGTATGTATTCTGCATTTTGCAATGAAGGAAATATGATAAAACCATATCTTACATATAAGGAAGATGCAATGCCTGATGTCTGGATTAAAGAAGCATTTACAAAGGATGTGGCGCAAACTGTTTTGGAGGATACGAAAGAAGTCATAAACAATTCTCATGGAACTGGCTATGCAGCACATAGAACGGATATTATATTAGCCGGAAAAACGGGAACTGCAGAAATCAAAGCATCAAAAGATGATACAACGGGGACTGAATTGGGATGGTTTTCTGTTTTTACAACGGACAAGAATATGGAGCGTCCTATTATGATCGTCAGCATGGTAGAAGACGTAAAAGGAAGAGGTGGAAGCGGTTATGTTGTCAAAAAAGATAGTCAGGTTCTTGAAAAGTGGTTTTCTGGTAATTAGTATAGGTTTTTCGATGGGGATTTCGGGATGTAAAGGGAATACAGAAGAACCAGTATCTTCTGAACCTATTGAAATTGTCAGTGAGAAAGGAATGGATGACAATTTTATAAATATTCCGATAGATATTTATGCGGAAGCCACAACAAAAAATAAGCTGAAGGATATGGAAACCGTATGTAAAGTCATAAAAAGATTCGGGGAATGTGGATATGCAGCGGTTGATTGTGAAAATCGAGTTGATATGACACAAATGCAAAGTGTGATGGATTTTTGTGATTCGGTAGAGAACCAGAAAGAAGCAGAAGTGACAATTATCCAAGTGAGTAGTTTGGGAGGATTTTCAGTCTATCATTTACAGACAGAAAATGGAGTGGTTCATGTGAAAAGATGTTACTACGGATATAAAGATGGAATTATGAAAAGTGAAGATGAGGGTGAATATCAAACCGATTATTGGAGATATACCGATGATGGATATCTGATGTTTTCTGGAACTTATTTTTCAGAAGAATTGTATGTATTAACATTAAGTTCTGCAGAAGAGCATGTAGCATTTCGTATACTGCCATTGGATGCAAAGTGTCGGGAATTAAATGAAAAATATCTTTTGCCAATAGGATATGAGTTAAATAATATGTTTTTAGTGGATTGGAATGAGGAAGATTTTGGAGAACTGAATTTCTATGACATGTTTGATTTGTTGTATCCAAAGTTGCATAATGAAAAATTTCCATATGTAGCAGATGATAACTTAGGCATAGGTGCAGTTTATCATATTCCTAAAACAGAGTTTGAAAATGTAATTATGGAATATTTTAATATCGACAGTGATAAATTGCAGAAAAAAACTATTTACGATTATCAAACTCAAACATACGAATATAAACCAAGAGGATTTTATGAGATAGAGTATCCAGAATATCCATATTCCGAGGTGGTTGGGTATACGGAACATTCGGATGGAACGATTACGCTCAATGTTCATGTAGTATATCCGTATGCAGGAGATTCTGATGTATATATGCATGATGTTACGGTCAGACCGTTATCTGATGGTAGAGTACAGTATGTATCAAATTACATTGTTTCAGAGGAAGAAAATAACAACATTACATGGCATACGCCACGCTTAACCGAAGATGAATGGAATGATATATATGGAGGACAGTAATGGAAGATATAAAATGGTTTATAAAAAAGTTTGGAATCATTTTTGTTATCCTCTTGGTGATGATTGTAAGTGTAGGAATCTTTTTTGAGAAGAACGTGAGAAAATCATCAGCAGAGGAAACATGGGAAAAGCCAGTACAGATATCAGATATAGAGTTTTGGCAGGAGGAGTCTGATTACGAGAGGGAAAATGAAGATAATTCGCCGTATTGGATTATTCCTCAGTCAAAAAGTTTACTGTCTGAAGAAGAGAGCAAAAATATCCAAAATGAAGCACTAACTGCGGCAGAACTGGTGAAGGTGGTATATAAGGATATTGTAATTATAGATGATGTACCTGCCTATGCTTCTGGAATTGATGGTTTTACAAATGAACAGGGAGAACAGGTTATAAAAATACTTGGAAAAAGTGGATATGTATGCGTTAAAGAAAATATAGAGATGCAAAATTATGATAAATTGCAAAATTTCTATAAAAGTTATCTTATTGGTCAGGATACATTGATAACAGTATTTGTGGTTCAAGCTGATGGATTGCTTGGCGCACAGACATTTGTCTATCGAAATGAAAAGTTGCAAAGTTACTATGTAGGTATTCGATGGAGAGAGGGCGGAGAACCAGAGATACTTGGAACTTCGGTAAGTGATTTGTCAGAAATTAAATTTACTGAAAAAGGATATTTTATTTATACGTTTGAAAATCCAGTTGCGCATGCAGGATTGAGAGAATATTGGAGAGTAAAGTTACTTCCAGAAAAATGCAGAGAACTTACAGAAAAATATATAGCTGGTCTTAGTTATGTAAATTATAATATGCTGGTTGTAAACTGGGATAGCAGCAATGTGGAAGATATATTGATGCCTTGCATGTTTGAGGATATTTATCGAATTTATACAGGGAAAAATTTAAAAACGGACAATGGGGAGATTCCAGCAGAAGAATACGAGAAAATAATGACTACATATTTCCCGGTATCCACGGAACAACTAAGAAAATATTGTAAATATAACGAAAAAAGTAATAGCTATGAATATGACATGATTTCTGCCAGCCCATATCCACCGTTTGGAGAAGTGGTTGATTATACGGAAAACTCTGATGGAACGATTACTCTGATTGTAGATGGAGTATGGGCAGATTATAATTCCGACTGCGCATTTACAAATCGAATTGTGGTTCAGCCATTTGAAGATGGAACTTTTAGATATTTAGCCAATTCTATTGAACAAAGAGAATTGGAATTGCCAGTCATAGCAAGAATGAATCCTTAATGTGGCTGGAAGGAAAGGACGATATTTATGAAAAAGCGTATTTGGTTCATTGTGCTGATCAGTTGTTTATTATGTGGATGTATAAGACGAGGTAGGACATTGGACAGTCAGTTGATGGATAGTAGAGAGGTTGATTTTTCGGAAGAAAATGAGAACAACAAAGAAGATATTACAGAACAGTGGGAAAAAGGTTATGACCTTCCAATAAATGAGACAGAAAGAAAAGAAGCAGAGGATGAGTGTAAAAAGGTTTTAGTGCTTATTTCTGATATTTATATTCTGGCAGATAAAGGGGATGCAGTCAATCCAGTTCTGGATGATAAGACAATCTATAAAATGCAGGATCGCATAAAAGAAAAAGGATATCCGGTTACAACGATGAAAGCATATGCAGCAATGGAAAATTATAAAAGAGTTGAAGCGTTTCTTAAAAACTGTCAGGACGAGAAGGCAGGTTCGGTAGTGCTTTATGAGTTACATTCGGACGGAGGCATTGGCAGAGATAAATTTATTTTTGATGGAAAAGATATGTATTTAATAAGTGCATGTGCTACATGGAACAGCAATGATACCTACGGAATGTCCTATATATCTTATGCAAGGATAAAAGAGTGGAAGTATACAGAGAAAGGATGGTTTGGGTATGAGTTATGTGTTCCAGAACCACCGGAAGTTACCGAGATTGTTGATGGAAGTTGTTTGGTAAGAATAAAACCAATGACTAAGGAACAAAGGGAAATGTCAGAAAAATGTGTACAAGGTCTGGGGTATCAGGGAAATAATCTTTTATGCTCGAATTGGGATGCTGACCATATGGAAAAACTGGATTATAATGGAATGTATGAATATCTGTTTGCCATGAAATATCACAAGGCGTTTGATGCCGAGGATTATCCAAATGGAATACCAAAAGAGGAATTTGAAAATTTAATTATGGAGTATCTTCCGGTGACGGCAGAGCAGATACGGGAATATGCGGTGTTTGATGAGAAAAATCAGAAGATTGTGTTGTTTATAGAAAGTTGCGAGGCATTTAAGCTTAGAAAACTTAATCTTGAACTTAAAAAATATATACCTAATTATATGTTGCCGGGTGACCTTGTTGTTATGGAAAAATTTCCGCATACCGCAAATGACAAGATTGACAGAGTTACACTAAAGAAATCTTTGGGATAAAGGAAAAGCTATGGAAACAATGATGCAAAGTGCCGTATGCCTTTTGGAGCAGGCGGCGGAAAAGTTTAAAAATAAGACAGTATTTGAAGATAAGGACGGAAGTATTTCTTTTGAGGAATTGAGAGAAAAAAGCCGTATAATAGGAAGTGAACTTATTAAAAGAGTTGAAACAGGCAGAAAATGTCCTGTAATCGTGTATTTGCCGAAAAGCATAAAATCAATAATCAGCTTTATGGGTTCGCTTTACAGTGCGTCACCGTATGTGCCGATTGATTACGCAATACCGATGGCGAGAATGGAAAAGACCGTTGAAAATCTTCATCCGACCGCGATAATAACAGATACGGACGGCAAGGCAAAACTTGAAAGTCTTAATCTTGACACAGAGATACT
>ENA-ORSC01002654-ORSC01002654.1-human-gut-metagenome-genome-assembly--contig:-NODE-2654-length-10566-cov-3.176862_pt1 | contig 10566 bp, 6 predicted proteins | sample MGYA00242178_ERZ509140 | MGnify/ENA primary metagenome ERZ509140 (study PRJEB26280, sample SAMEA2338681) | human gut metagenome | biome: human gut; feature: human-associated habitat; material: faeces...
CGTGCAGCGTGCGGCACTCCGCCAACAGTTCCGGCCCTGCTGCCCGGTGGATGGCACCATCCACACCGCCGCCACCCAGCAGACTGCGATTGGCCGCATTCACGATGCCGTCACAGTCCAGTTTGGTAATATCACCCTGCACCACTTGAATCTGATTTTTTACTTTTTCAGAAATCATTGTAAACACCTCACTTTTTGAGCAGCTCCAGCGCCTTGTCCATGGGCACACAATCGGCATAGCGGTCCGGCCAGAGGAATTCATTGTAATAGTGGTAGCTCTGCTCCCCTGTCATGTACTCGTTGTCCTGCGTGGAATTTGCATAGGCAGGAACGATCATGTGCAGACCATGCTCAAAGCCTGCCTCCACCGTTGCATTGATGCAGAAGTCGGTCATGATGCCGCAGACCATCACATCTTTTTCGCCCTTTTCCGTCAGATATTCCAGCAGGCTGCTCTCTTTTTTGAACGCACTGCATACAGTCTTGACGAACCGTTTTTCAGTCAGCAGTGGCGCAAATCCGGAATAGACCTCGAATTCATCGTCCCCGATGGAGAAACCGGTGCCGGGCCCATCGTCATGCTGGACATAGACGACCTCGATTCCCTGTTCGCGGGCAGTCCGGATCAATTCCCTGATGTTGCTGACAAACTTTTCAAACGCATACAGGCGTTCATCCACGATACCTTTCTGTGTATCCACAACCAGTAAAACCATGTGTAAGCCCTCCTGTTTTTCTTTGATTTCATGCTACCATAGACCGCCGTTTTCTACAAGCAGATTCAAAAAATCCCCACAGGGAAAACCTGTGTTTCACCTGCAGGGATTGATTCAGCCACCCAAGACGATCAGGATCAGCACCACGACCACTGCAATAGCGATCAGGCAGCCGCACCCGCTGCCGTCCCCGCCGCCACCGCCATTGTTGTTGTGGTTTCCGCCACCACCACCGCCGCCGGACGAGCCGCCGAAGTTGCGGTTGAACGCCGTCATGTACTGGGCATAGCCCGTATCGCCTTTGCCGAAGTAACCATAATCACCGTTTGACATTGTTTTGTCTTCCTCAGAAATATATTTTTTCCCTTCTGAGGTTCATTTTATCGAAAGCGATGTCCAACAAGCATCTCTTTCAAAGCATTTTATGCAAAAATCTTTGAAAGCCATGGAAATAACGGTTTCTTAAAAGTGATACCAAAGAACTTCTGCGCCTCCTCCAGATTCATCATCAGGCAGTCTCTGGACTTACGTACTTCCAATGTCTCTGGCAATTCTTTCAAAATTCTGTCGGCCTCATATGTCGCACCCGCATTATAGCAGAGTTCATTTGTTCGGGGATAAATTTCAAATGAATCCTTGCTGGTTTTCCATGCATTTTGAATTGTTTTTATTGCGTAGCTTCCCGTTACTTTCTCGCTGAAATAATCCTCAAGACTCAAAACTCGAATATATTCTGGCAGCGTTTCCGGCCCATACTCTTTGAAAACATTCATAAGGACCTGTGACGATGCTTTCAGAATATCAGGCGCTTCATCCTGTTCATCATCTTTCATCAATTCCAGCAATTCCGGAACAATTTCAAGCATCTGTCGCAGATATTCCCGATAAAGTGCCGTCCCAACCTCCCGCTGAACCGTACGCACAATATTGCTGCTCATCACTTCTGTGTTGGTCAGTCCTGCCTGAACACGACAGATCACTGTCCGGCGAATCACTTCCGGTGCAACAGCTTTGACATCTTCATTTGCACTGATCACAACAGCCGGATAGTTTACCAAATGCTCTGCAATCCCAAAATCATCATTCTTGATTGTTTCGATCGCATGTTGACTGAATCTTGTATTTGTCAGATCGTCCACAATAATCGGTGCTCCATGCACCGTTTGTTTAAGGCTATCAATGCTTGATCGCGTAAAATCAGGTGCAGAAATCTTTGTCTTTTGGCCGATCATCATTTTTAGAAGCGTTTCCAGAAAACTTGTTTTTCCTGCTTTGCTTTGTCCATAAACAAGCCCGAACACCGGATAAGGTAATGTGTTCTGATTATATCGAACTGCCATATCCCTCATACAGGCCATAAATGGAGAGCAGAAGAACCAGTTTGCAAATTCATAGTATCGGAACTGCATTCCAACATGATTTCCATGGAATTTTTCATATCCATCCATATAACGCAGGAACAATTCCACATCTTTCTCAACTTCGGCCTTCGGAGGGTTCAAATCGAGTTTTTGTTCATTTAATGTCACGTACTTTTCATCCGGCTCAACATCAAGCTGCGGGTACTCACTGCGTTGTTCTTTTTCCAATGTTTTTGCCTCAACCACATGCTTTCGGATGATTTTGATTTTATCTGGCGACAGCAGAATTTTTCCTTTTTTATCCGGTTTCGGGACGCATGGTTTGAATTTTGCTGCAAGTCCCTTTACATCAAGCGCAAAGCGCACTTCCTCTTTCTGATTTTCTGAGACAGGCTGAATCACAACAGCCTTTTTTACTCGAACCGTCTTTGCAATCGGAAGTTCTTCCAGATTTTCACCGTCATCGGCACACAAAAGCGAATCTTTTCCAATTTCGTCCGTGCTTTTTTCTTTTAACGTCTGGTAACACTCCATATACCAGTCAAATGCTTCATCTCCATCCATATAGCAGATATTCTCGCGCTGCCTTCCTTCAAATGCGGCTGCTGACATATTTGCCGAACCCATTATCACGCGTTTTCTACCATCCTTGGCTGAAAGCAAATAGATCTTTTCATGAGAAAGAATATCCCTTGCAACGAAAAGATGCAACGTTCCATTTTCCACACGCTCGGCAAGCTTTTTATACGCTTTATTTCTCATTCGTTCAATCAGCTTGCACTGGTACGCCATCACACTTTGCATGGAGTAATCCATAACATCTTCGCAACCGAAAATAATCTCTGCCTGTTCAAACCGATCCAAAAGTTCACACACAAAACCAATACCGGAAGAATAGGTGATTGCGCAAAGATTATTATATCCGAAAAAAAGCTCCTGCCATGTCAGAGACTCGCATGACTCATAATTCAGTTTAACAACATCCAAGTGCTTTGAGTCTTTTACACCGTTCAAGTTTTCCATAGTTTGCTGCTCATCGAAAAAGGACAAATTCTCCATTCAGATTCATTCCTTTCATTGGTTTTTTCAGCACAATTCAGTTTGAATGCTGCTCTTATTCACATTTTACACCTATATGTGTACTATAATCCTCCCTTTTTAGTCACTTTGGGAATCGTGCATAATATTTTTCAAGGCTCTTGTCGCAGACATCCACAATATGCAGCCAATCTTCCCGTGTCAGTTTGCGGAAGATGATGGGATTCACTTCAACGGTCTCTACATCTTTGCAACGCATCAAAAAACGCATGTCTTCAAAACGCTTGAAAGGATTGGACAGAATGTTCTTCTCCACATCCTTCTTAGTGTAGCCACCCTTTTGGTAGATACTGTTGGGCTTTTCCGCAATCATCCCATGCGCCTTGCGGTCTTCATAAAAGTCAATGAAGTAATCCACCACATCCGGCAGGGCAACTCTGCCATTGCTGTCCATGTACTCATAAATTGCTTTGAGCAGGACCGGCTTATAGGAAAAGCTCATATCCATCGTTTCAATGAATTTCATGAACTTATCTGCCATATTCTGCGGCGTGATGAGATCCCAGCCGTACTGCTTGGCAATGTTTCGGACACTTTCCTCGCGGAAATAGTGGAACATCCGCTTGTCACCAAACGGGACAGAAAGATCCGGCTTGATTTTTCCATCCTTGATATAACGATCTACCGTTTCGGATTGCACATCTACCATCCGAACAAACTCAATCTGCGAGATCATATCCTTGACGCTGTTCTGCCAATTGAACAAGTCGATGATTTCGTAGTCGTCTACATCAATCGGCACATCCAGCCACGCTTCCGGCTTTTCTCCCTTGAACAGCATGTCCTGATCCAGCTTCCGCTTGTTCTCCGGCGCCAGCACATACGCCATGGGCTGATATTTTGCAATGTCCAGCACCCGGTGCAGGCTATAGGGCATATTGAACATATTAGCATTGTCCACAAAGTCAACCACCAGCAGATCCTCTTTGCCCGGGCAGCGGCGTGTACCACGACCAAGCTGCTGCAAATAAATCGTTTTGGACATGGTCGGGCGCGCCATAAACAGCACCGTGGTATGCGGGCTGTCCCAGCCTTCGTTCAGAAGGTCGCAGGCGCAGAGAACATTGGTCGATCCGGTTTCATAGTCCTTCAGAATCTTTTCCCAAACCTCCACACGATCCCGCCCGGAAACTGCTTCCGCCTTCACACCGTTGTCCCGCAGCAACTTTGCAATTTCGGCTGCATGGTCTACGCTGGCACAGAAAATTACTGTCTTTTTGCCGTTGACGTACTTTAAACAGGTGTCAACGATCAACTGATTGCGTTCCGGGATGAACAGCTTGCTTTCCAGATCCTGCGAATTGTATTTGATGCCGTTGATCCGCACATCGGTCAGGTCATGGTGCAGCAGCGCAATGGTTTTGCCGTCCTCTCGCATCTTCTGCAGGTTCTCGGTGGCTTCCTGCTGGTAATCCCGAAGTTCGATGGTCTGTTCCATCTGCACCGGCAGGTCTGCTTCAAATGCCTTGAACATGGGGCTGGTGCCCAGAAATGTAATCAGCTCGTCTTTGACCTTTTCCGGTTGCTTTTCCAACTGGCTGTAGATCCAACGGTAGACCTTCCAGTTGTCATAGATCAGGCTGTTCTGTTTCAGGAGGTCATCAGCATACTTATTTTCGGACACCTTGCTGGGGTTATGGTAGGTTTCTCCGTCTATTTCGATTGCTATCTTAGATTCAGGAGATTCCAGCGCAAAATCGATATAGCGGTGCCGACCGTAAATATCCACGCAGGGGTATTGAACCTGCAGATTTTCAGTCTTTTCTGGGCCGAACGCCTCACAGAACAGCTGAACAAACAGTTCTTCCGCACGGCTGTTGACACTGGTTGCTTTTAATAGCTCCATGATGGCCCTCCTAAAATTCAGATACGCCCTGTTTTAGTGAATTATAATAGTGCTCCACCAAAATCCTGAATTACAAGATCACTGTCTCGGCCAGAAACAGTCTTTCCTGTAGCTTTCTCAATTTCATTCAAAATGGCAGTCGAACGTTTGATAAAGAAATCATCAAATCGATCTGCGCGGATATCTCCTGTATCGATTAGATGAGTCCTAAGATAGCCATCCAATACACTCGGTGAAACCTGACCTTTCTTTTCAATTTTAGTCAAGTACTGGCTTGGCGCCACTCCACCAATTTCACGGTTAGTAGAATACGTGATAGGTGTCTTGTTCACGACAGAATTCCATTTTGCGCGCGGCAGCCCTTTTTTCTCGCAATAATCTCGCGGGAAGATATGGTGAATGTCTATACTCTCCGCTTTATAAACCGTAAAGTCCATTTCACGACCACTGATAAAATCTTTGCATTGATTTTTCAAGATCCGTGCCATAATGCCTTTATAGGCTGCGCTCAATCTTGACTGCAAAGATAACAGACGCACTGGATTAAAATAAAACTCCTGCACCGTTTTAGGCGTTTTGCTGGCGTCTTCTAGCCACGCCATCACTCCCACTACATCATATACGTAGCGCGTTTCATTTGCACTTCCATACATTTCACCAAAAACGCCGCACCAGTACCATTGCTTTATTTTGTCTTTTACGCTTGTTGTTTTAATGCGATTATGCTCTGCCAGCAGTGTACAAAGAACTGCAAGCGGAATCAATTGCGTTGTATACGGTAAGTCCTTGCTGGAAAAGATCCGTTCTTCCTGCAAAATTTTTTCTGCTTCTACAAATCCATCTGTCAAATCATCTGCATACCGCTGATACTCTGCCAGCGTCAGATTCAAGACATCTTTCTTCTTACAACTTACGGTTCCTCCTTTTTTATACGAAGACAGTAATGTGCAAGCTGTAAGGAAGTCCGTTGCAGAGGTCACCGAAAGAATCTCATCATTAAAATATTTATTCTTTCTCTCTTCCCAGTCCTTACGCAGTTCGAAATTATCCATTGCAAAAATCGCAGTGACTAATTCAAAAACTGTAAGTGATACTCCACCAGTATTTACATTCTCAAAGACCTGGCAAACTGCCTCCTTGGGTGTATCTTTATCCAATGTAATCATTGTATACTGTCCCAAAGGAACAATTACTTTAGACAGAAAATCCATATACAACTTTGCCGCATTCGGATCATACTGATGATATTGCATATAATCCATCTGCCACTTGCTGTATTTACTGGGATCTAAAATAATGTTCAGAGGAAACATGTTCTGTGCATACTCCTGCGAAACAGAAGAAAGATCCAACTCAATTTTTCTGCCAAAATCTGAAGTTATTTTTCGATCTTTCGGAACAGAGACAACAGAATCTACTCGATCAATCGTACTGTTAACCGCTTTGACCATATCAATATAATAAAATCGCTCTATTTCCTGTCCTTTGTCTGTCTTTGTCCTAACAGCCTTCTCACTAAAAAGCGAAGAGTAAACGGATGTCAATCGTTGCTGTCCATCAAGAATCAGCTCATCTGGTGTTACTTTGTCTGCAGAAGGTGCCCCTTCAACGACTCGTGATTTGAAATGAATACTCTCATTACCGTATTCCAGAAACATTGCCGCGCCAACAGGATAGCCATTTGTGATACTTGCAATCAGTGCTTTTATTCTACTGTCGTCCCATACCCATCCCCTTTGAAAGTCAGGAAGTTGCGTTTTTCCAGTATGGATCGTAGACATCAGGTCTGTGATTTTTCTATCATTCGTTTTCATAGAGCACGCCTTTCTTCACTCCACACCAAGCGCTTTAAACACCGCATCCTCTGCGCTGCTGTAGAAGATCAAATTAAAACTTCCCACTAATTCGGGAGGTACAGTTCCAAGATCTGCAGCGCTTGTAATCGGCAGCAGAACTTTCTTCGCTCCACTATCAAGGCAAACCTGCAAGCTGTTCGCAAGCTCATCTACCTTTAGAATTGTACCACTGATACTAATTTCACCTAGAACAGCAAGGGTACTGACTGTTGGCCGTCCAAGCGCAATACTGCACAGCGCAATCAGCGTAGGCAATGCTAATTTTCCTGTCATGCCAATACCTTGCAGATCCTGATAATTGATGATGTAGTCTTTAGATGCAGTGCTGATGCCTCCGCTGATGCGTTTTCCATTTGCTTTTAGGAAATTGAACGCCGTATTCGTTGACTCTTTGCAGTCACGGTCACTGCCAAGACCTGTGCGCTCAAACTTTCCGCTACCAGGCAACATCTGACTTTCCAAACGGAATACACCAATCATGCCACTTTTTCCGCGAGATACTGTGTAGACCTGTCCTGGATTGCACATACCATCTGGAATCAACTTGCCACCGCCCTGTTCAGGAACCGACACATAATGCTCCGACATGTCTTCCAAGTCGATATAGGAGAAATTCACATCGTAGAATTCCATCCCGCCCAGCTTTTTCAACTGTTCTTTTACGCGGCGACGCATCTCCAATGAAATCTGCAGAACTTCTTCCAGTTCAGATTTATCAAACACTCCATCTGGGTACATCAGTTTTAGATAACCATCCACCATACGCCGTACAGCAATGGTATCACGCTGATTCAAATTTTTGCCCAATCGGAAATAATGATCCAGCGCATCACCATACTGTTCTTTCCGCAGTTCCCGGATAAACTCAGCCAGATAATCGCTGATGAAACCATAGTCATTCGTAAAATGTTCGGGTCGAAATTTCGGGATCTCCCAGCCGGGCAAATAGCAATGGATACGATCCAGAAATGCAGTGTCCGTTCCCATTTCGGGAGGGAACGGATCAAACAGGCTAGAAGTTTTTAATAGAATATCTACACTCTGGTTGATATTGCCCACAAAGACCATTGAAGCTGAAGCGACCTTTTCTTCTTTACCACGGGCAAAAGACCCAGATGCCATATAATCCTTCATGATCTGGATGCCGTCTTTATCCTTGGACTTGATTCCGGCAACCTCATCAAAAGCCACACAGTCCCAAAGACCAACCAAGCCAACCGATTTGCGCCCCATATTGTAGAACAGGTTTGCAACGGTCGTCTGTCCACCAGAAATCAAAATGCTGTTGGGCGAGATTTCTTTATAAAGATGCGATTTTCCCGTACTGCGGGGACCAAGTTCACAGAGGTTGAAATTGTTCTCCACCAGTGGAATCATTCGTGTGAGCAGGAGCCATTTTTCTCTTTCCGTGAATTCGTCCGGTTCCATGCCGATAGAACGCAGAAGGATATCCAGCCACTCATCCTTTGTAAAAGCTTTACGGCCACGCTTTAATTCGTCGATATCGATATGCGGCATCTGGATCGGTGTTAGTTTACGGATGCTGATTGGAGTAAGGTCCTTCTGCTTTTTCTGGCTGGACTGCAACGGTTCACCGCCCAGATCAACAAGGCCAAAATTATTGTCACCCTCTACTTCATAATCCAGCTGTACAATGCACCAGATGCCTCCGCAGAGCAGCCGATCATATTTTTCCGGATATTCATCCGAAATGGGCACCTTGTCCAATCCCAAATTAGAGAAACTGGCAAAGAAGCAGTTCTTCTTAATGTCAAGATTGACCGTGATCATATCAATAACAGTATGGCTTCCCTTTTTTCGCAGCTGTGACAGAATTTTCTGTGCCTCATCCGGACGAACAAAGTTGTCCGCCAGAATGTGCTTTACATTCTGCACGCCTTTTTCAATAATAGCTTCGTCATCTGAACTACAGTACTGGCCTAGTAAAAACTCCAGCACATAAACCGGGACATTCGCACCTTCTTTGATCTTTTTAGTCAGATCCTTGCGAACGATCTTTCCATCAAAATTCTGCCGTAATTTTTCCTTGATTTCGTCTCGACAGCAGCTATTTTCCGCATTCGGCTCCATTTATAGTCCTCCTGCTCCCATCAGTTAAAAAAATCGAATTCATCAATCGCAAATGCAATATCGATCTGGAACTGTTCCCGCTGCTGCATCTGCTGACCCTGCTCATCCGCAATCACCAGATAATAGGTTGCTGTATTGCTGAACTTCATCGATTTGAGGTTGAAGTTGCAATGGAACGTACGATCTGCGCCGTTCTCACTGGTTTTGTCCGCAATGATCTTCTGGGTATCGCTGATAGGCTTTCCGTATTCATCCGTAAACCACACCAGATAAGTAGCAGCCTCACGGTTTGCACTTACCGCATCTTTCTGGTAGAAATCCAGTGAAAAGATCATATTGCTGATCTTCCGACTGGAAGAAAGCAAACTCACTGTTACGGGGAGTGTATCATACTTCTGCTTATTGCGCCGATATTCCATAGAGCCGTTGCGCAGATAATGATATTCGATCACCGGAACCGTCATTTCCTGCAGGCTGATACCGCCATGCACAAAATTCAGCCCGCCACCATTCATCTTGATGCGAATACCTTCCCGTGGAGCAAATCCAGTGTATTCCGTTTTTCCGTCCAGGAGTTTTACAGGAAGCAAATACTGCGGATCCGCCTCCTTCCGCATGATTGCATAGCGTCTGCCATATTCCACTTCCATATCATGGAAGCTGGTTTTATCCACTTTGTCATCCTCGGTCAGCGGACTGTAAGTGTACAGGAAGCCATGATCTGCCGTAATCAGAATGTTCGCCCCGCCGAAGTCATTGACGATAATGCGCACCATATTCTTCAGTTCACTGATAGCCCTATCGCATGCCGGGAACACAGAGGTGTCCGAAGTATGGCTTGCTTCGTCAATGGTATCATGGTAGATATAGACTACATCCATACCCTTGACCAGTGCCGCACGCTCTGCACGTTTCATCCCGATGATGTTCTTATACTGCAACGCCACGCTGGCCGGATTTACACCTTTCAGGACCTTATCCCGGTTCGTGCTTGCGGTAGACTGCCCATCGGCCAGAACATTCAGTACCTCATTTTTCAGTTCAGCCGTCAACGCCTTATGTGGGAGCAGTGCCGCCATGCCAAATTTCGTGATAGACGGGAAGATGCCCTGCATACTGCCGAGTTTCACATTGCTCTGCGTTTCTCTGCGCAGTTCATCTGCCAGTGATGCCGCCACCTCGTAACGCATAGCATCCGAGATGATCACGAACACGCGGCTGTCTGCCGGACGGATGTGCTCATTGTAGAAATCCGACTGCTGCGGAATTTCCAATACGCGGCCATGCTCTGCCATCTCATCAGCACATACATCCGACCAGTTTTTGCCGAGGCCTCCCAGAAACCAGTAGGAGTACAGTCCCTCTACCTTATCTACAACATGCTTGAACAGGTCGTCCAGTTTGATATTGGAGGTTTCCAGACTTCTCTGGAAGCTCAGATGGAACAGTCGATAATAGGTGTCCATCCTGTAATAGTCCTCCGCATATTCTTTCCAGACCTGCTTTGCGTCCGGAGTATGGAACCCTGCGGAGTGCTCTTTGAAGAACTCTTGCATGTTGGCCACTTGCAGCAGACCCTCGTAGAAGTTGCGGAAGTA
>ENA-ORSC01002655-ORSC01002655.1-human-gut-metagenome-genome-assembly--contig:-NODE-2655-length-10566-cov-1.849967_pt1 | contig 10566 bp, 9 predicted proteins | sample MGYA00242178_ERZ509140 | MGnify/ENA primary metagenome ERZ509140 (study PRJEB26280, sample SAMEA2338681) | human gut metagenome | biome: human gut; feature: human-associated habitat; material: faeces...
CGGTTCTTTCGGACTAAACATACCAAATGCTCTTGTATAAATGCCGATACCTACAACAATGGCGATTACAATTGGAATCAAACTATATAAAAACCATATTTTTTTTCTTGTTCTCAAAAAAACCGCCTCCTTTACTGATTTCTCATCATAACTTCTTTATCACAGGTAAACTCTGCCATATCTTCATTTTTCAACTGCAGTGAAATATGGAGAATATCCTTTTGCTTTTTCTCTTTATCTTCTTTTTTCTCACATGTAAAATCTTTTACATGATCTAATAAAAGATGTTTTTTATCCGAGGTCAAAACCGCCTTCTTCGTCTCGGTGTCCTTTGCAAAATAAACGGCATCGCCATCCTGCCAGTAATAACTTGCAAGCGAACTCTCCGGCTTATGATCTGCACCGATTTTATCCTTTGTTATTGTAAGTCGTTTTTTATTGTCATCCCATTCGACACGGCTTCCTTCCATCACATAAGTCGTCATGTGGTTTAATGTCTCTTTTGCCTGATTCTGCAAATCCACCGAGGTCTGTGTAATTCTCATGTTTCTCGTAGCAAAACCAATCAGACCAATGATTGCCGTAAGAACAATAGCTGAAATCGCCATGGCTATCATTAATTCAATCAGCGAATATCCCGCTCGTACTTTTCCTTTCATACAATCACCTTCCACAATCAACTCTTTACTGTAATTCTTCCACATAGTGTTTACCGGTATCCTTCACCAGATATACCATGTAATCATTTACATTATTGTCATAAACTTCAATTTCTTCAGGACCAACGGAAAATGCACCGTCTTTTTTCTGAATTCCTATCGTGATGACCTCTCCGTCCGTCAATTCTTTTCCATCATATTTGAGGGAAATGCCGGATTCGCCAACCGACTCTCCTTCCCCTGACGGGGTGTAACTTTCCTCTTCGGTATAATCAATAAAATAATTTCCTGACTGTTTATACAAATGCATAAATAACTGCTTATTGCTTCCCATGTTTTTGGATTTCAAGTTCGTCAGGCTCGAATCAATATCATAAGCCATCCCCTTTACATCGGCAGAACGGACCATATTATAAGTAACCGCAATACCACCGGTAATCATTCCCAAAATAGCAATAACAATTATCATTTCCATTAAGGAAAATCCATCTCTTTCTTTTACTTTTTCCATGTCCGCTGCCTCCTTTCCAATGTATTTTCCGCTTAATAAGAGTTTTTCTCCCAGTTTTCATACGAAATACAGGATGAAAAATCCGTTGCATTCTGTACACCACGTCCGGTATATCCATAAAACAGTTCTTTCAATTTATCGTCACTTTTTGCCGTTTCCAAAAGTTTTCCAACCAAAACCATATTGGATTTTAAGTTCAAATTACTTCTTGTCGATGTCACTTTTCCTTTAGCTAAAATAAGTCCCTCGAAATCACTCTGTACTTCGACATCGCCACCGGCAATAATAATTCCCTTTTTCATCGAACCATCTACAACATAATCTCCCGGTGTCGCATAAATTGTACCGGAATTTTTTTCATCGTTCTTTGTCATAACCGTCGTCAATTTAGAAAAATCAATCAGACGGTCTGCTACCAGTGCATTCGCATTTTCCGGCAAACGCATACCTCCCGTTGCCCCGGAGGCAAGAAGGGATAACTGATACCCCACGTAATCCTGACCCTGCTTTCTGCCATCTGCTAACAATTCTTCATTTGGATTTCCGGCATTATTAAAATAATTATCGGACTGCATACTGCTTCCACCCGCCGCATAATAATTCTGAATCACATTACCGGCAACCAAAAACAGTTCTGAAGAAAATTTCATATTCGTATCATCCACCGTAGATACATACGGTTTTGCCCGCTCATCGAGCTGTTCTTTATTGGATACGGTTTCTCCATCTTCCTCTTTTGAACCTTGATAGTAATTTCTAAAATATTCATTTGCATTCTTCTCATCTTTAAATTTCAAATAATAAAATACATAGCCGCCGGAGTTGCTATAGTTCGCCGTATACGGCTCAGCAGAGTCTAAGTATTTTCCAATATTCGAATTTAAAAGTGCCGTTTTGTCAATTGAAACTTTTTCTCCTCGAATCACCGGATTGTGTGTATCCTGTGCATCTCTTCCATCTTCCGGAATAATATACTCATCCGGCAAAAGATAGGCAATCTGATTACTCTTTACTGCGATGGACTCACCCATCATAATATCGGAAACCCTAGCATTTCCGCTCTCATCGTTTCTCGAAACAAAAGTTCTTCCGGCAAGAATCAGCTTATCCAGATTTTTTGCTTTCAACGTTGTATTTAATCCATTCACCAAAATCGCACTGCTGTAATCAGAGCGCGCCGTCGATGTTGTCTTTGTATTCTGCTCATTATAACTGTAGCCATAATACTTTCCGGAAAGGGTAACAATCGAATTGTTTGCCTCAATATCCAAATCATTTGCCACATAAGCATTTTCATTCAAATCCAATTTTGTCTGCAGCGTTGACTCCGAATCCATCCCCTGTGATTTCAGGCGGATGTTCTGTACCCACAGATTTCCCGCTGCTTTTTCACCCTGTAAAGAAACCGTCGCACCGCCAAGCAAATCAAGACTTCCTCTGCTGATAATGGTCGGGCTGTAAAAATAGGCTGCATTCTGGCTCTCTACTTTTATACCGACATCTTTATCCCCGGTATAAATATTTCCCCGGAAAGTGACACCTTTGTTATTATCATTATTCGCAACCGCCAAAGAAGAATCCGAAATTACAATGTAATCCTTAATCTCCTCTAACGTAGAATCCCCCTCAAATTTGTAATCCGGCACCTTCATGCAAATATCGGTGCGAATCGTCGAGCGGTAATCCGCAGCGTCCGTATAGTCAATCATCATATTTTTAATGGTCAGCGAATACTGGTTATCCGAATCCACATCAATCACAAATGCTAAGTTCGTTCCCTTCTGCGTTGTAACGGCATCCGGAACTTTCGACAATTTCTTCAAAATAGAAAGGTCACAGTTCTGCTCCGTTCCCACTTTGCTTTCATCCCACGCATACGAATATCCCATCAGTTTTGATGCCAGCAAACTGATATACTTTTCGGAAAAAGTTTTGTGCATACTGTCTTTTGTCTTTGTGTAATGCTCCACCACATCTTTATAAGCTTCCTCTCCGGCATCCCCGGCATACTCCAAAAGTCCGGTCTTTACTTCCTCAAGAATTCCTTCGGTCTGGTAAAAATTATCCGATGCGTTGTGGTCAACATTTACTGAAATCAAATAACGGCTTGCAATCGTCAAAAGAATCGTTCCAATGGCAGCAATAAAAAGAATCCCAATGATTACGGTAACCAATGAGGAACCCTCTCTTTCTCTATGCCAAATATTTTTTATCGTATTTCGCATCCTTTTCACGCCCCCTTCGATGATTGCAGACGGACAATTCGATTATCCTCTGAATAATTCGTTTCTGACGCTTCATAAACATCTACCGTAACACCGGCGATTCTCTCCTGCTTTTCATGGGTAACAAAATCTGTCTGAAAACTTCCGGCAGAAAGAGACGCCCCGTTTGTATAATAAACAGGCTGTAAGAAATTTCCGGAGCCACTAAGCATAATTTTATAGCCGGCCACCGGTACTGCATCTCCTTTCTGGCATATGAAATAAAACTTCAACTGTTTTGCTTCGTCAATTGATAAATCTCCCAGATTCACTTCAACCGAATCCGTCAATGCATTGTCATGAAGAAGATTATATAAAATGTATATATTTTCTAATGTCTCTTTTTCCGCCTTCTGGTTTTTCACTACCGCGCTAAACTCAGACCCATTATATGAATAACGGTAGGAAACATCAATCCGGTAAATGCCTTCCTGTTCCGTATCATTCTGAATATCAATCACAATATCTCTTGAAAGTCCATTTTCAATTGTGCTTTTGCTGACACTCGGATTTTTGTAGTAAAAATGACTTACCGCCGCCTGCATCTGGTCAGATTCAACAATAACGGCATTGTTTGCCGAATAAATTTCCTGCAGCTTTGGCTGCTCATAATTATTGTATTTGGATTCCACCTGGTTTCCCTCAGAATCCGTTGTGTCATAATCATAATCAAATAACACGCGTGCCTGATAATCAGAGCCATTTAATGTGACTTTTTTAGACAATGTCATCTGCTTGTTCTTTTTTTTCACAAGCGTCCACGCACTGCCTGTCGCCGCCATCAACTGACTGTCAATTTCCGTAAGTGTCTTGCAGGAGTCTACCTCTTCTAATACCGATTGTGCCACAAGATCTGCTTCCTGCGTGCTCTTACCGGTTGATGAATAAAAATTTGCACTCGAAAAAAAGGAAAGTAGAGCCAATGAAGCGACACCCAAAATGGCAATCGCAATCAACACTTCAATCAGCGAAAACCCCTGTATCTGTCTTTTCATTCTCTCACTTCCCTTCACTCACATACAACTTATATATATACCTTATTTCTTAAACGTACCAAAAACATCTTCATTTCCAAGAATGATGCCTGAAATATCCGGCTCAACATATGCCTTTCCGTTTCCATTCAAACTGAAAAAGTGAACTAAAATCGTTCCACTTAATTTTCCGGTACTGTTATCAAATGTAAGGTTAATCGATACAACCGACATTGGTTCTTCATTTTTTGCCACCCAGTCAATTGCCTTTAAAATCTGTTTTTTCGTACCGGTCAACTCAATTTCATAAGGAGAAGCCTTTCCAACCATCTTCATAACAGAAACTTTTTTCTCCGGATTCTTTTCCACATCACTCAACGTCGTTTCTTCGGATTCTGTGGACTGCTCCGCATCATCACCGGTTCCTGTTGTCACAATAAACTTACCATCCTTAAAAAAAGTCTTATCTGCCTGTGGACGTATTGCACGCAGACGAACACCACTTGCCACTGACATTTTGTAAATATTGCTAATCGCTTTCTGCTGTGTCATCTTACACGGATAAGTCTGTGATTTTTTCTGAATTTCCTTCTGCGTCTTTGCCTGAGAAGCATTCATCTCATTTACGCGAATCTGCAAATCACTTAAATAATTCACTTTAATTATACCAATCCAACGCGTAAACGTCAAATAAACTGTGAACTTTTTAACAGTTTTTTAGAAAATCGTTCGGAAAACTTCGGGGTAAAGAAAAAAAGCACCTGTCAGACACCAGACAGATGCTAAAAACTCATATACCAAAATGCTTATTCCACTGTTCAATGATTCTCTTTTTGTTCTGAGATACGAAGCGAAGTATTTTCAGCAAATCGGCATCAGGAATTTTGCTTTTATTATGCTCTAAAATAACACGTTCCCCAACCCATATTTTAGTTGCATTTTCAGTAGGCCTGCCTTGACAAACGTGTACGTGAACCGGCTCAAAGGCATCACCTGACCAAAAATATATTGTATAACCTAAAAGCTTATACAGCATTGGCAAGATGATCTCCTCCTTCGCGTGCCATCTCCCAAATCAAGGCTGCATTATCAGCAGCAAAATCTTTTAAATCTTCTATTTCAGCCTCGCTGTATCCATAAAAAGAAGCCGTATCTAAGTCAGGCAAGGAAATCTGCAAATAGTCAAAGCCGGTATCTACAGGACGTTCAAAATAAACATCAATATGCTCACCGTTCTTATCCTTGCGTATATCATTACAGTCAGAAAAAGCAATACAACATAAAGTAGATTAGAATATATTACAAAGCTCAAAAGTTTGAAAAATATATGTTGCCCTTCGTTTTTTAAATCCTTTGGAGTATACATATTACACCTCCTTTTCTTTAATATTACCATATATTACAAAACTGTGCAATATTACCCTATATATTACAAAAAAACTCTGTATATTAGCAGTTATGCCAACACACAGAGTTTTTGTATACGTCAATTTAGTCTTTTTTCAATTTCACATAGTACAATAGGTATAAAACTTAATACTATTACCACTAACCATTCCATTGTATTTAAGGCAGAACACTTGAAAATTTTAGGAAATACCTGAACGGCTATAATCTGTAAGGCTGTTCCTAAAACAAGTGAAATTACAAGGAATTTGTTGCCTAAAATATGAATTTTAAAAATGCTTTTGTGACTTCTCATATTAAAGGCGTGAACCAACTGGCAAATACTTAATGTAGAAAAGCACATAGCTGAACCGGCTAAGGTGTCTTTAAATATTACCTTTCCAATAGTGTATGCCAGTAGAGAAATTGCTCCTATCATAACACCTTCAACAATTATATTGTTCCACATTTGACGAGAAAATATGCTTGAACTTTTATTAGGCTTACGGTTCATTAAATTTTCTTCACAAGGGTCAACACCTAAGGCAATAGCCGGCAAGGAGTCAGTAACGAGGTTTACCCATAAAAGCTGTATTGGACAAAGAGGAGTAGCACAGCCCATTAAAAGTGCTGTAAAAATTGTTATAATCTCTCCTATGTTTGAAGATAGTAGAAAATGTACGGACTTTTTAATGTTTTCATACATTTCACGACCGGATGCCACAGCTTTTACAATGGTGGCAAAATTGTCGTCAGCCAGTATAATATCTCCGGCAGCTCTTGCAACATCAGTTCCACCAAGCCCCATAGCACAGCCAATGTCGGCAGTTTTTAAGGCAGGTGCATCATTTACACCGTCACCTGTCATAGCTACAATTTCACCTTTGGCTTTTAGTTCTTCTACTATTTTGTATTTGTGTTCCGGATTTACTCTTGCAAAAATATTACATTTTTCAACGGCTGAAGAAAATTCACTACTGCTCATAGAATCTAATTCTGCTCCTGTGGCAGTTTCTGTGCCAATGCCCGTTTTTTCGCCAATAGCTCTTGCAGTTAAAGGGTTGTCCCCTGTTATCATTATTGTTCTTATTCCTGCTCTTTTACATTCCTTTACGGCATAGGCAGCACCTTCTCTAGGACTGTCCTCCAAAGCTATAAGCCCCATAAATGTCAAATCTCTTTCCTCTGTGGGTATTGATGAACATTCTTTTGAACTTACAGCTAAAACTCTTAATCCCTGTGATGCAAATATACTGCTTTTGTTCAAAATTTCCTTTTCCTTTTGTGGTGTCATAGTTTTTTTAGTCTTGTCATAGTAAAAGTTACATTTTTTAAGCACATATTCAGGAGCACCCTTTGTTATTTCAATGTATTCGCCCTTGTATTTGTGTATAGTTGTCATCATTTTTCTTTCAGAAGAAAAAGGAAACTCGCCTACTCTAGGCATATCCTTTTCAAGATTGTCTTTTATGTATCCCTTCTCTTTAGCCTTTTGTACAATGGCCTTTTCTGTAGCTTCTCCACTTTCTGTAGTGGCATCACAACATAAAGTGGCAAATTTTATTACATTTTCTTCCCCTGTTGTTTCAACTACTTTCATTTTGTTTTCTGTTAAAGTACCTGTTTTGTCAGAACAGATTACTGTAGCACTTCCTAAAGCCTCAACAGATGAAAGAGTTTTTACAATGGCATTGTTTTTAGCCATTGTCTGAACACCTATGGCAAGTATTACAGTAACTATGGCAGGTAGTCCTTCGGGAATAGCAGCTACAGCAAGGCTTATAGATGTCATAAACATAGTAAACACAGGTATATGTCGCAATAGACCTATTATAAAAATAAGAAAGCAAATGCCCAAAGCACCTAAACCCAGTATACGACCGGTTTCCCCTAATTTCTTTTGTAATGGTGTTGTTTGTACAGGTGTTGTGTCCAGCATTTTTGAAATATGCCCTACTTGTGTATCAGTTCCGGTAGCAGTAATAATGGCTTTTCCATGACCTTGAACAACTATTGTGCCCATATATGCCATATTTCCTCTGTCAGCTAAAGGAGTATTTTCAGGATAAATGTCGGTGGTTTTGGTACAAGATGTAGATTCACCGGTTAGTGAAGACTCGTCTGTCTGTAGTGCATTTGCCTCAATAATTCTGCAATCAGCAGGCACATATTCTCCTTGTACAAGTTCTACTAAATCCCCTTTTACAATATCCTCAACAGGTACAGTAATAGGAGTACCACTTCTTATTACAGTGACTTCAGGCTGTGACATTTCTTTCAATTTTTCTAGGGCGTGGTTTGCCTTACTTTCCTGTAACATACCTATAATGCCGTTAAATACTACAATTACAATTATTATAATGCTGTCAATATAGTTGTTGCCACCACTTATCTTTTCGGCAACGGCACTTACAATGGCAGATATAATAAGTATAATTACCATAAAGTCTTTAAACTGATTTAAAAACTGTATTATAATGGGAGTTTTTTTGGCTTGACTTAACTTGTTTTTGCCATATTCTTTTAATCTATTTACTACTTCGTTTGGCTCAAGACCTTTTGTAAGGCTTGTACCTAAAATTTTTGCTGTTTCTTTTACTGTTTTGCTGTGAAAATCCATAACCCATACCTCCTTAATACAAGCCTATTCAGTAAATAACATTTTTATTACTGTTACATAAAATATAGGGAGGTGATTTTTGTGGAGGTAATTTTTCTTGCAGTTGCCCTTTCTGCCGATGCTGTAGTTTTTGGGCTTTCTTTTGGGATGAAAGATATAAAAATTCCTTTGTATTCCCTTTTCCTTATGACGGCTGTTGGCTTTTTAACTGTAGGTGGAGGTTTGCTTTTAGGTGAAATTGTGTTTAGTCTTGTGCCTATTGGAGAAAGTCTGGGAGCATTTATATTAGTTGGGCTGGGAATTTGGCTCATATGTGATAGTGATGACGGAGCGAAAGATGTTATAAATCACCCTGAAAAAATAGATATAGATAATTCACGTATAATAGAGCCTGTGGAAGCTATTATTACAGGCTTTGCATTAAGTGTAGATAGTGTTAGTGTATGTTTAGGTTATGGGGCATCTGGTAAAAATTCAGTTGTACTACCTATTTTAGTTACACTTTTTCAAATAATTTTCCTATATGGTGGAATAATAATGTCAAAAAAAATAAGACTGAAAACAAGAGTGAATTGTATCACTCTCATTTCCGGTCTTATTATAATGATAATTGGTTTGTATAAATTAGTACCCTTTTTCAGTTAAATTAGCTTAAAAGGTCTAAAATGTAATCGCCGTAAACAGATTCCCAAAGAACATCTACACTCTGGAAGTATTTGTAAACCATGTCGGCATAGTCATAAGAAGTGTTTCTTCTTTGGTCAGCTAAAGCCTTTGCTTTTGTTGCAGTTTCTTCTGGAGTGATTTTGCCATTGGCAGAATCAATAGAAAGCTGACAGCAATCCTGAACTGTATTAACATATGATTTAATTACAGTGTTGATATTTCCAAGACCGGCTGGAACAGAAACAGCATTTATTTTGTCTATGTCGGCATAGACCTTAACAAAATTCTTTTCTGTACTGCTAATAGAACTGTCTGAATTACGGTCATAGAAAACTTCAAAAACAGGATTGTTGCTACTTAAGCAGTCAGTCTTTAACTGCTGAAGTAATGGGAATACAGTTTTAAAATATGTATCAGCTGAAGTAGTAATGTCACCTTCTGGGTTCATAAATGTTGCCTGAGCTTCCATTTTTTCTTCTTCAGTCTTCTTTGTAGTTGAAGAAGTTATTTTGTTAGAAGAAGTTGAAGAATTTATACTTCCACTACCGTTGCTCATAGCTTCACTAATGTAAGAAATCTTAACTGTTTTAGATGCAGAATCCCAATCTACATTACAGTCAGCAGCATTTGCAACACTTCTTAAAGGAAGATAAAATCTGTTGTTTACAATTTGAGGAAGTACATCACTTTGAACAGTTGTAGTCTGTTCAGTTTCTTTGTCTGTTTTAGTAAGCTTAGTTTCAGAGCAAGTAATTGTATTTTCGTTTGATGTAAGAGTTGCAGTTCTTGTAGCACTATCCCACTTGATGCTGTAGCCCATTTTTTCAAATAAACCTCTTACAGGAACCATAGTTCTGCCATTTATAATTTCAGGTTTAGCATCGCCAAAAGAAATAGCAAGTCCATTTAATGTAACATTTATATTACTGGCACAAAAAGTAGTAGTAGCCATAGCTATAGTGCCAATAGTAATTGCAGCAATATTTCTAAATTTCATAAAAAAACTCCTTTTAAATTATGATTTTTGTATATTATAGCACATATCTATTTTTAAAACAATAAAGATTATTTGAATTTTTGCTGTAGACAATTTTCACCAAAATGTTTATAATAGCTCTGTATAGCAAAGAGGTGATTAGATGGGTATATTAAAAAATACAGTACGCCATTTTATAACAATTACACGCCATAGACACAAGGTAATTTATCATTGTGCAAAGGCCGGTATACTTTGGCAAGGTCTTTTTCACGATTTGTCAAAATACTCCCCTACTGAATTTGTAGAGGGTATGAAGTTTTATCAAGGTACAAGAAGTCCTAACGAGAGAGCTAGAGAAATATATGGCTATTCAAATGCGTGGATGCACCATAAAGGCAGAAATAAACACCATTTTGAATATTGGACAGACTATAGCAATAAAACCCACCAATTAGAACCTGTGGAAATGCCCCTTAGATATGTAAAGGAAATGTTTTGCGACAGAGT
>ENA-ORSC01002658-ORSC01002658.1-human-gut-metagenome-genome-assembly--contig:-NODE-2658-length-10561-cov-2.427280_pt1 | contig 10561 bp, 10 predicted proteins | sample MGYA00242178_ERZ509140 | MGnify/ENA primary metagenome ERZ509140 (study PRJEB26280, sample SAMEA2338681) | human gut metagenome | biome: human gut; feature: human-associated habitat; material: faeces...
TTTTCACCATACATTCCAGAAGCAGGTCAGAAAAGGAAGTAATGATACCGTCAATTTCTTTTTCCCGGCAAAGTTCTGCAATTCTTTCCGTGTCTGTTACCGGAATCTGATACGCCTCGTCCGCAAATTTCCTTGCCGGACCATCCGGATATCCGTCACAGACAATGGTGTAGTATCCTTTTTCCCGGGATTTCTGTACCAGCTGTACAAATTCCCCCAGAGTTCCCAGTATCAGAAGTCGGTGTTTCATGCTTTTGTTTCCTCCCATTCTCTTATGGAATCCGCAATGTAACGCATTTCTTCCTCCCCGTATCTCTGATCACAGGGCAGAGGAAGGACATTGGCGGCCCAGTCATATTCCATGGTATCCTCATCAAAATGATCGATGATATTCCGCCAGTAGGTCGGCACAAAAATTTTCCGGCCGGCCAGCCATTTTCGAAGTGCCAGCCCGTCCTCATGATAATAGGGATAGGCAAACGGTCCCTCAGGAATTACCTGATTAAAAATACTTTCTGACGGAAGAAGTTCTGTCAGCAGATGATAATTTTCTTCTCTTTTCGCTTTTATATAAGGATAATCCATAGAGCGGAGAAGATTTCCAGTCAGCCGTGACATGCGGCGGATTTCCATCTCATGATAATCTGCCGCATTGTCCAGCATCTTCTGGTAAAAAGTACCGGCATCATACTCATATCGGCCCAGAATGTGCTCAAGTCTTCCCATGGAATGATCCAGCGGTTTCTTTTCCGGATGCAGACTCGCATCCGTTGACAGATATGCCCCGTCGCTGACCCCCAGGAATTTCCGGCAGGAGTACAAAGTATCCACGCCAGGCAGAGGCTTCTGAAAAAATGCATGTGTATGATCCACGATAATGTTTCCGTAAATTTCCCTATATTGCCGGATTCTGTCATCGGTCAGCTGTCCGTAGTAATTTACAAGGTAAAGATATTCACCATCCGGAAGTTTCTTTTCCGGCAGAAGCGGACATAACTTTTCATCCATATGATAAAATTCTATTTCCACTTTTGTTTCTTCACAGGCTCCGGTCACAGAATCGCAGAGATATGTTGGAAGATAGATTTTTTTGCAGTTTCGAGCTTCCATCAACCAAAGAAGTGCGGTTCTCCCAAGGTTTACTCCACAAAGTTCAGGATAATATTCCTGACCTGTAGATTCTTCCAGTTCCAGATAACCACCGATTTCTTTTTTCATCAGTCTGTTTCCTCCTGACGGATCACATAATGTGGCATCTTCTTCGCCTCATTGAGGATATTCATAAGATAAATTCCGATAATTCCAATGGAAAGCAGTGTCAGCCCAAAGAATGCCAGCATTACCAGCATCAGGGATGTCCATCCTTCCACAGAAATCCCAAACATAAAATAACGCACCAGATAATAGATGGCCAGGCAAAGACTTACCAGAAAGCTTGCGATTCCGATGTTCCTCACCATAAGAAGCGGAAATGCCGTATGGGCCGTGATATCATAGATCAGGTCTTTCACAAGACGGCGGAAAGAATATCCGCTTTTTCCATAGGCACGGGCTGCATGCTGTACCGGCACATTGATGATCCGATTGGAGCTTAAAACCAGAAGATTTCCGATCTGCGGAAGATATGTATTGGTCTTCAGCATGGCTTCCACAAGAAAACGGCGGATCAGGCGGTAGCTGGTAATCTGAAGATTCGGGTCTTTCCCAAGCATTTTGGAAGTAGCCCAGACGGATAATTTTGTTCCCAGTTTACGGATCAGATTATGCTTCCGGCCTTCATAACTTGCAATGATCGCGTCCACGTCATCACGTTCATTCATGACATTGATCATCTTCGGAAGCTCTTCCGGCTGATGCTGAAGGTCATCATCCATCGTTACGATGAACTCCCCTTTTGCATGGGCAAATCCGCACAGAAGTGCCGGATGCTGGCCGAAATTTCTTGCCATCTGGATGATCTTCACACGGGAATCCTTCTCCCGGAGTTCTTTCATTACTTCAAAAGAACGGTCTTTCGATCCGTCATCTACCAGGATCAGTTCAAATTCTTCTTTTATTGTTTCCCGGAAAACTTTTTCCAGGCGAGTGTACAGTTCCTGCAGCGTATGTTCTGAATTGTATACAGGAACAACCACTGAATATAGACACATAGTTTTTTTCCTCTCTTTTGTATCAGTTGACACTTATCGTTTAATCTTATCATTTTCGATTCCTGTTGTAAACCCGTTGTTGCTGTGCACTTTTCACAGAAACATTCTCTTGCATAAAACGAACAGATGCGATATATTGATTATCAGTTTACAATCACATTTATATGGAGGAAACATGACAAAACTCAAAGATTATATTCAGCTTCATCTGAATATCCTGCTGTTTTCTCTCACCAGCGTTTTTTCCAAGCTTGCGTCCGTTTATTATAATAAAGAGGGGCTTAATAGCCCGTTTCTCTATTTATTTCTTTTTCTTATGATCGCAAACTGTGGAATTTACGCCATCGCGTGGCAGCAGGTAATCAAAAAATTTTCCCTTTCCACGGCCTACGCCAACAAGAGTGTCTATCTTCTGTGGTCACAGGTATGGGCTGTAATTATTTTTCATGAAAATCTGTCGATTCAGAACATCATCGGTATCATGGTCGTTCTGGTCGGAGTCTGGATGGTGCAGAGATATGAATAGAACATTTATGCTGATCATGCTGGCAGGAACTTTTTTTTCAGCAATTTCGCAGGTTCTGCTGAAACAGAGCGCCAATATCACATACAAAAATCCTCTCAGGGAATATCTGAACTGGAGAGTAATTCTGGCTTATGGCATCTTTTTCGGAGTTTTGCTCCTCAATACCTGGTGTTATACAAGAGTCGATATGAAATTTGGTCCTGTAATCGATACCGCTGCCTATGTTTTTGTACTGATCTTTTCCTGGCGTATCCTGAAAGAAAAGATCACCCGTGGAAAAATCATTGGTAATCTGATCATTATTCTGGGTATTCTGATCTATACTTTATAATTACAACAAAAAAACGGCAATTGCCTGCTGTATCCGAAAACTCTTATGCTTTTCAGTACAGCCGGTAACTGCCGTTTTTTATTTATTTACGTTTATTTGCTGCAGCCGCTGTTATGTATACACCGTTTGCATCAAAAGTATAACTCTTTCCATTGATCTTGATCGTACAGTTTTTGTACATGATCGCAGTCTCCGGATCAAAATAATATTTCTTTCCGTCATGTGTCAGCCAGGATCTGCATGCTCTTCCACTTGCAGTAAAATAATAGGTATGGCTTTCGTTATTTCCGCTCCATGTATAGAATACGCTCTTTACCATGATTCCATCGCCGCCAAAGTAATAGAGATCGTCCTTACTGTCCATGTATCTCACATGTTTCATCATATAGCCATATTTCGTCTGGAAATAATAATAATTCTGCCCTACTTTCTTTCTTCCCTTTAAGGCATGTCCATATTGATCAAAATAATACTTCTTGCCGCTGACAGTTATCCACCGATTCTTTACGAGAACTCCATTTCTGTCCACATAACGGACCACATTCTTGGAGTCTCTGAGCAGCTTGCTCTTATACATTCCAAGTGTTTTGTCGATGTAGTACTTTTTGCCGCCGACTTTGATCCAGCCGGTTTTCTTAACACCATTTACATAATAAAATTTCTTTCCATTTTCAGTAACCCAGCCGGTTTTTCCATTGGAGGTGTCTGGTTTGGTGGATGCTTTATAGCTGGTTACGGCTCTCCACCTTGGTGTAATGATCTTTGTATAATCTACATAGCCGAAATCAATGTCTACTGTAGAATATGACGGAATTCCGGAAACCAGTCCTTTCGTACTCTTCAGATATCCGCCACCATCACCATCTGTAGCCTGCCAGATCGTATATTTATAGTTCTTTTTGTTCGGTGCAAGGATCGTGTCACCATATCGTGCCAGCCAGACATCGTAGCCGGTCATTTTACTCCAGTCCAGCTTATTGTCATACCAGTCTGTATTACAGTAGATCATCGGATAATATCCTGCTTTTTTAACCTCATTGCAGAAAGCCTTGGCAAGGTTTGCGATCTGTGTGGAAGAAAGGCTTCTCATCTTCTCATACTCAATGTCATATACCACGGGATAGGAAACCTTATAACCATTCATTTTTTTGATAGCAAGCTGTGCTTCTTTCATCGCCTGCTGTGTTGTTGTGGCAAGGCTGTATATATAAGTTCCAACAGGCATTCCTACCTTTTCGGCCTGTTTCATATTGTAATCATATTTCATATCTATATGATTCAGTCCGTAGGAAATTCTTACAAACGCAAAATCTACATTGGACTTCTTAACCTTGCTCCAGTCGATAGTATCCTGCCACTCTGAAACATCAATTCCTCTTGTAATAGCCCCTTCCAGCTTCTGTCCGCTTCCGTTATAGCAGACTCCGTTGAGCTTCTTCCATGCCTTTGAGCTTGCTGTTGAGCTGGTTGCCCTGGCCCCCGGCACTTTCTCTTCTTCTGCAACAGCCTCACTGCGGTCGACTCCACCGCCGCCCATGGCCATTACTGTAGTCCCCATTGTTCCTATTCCCAGCAACGCCGCCATACAGCCGGCTGCTAGCCATCTTTTCCAGTTTTTCATTTTTCTCCCTTTCCCCATATTGTTGTCCATGTTTATTTTTGCCTGAATTTTATTATACTGACTGTTAAATGGAAAGTAAACCCATATTTGGAAAAAGACCGGTGCCAGCCTTATTGGCTGACACCAGTCTTTCATTTGTACTTTCTGTTAATAATATTCTCTTCTGTTTCCAGATCACGGAACTTCCGGGTCTGTCGGATCAAAACTTCCATTGCCACGGAATGTAGCCAGTGGTCTGCGGCCTAACGGTCCCTTGAAGGACTCAGTATTGCTGTATTTACCACTGCTGTAAATATGGATCGTTGCTCCATTGCAGTTCTCATATACCCATTTTGCATCCGCTACACAGGTACGGATACATCCGTGAGATGCCGGATTACCAAGTTTCAGGTATTCCCATGACGGAAGGTTGTATACGCTTTTTGTGGAACCGGCTACAGAGTGAATGAAAATTCCTCCCTGTCCGCAGCCATCAACATGTGTTCCATACTGTCCCCAGGATGGTCCCATCAGAGGCTGCCATCTTAAGCTGCGGGACAGTCTGTATGTACCATCCCATGTAGGTGTTTCAGGAAGACCTACAGAAACACGGATCGTCTTAACCGGAATCGTTTTATTGGAACTTGTATAAACAGTCATAACACCATTGGTCTTATCCACTTCCAGATAATATGGTCCTCTGTAGATGGAAGTAAGGTCATTGCGGCGGAATCCGTTCTTATCAAAGTAATACAGTTTACCGTCAATCCAGCGTCTTGTATTGGTCAGATATTTGGAACCACTGTCCGGATCGATATATCTTACCTGATCATAATAGTCACTGTAGATCACCCAGCCTGTTGAAAAACGTCCCTGGCTGTCCAGATAACCGTTTACAGAACCTCGTTTTATGTTTTTATTGGTTACAACTGTGTAATTCTGCAGATAATACCAGTATTTACCTACTTTCTTCCAGCCGCTTTTTTTCAGGACACCATTGGAAGCTGCATAATACCACCGATTCCGATAACGAATCAGAGTGTTCTTATACATCCAGCCTCTGTGTGTACTGGAATTGGACGTAGCAAAGAAGTAATAGTTATTACCGATCTTTGTTTTACCACTTGCAAGCTGTCCCTTGCTGTTAAAATAATAACTTCTTCCGGAGCTCTTTACTGTCAGCATTTTATTCTGATAGTGATTTCCGTTGCTGTCAAAGTAAAACCATCCATAAAACTGCTTCTTTGCGTTGAGAACTTTCTGCCAGCCTTTTTTCTCAACAACTTTTCCCGGGGTGCTTCCAAAATAATAGATTCTGTTTGATGCTCCCGCACAGTTACGCCAGCAATTTGTCCATGTAGCTCTTCTTCCGTTGCCGCCAAAATAATATCTGGCGCCTTTATATCTGACAAGTTTATTTTTCAATACACGACCATGGCTGTCTGTGACATAATAGGCATTGTCCTGATTCTCAGCCTTCGCCATTGTACTCTTCATTACATAGCCACTGGAATTCAGCATGTACAGATATTTCTTGGACATTACCATAGATACATAAACACCATGTTTCATGATCTGTCCACGTGTAGCTGTCTTCGGGCTGCAGTAAATGAAACGTTTCTCACCTTTACTGTTCACCACATAAGTCCATCCACCATAGAAAAGTTTTCCAGGAATATCGCCTTCCTTGGAAGCCGGCTGAAAATAATATTCATAGGTAGTAGAACCTGCTTTCAGCTTTATTGTACCTTTACGTGGTGCGCCATTACTTGCCAGTGTATAGTAATCATTTCCGATCTTTTTGATCTTTCCATAGAGATTCAGATCAGTTACAGATTTATAGCTTCCCTCTGCATCATAAAAACGGAAAGTTTTTCCTGTCCACAGCCAGTAGTTCTTCTGCTGCTGACCAAGGTTGGAAGTCCATGGGGTGATCGCAGCATTCTCATATCCGGAATACAGAGTTGCTTTATCCTTTTCGAGGAAATACCATTCCACCTTCTGTGTTCCTGCATATCCCGGTGTTCCAGGTTCCCGTGACATTCTTCCTGTCACCAGATATCCATCCTCATTAAACAGATAATATCCTGTATGACCATTGGTCTTGATTTTCAGAAGACCATCCTGTGCTGTAAAATAGCTATATTTAGCAGTTGTTCCTGCGGCATCTTCTGTACTGGAGGCTTCTGCTGCGTCTTCATTCTCCAGGTCCAGATCACCGGAAGCGCTGTCTGTGTTCTCATCTGCTGATGCAGGTTCTGCCACTTCTGTTTCTGTATTCTGAGCCTCATCCTGCTGTTCTGTACTCTGCGTATCTGCTGTATCTTCAGATACCTACGGTGTTTCGACAGTATCTGCTGTATCTTCAGTTATCTCTCCTGCATTATCCCCGGAATCACTGCTGTCTGTCTGGATTTCAGATGGATTCTCAGCTGCCTTTGCCTCGGATGCAGTGCTCTCCGGTGCTGTCTTCTTACGGAGTTTATAGAAATCCCCCTCTCTGACCCAGTCGTTTTCCTTGGCAACGACTACACCGTTTACGATCTCTGCTCCGGTTGCAGTTGCAGATGCCGTATCTGCACTACCTGCATCCACTGTATTTTTCTGCGCATCCGCACTGTTCACAGATGGATCTTCCAGCTCAGCCACATCTCCCGCATTAAAGTCATCTGCCGGATCTTCCGCCGGTGCTTCAGTAACATCCGGTGTCTCGGTAATATCCGGTGTCTCAGTAATGTCCGGTGTCTCGGTGATATCCGGTGTCTCAGTCGGATTCTCCGGCACTACCACTTCATCTGTACTGTCGTTGTCTTCATCCGTCTGCGATTGCTGCTCATCTCCGACTTCATCACTGAAGCTGTCTTCTGAGCCAGTGCCTGCCTCTGCTGTCTGCACATCCGGGCTGCTCAAAGCCGTCGCTCCGGCTTCCAGAGTACCACCCATGCACAGTGTAAGGCTGAGCATGATTGCCACAACTCTTCTCTTCATAATAATCCCTCCTGCTCATGCTGCTGTGTTAATGAATTAATATATTTGTACGGTATCACTCGCCCAATCCACTTTCGATAAGTGATGCAAGCGCATCTATTGCCGCCTGTTCATCCTCACCATCGCAGATCAGTGTGATCTCATCTCCGCTTTTTACACAGGCCCCCAGTACACTTAATACGCTTTTGGCATTTGCTGTGCCTCCATCGTACTGAAATGTAACAGAAGATTTATATTTGATCGCTTCGCCACATAAAAGTCCTGCGGGACGGAGATGAAGCCCTGACGGGTTCCTGACCGTTACCTTATAACTTAACATTCCTATGTCTCCCTTACATGCTTTTACTCATATGTTACTGGCTGTTTCCACTGTCAACATTAGAAACTTTGGAAATTTTGATCTCAGCAGTCACATCCTCCAGAAGCTTATAACCATCCGGAAGACTGATCTTGATCGGCACTTCATAGCTGCCTTCTTCCCAGTCATCCATGGAAAGAGTCGCACTTATCGATTTCAGATTAAAGCCCGAGAGATCGCCATCCTCTGCCTGTACTTTTAATTCTACATCCGCAACCTCAAACGCCAGCTGCAGATTATCAGGCAGGCCTTTTACCTTAATATCCTCCGTCGGGAAATTGTATATTTTACTGCCTTCAGGCAGGATATTAACCGTAATCCAAAGATCCGTACTGGATCCTGTTGTCAGCTTCAGACCATCCGGAAGAAGCTCTGCAAGATTTACTTTCTTCTCCACATCATTGCTCTTACCTGAAATATCTACATTCTCGTTATCAAGATATATGGTATTTCCCTGAAGTTTCAAACTGTTCAATGCTTCCTCACTGCCGGCAACACTGAACGTTTCCGGCACTGTTGTAACACTGTCTACAACGTAGCCTTCCGCCGGTTCTCCAGTGTATCCTGCACTGATACGTATATCGGAACGTACTTTCCAGAGTTTTGCCGTAACATTTACTTTTCCGTTATTATCAAACTTCAGATAACTCATGGAATTCGATGAAAGGGTATCCTGATTCTTGTCGGTGATCGTCAGTTCCGCTCCGGTGATCGTTGTGTCCTGATCGATCCCATCAATCTTGGAACTTACGTCCACACTCACACTGTCTATTTTACCAACCAGTGATTCCGGCCCTGTAACTCTGACTTTCTCCGGATTGGCAGTAAGTGATGCAATCTCCAGGCCCTGTGCCGGCTTACTGTCACCGCAGCTTACATTAATGGCAAATTCTTTGGTAACCTTTTTCTCAAGGTGTACGCTGAGATTCTGCGGAGATACCCGGATATTCTCCGGAAGTACTCCTGCACAGGTGGCCGTAATTGGAATCATGACCGGATCCGTGTCTGTAGACTGCGCCTGCTGCAGATCTGCTACTGCCTTAATATCACTTGAGGTGAGACGGTTGACTGTCTTCCGCTCACCTGTAATATAAACACGCACTGTATTTTCACTGTCATCCTGCATGACCATCTGTCCAAGCTGATCCACATAAGCCTCATTAATGATCTGCACATCGGAGATCACAAACCCCTTTGTAATGATAGGATCGTCAACATTTACCACGATCAGCCATACCAGAATAGCAATTGCAAGAGACAGAATTTTCAAAGAAAGATTATTTCCTATTTTTTTCTTCATGTTTCACTCTCCCTTTCAGCAGATTTCTCAGTTTGCTGTTGTCAACTACCTTTTTATTCTGTACTGCTACAAGTATTTCCCGAAGCTGCTTGCTGTTAAGGCCTCTGGAAAGTTCTCCTCCCTGAGCAACCGATACCTGCCCCGTTTCCTCGGAAACAATGATGGTAACAGAATCCGTCGCTTCACTGATTCCCACGCCTGCACGATGTCTGGTTCCCAGCTGTTTGCTCAGTTCCATATTATCAGAAAGCGGAAGATAACAGGTTGCCGCAACGACTCGATTGCCACGCACGATCACTGCTCCGTCATGGAGCGGTGTATTATGCTCAAAAATATTGATCAGGAGCTGACTGGTGAGAATTCCGTCAATATTAATACCGGTACGTATATACTCATCCAGACGGATTTCTTCTTCGATAACGATCAGTGCACCGGTTTTAACCTCACCCATATCAAAACATGCCTTAACCAGTTCATTGATCGTCTTGTCGTTAAAGCGTTCCTTGACTTCCTTTCCACTGTCAAATGGAATGATGGTTGATACGATTTTTTTCTGTCCCAGCTGTTCCAGCGCTCTTCTCAATTCCGGCTGAAAAATTACGATCACACCGATCACCAGCACATTGGCCAGATTGCGGAAGATCCACAGGATCGTATTCATCTTGAATATATAAGCGATCAGAATGAAACCGAGAACTACCAGAATACCCTTCAGCAATGTATATGCTCTTGTAAATTTGATCCAGGCCATAAACTGATATACAAAGAAAGAAATCAGTCCAATCTCAATAATATCAATAACCCCAAGTCCCGGGAGGGAAATCTTCCCCAGATATCCGGTCAGAACTATCAGTATATTCTGCATAAGTCTCCTCCTTTCTTTCCGCTCATCCTGAGTAAAATACCATCAGCAAAAATATGTCAAGCGGATATTCGCGATCCGCTTCGCTACGTAGCTCTACACCAAATAACTGCTCCGCAGTTTGGTTAAATCAAAGATCTTTCAATGATTCTTCCAGCTGTTTTTCAAAGTCAATCTCATCAATTTTCTGTGGTGTCTCATTCACCGGACTTCCAAAATCCGGTTTCTGTGTAACAGGTGTTTCTTTTCTTTCCGGAAAATTTTCTTCACGGAAAACTACTTTATCTTCTTTCTTTTTTTCTTCACGTACAGGTTCCGCATTGATCTTTTTGATACTTCTCTCTGAAGTTGCCACTGATGCTTTCGGAACCGCTTTTACATAGTAGTAATATTCATCATCCTCAAACTGCAGCCGCTCTGTTCTTGAGTAGTCGAGGTTAAAGAAC
>ENA-ORSC01002660-ORSC01002660.1-human-gut-metagenome-genome-assembly--contig:-NODE-2660-length-10553-cov-3.286054_pt1 | contig 10553 bp, 9 predicted proteins | sample MGYA00242178_ERZ509140 | MGnify/ENA primary metagenome ERZ509140 (study PRJEB26280, sample SAMEA2338681) | human gut metagenome | biome: human gut; feature: human-associated habitat; material: faeces...
CGCTTTCCAGACGGAATTTTAAAACGTCAAACTGCAGGACGCCGACAACACCGACGATGATCTCTTCCATACCGGTATTGAACTCCTGGAAGATCTGGATTGCGCCCTCCTGCGCGATCTGCGTAATGCCCTTGACGAACTGCTTGCGCTTCATGGTATCGACCTGGCGTACTCTTGCAAAATGCTCCGGCGCGAAGGTCGGGATCCCTTCATATGCGAACTGCTCTTTCGGCATACAGAGCGTATCGCCGATGGAGAAAATGCCCGGATCGAATACGCCGATGATATCTCCGGCATAGGCTTCCGACAGGATTTTGCGGTCGTTTGCCATGATCTGCTGCGGCTGGGAAAGTCTCATAACTCTCTGGCTCTGGACATGCTTGACATCCATATCCGCCTCAAATTTGCCGGAACAGATTCTCATAAATGCGATTCTGTCACGGTGCGCTTTGTTCATGTTCGCCTGAATCTTGAACACGAACGCGCTGAAGTCATGCTCTACAGGGTCAATCAGTCCGATGTCCGCGCGGCGCGGCAGAGGCGTCGTCGTCATCTGTAAAAAGTGCTGTAAAAAGTCCTCCACGCCGAAGTTGGTCAGCGCTGAACCGAAAAATACAGGGGTCAGTTCGCCTGCCTGTACCTGCTCCAGATCAAATTCTGCACTCGCACCGTCCAAAAGCTCGATTTCTTCCAGAAGCTTTTCCTTTAAGTTCTCGCCAACAAAGCCTGTCAGCTTGTCCAGCTCGCTAAGCGGAATCTCGGTTGCTTCGCCTTCCTTGGTTCCCTTTTCGGTATCGGAATAGGTGATCACACAGCGCTTTTCTCTGTCGTAGACTCCCTTAAAGCTCTTGCCGGAACCGATCGGCCAGTTCATCGGACAGGTTGCGATGCCCAGCTCCTTTTCGATATCGTCCAACAGGTCAAACGTATCGTTCGCGTCGCGGTCCATCTTATTGATAAAGGTAAAAATCGGGATCTTGCGCATAACACAGACCTTGAACAGCTTTCGGGTCTGCGCCTCTACGCCCTTGCTCGCGTCGATAACCATGACTGCAGAATCCGCCGCCATCAGGGTACGGTATGTGTCCTCTGAAAAGTCCTGGTGTCCCGGCGTATCCAGAATGTTGATACAAAAGCCATCGTATTCAAACTGCAGGACGGAAGAGGTTACGGAAATACCTCTCTGCTTTTCGATCTCCATCCAGTCGGAAACTGCGTGTCTGGCTGTTGCCTTACCTTTCACGGAACCCGCCAGGTTGATCGCTCCGCCGTACAGCAGGAATTTCTCTGTCAAAGTAGTCTTTCCGGCATCCGGGTGAGAGATAATTGCAAATGTTCTTCTTCTGTTGATTTCTTCTTTCAGATTGCCCAACGTATTTCTCCTCGTCTTTCTATCAGGAAACATCCGGACCGTCTGCCGGATGCCTCCTGTCTTCATAATCCAAACCAGCCGCCTCCATTCTTCCATGCAGGCAGCCGCATATCTGCACAATTAGAATCAGTGTATCATATTTTCTTCTGTTTGGCACGCATTTCTTTTGGGGATTCGAAACAGCCGTAACAACGCTGCTTTTTCTGCCTGGGGCAACGCGCTTGGCGCCTCTCCTACCGGGAGAGTGGATTGATGACGATATTCTGCGCGGCGATTCCGGTTTTTCGCGCCACGATGTCCTCGATCTGCGCACACTGCGCGTCCGACAGCACGGACATGCCGACCACAACATCTGCCGATTCATCCGTAATCGTCACGACAGCGTCCGCATAGCCCCTTGTCTCCAGCAAAATTTCTGCCGCCGTCTCCCGCTCTGTCAGATCCGTCAGCGCGATCATTTCATCGACCGCTTCCTGCTTCTGATTCTCTGCGATGTTGGCGTTATTGATGATCTCTAAAAGCGTCTCTTTATTTTTGGCACGCGTCTGTTCTTTTAAAAGCCGCGCCCCGGAAAGGCTGCTGACAGAACCGGAGTTGGTATAGACCGCTTCGCCCGGGATCTCTCCCTCCTGCACCTCGGCATCCAGCGCCTCTTCCGCAGAATCTGCTGCGTCATCCGTCAGCGCTGCAACATCCTGATCGCTGATCGTCTGCATATTTTCATTCAGAAAATTCTCCGCCGCCACATCCTCCGTATCCGAATCCAGGCTTGCGATGTCCCCTTTTCCATCTTCATCCGGAAGCTCCAACAATGCTTCCATGTCCGATTCCTGCCCGGCAGACGCCCCGACGTCCGCCAGCTCTTCTTCTCCAACCTTTGTCCCTGCAAAATTCAGATACCCAGCCACCGCTATCATAATAGCAAGCGCTGTAATCATGACCTGATTGCGTTTGAACATGTTTTTCAATTTCTGCTCCCTTCCGCATTGCTCTTTGTTTTGATCCGGCACGCCTCCGGTATGCATTACAGCAGGCTTACCGGGTGTCCGCCATCTTTGCTACTTTTATTTTATGAGGCTCTATATCAAATAATGCCTCAATGACTTCGGTAATGTTCTTCTGCAAAATGGAGGAATCCCCACCCTGTGCAAGCACCGTCACGCCCTCCACCTTTGCAGAAAGCGTATGGGTCACATACGGTGTTTTGCTGCCGTCCCTGCCGGTCTGATAGACCGTGTTTTCCTGACGCGAGGACTCGGAAATCACCCGGCTCGTGCCGCCTGCGTCGTTCTCACTCGTCTGCGAATTCGTGACAGACGGCGTCTCCTTTTCTATGACCTGTTCTTCTGTGGAAGCGTAGGTGATCAGTACCTCCACCCTGCCTGCACCCTCCATCCGGGATAAAAACTGAGCCAGCTTTTCTTCCATCGCTTCCTGTTGTGCACTGTTGCTTTCTGAATCCATTGTAACCGTCTGGGTGTCCAATTGAACGGACTTGCTTTCGTCCGTCTTATTTTTTTCTTTTCCGGTCGGAATCGCGACCACCATCAAAAGAACGCCTGACAGCGCCAGCACGATCATATTTTCTTTTGTCATCTTTTTTCGACACCAGGAAAACAGCTTATTCAACTTCTACCACCTCCAGCTGGGTCTGACCGATTCCAATCACAGCGGCAAACCGCTCCTTTAAATCCTCCCGCGCAGTGCCTTTTAAAGCTTCCCCATCCGCCAGGACAAACTGTTCCTGCCGGGCTTTGGTGCTCTCGACCGGTCTGACCGGCTCGACCGATATGCCGGAGTCCTGCCCTGCCCCTTCTTCACTGCTCTGACCGGGCGCACCCACCGCCTGCCCTCCCCCTTCTGCGTGCTTTTGCCCGGAAACGCTGATAAAAACCGTCCCATCCTCCAGCAGCCGCACTCCTTTTACACTGACGCCTGCCGAATCCGCCTCTTTTTGCACACGTGCCTCGATCGAATCCGCCATATTATTATGAAGCAATCCCGTTTCCTGTTCCTCCAGCTCCTCCAGATGCTGCGAAAACATCTCATTTTCCGTCTCCAGCAAAGCAACCCGCTCCCCGAATCCTTCCGGAAGATCTGCGTCTGCGACGGACAGGATCGGCACAATCAGCATCGAAAGCACTGCCATCGATAAAATCACATTTTCATATGGAAGATATTTTTTGCCGGGAAGCAGATGCCGAAACAGCTGCGCCGTCAGGATAAACAGGGTTGCCTCTTTTAATACCTGCAGCAAATTTTCCATGCTCTTCCTTTCTACAGCCTTCCTGCAAGGCAGCTCACAATCGCCACCAGTATCCAGAAGCACGCTGCGCCGGTGCCCGTCAGCTTCAGCGAAGAAAACACCACGTCCGCCGTTTTTGTCATACAGGCGGTCAGACGTTTATCCGCCACAAGTCCGACAAACGCCCCGGCGAGCTTTAGCACCACACCGTATGCCGCGATTTTCAAAAGCGGGACGACGAGCAGGACAGCGAGCAAAATTCCGACGAACATGCCGAGGCTGTTTTTAACCAGAACCGCAGAACCTAAAAGCACCTGCGCCGTACCTTCTGCCAGATCACCAAGACCTGGAATTGCAGCAATCGCCTTTTGCGCAGCCGTCCGCTTCCAGGCATCCAGTGCTGGTGCCACCATCGATTGCAGCACGCCAAGACCGGTCACCGTTCCAAGGCAAAACTTCAAAATCCAGGACAAGGATTTTTCCACCAGCTCCATCATCGCACTCAGCCGCCCCTCCTCCCATACGCCGGACAGCACGACCAGCAGCATCCAGAACGGAAGCAGCAGCAAGCAAAACCCAGTAAGGAACCGTTCTATCAGAAAAATGAACCCCAGCGTAAGCTCATAATACCCTGCCGCCGTCACACTGCCCGCTGCAGGTCCCAACGAAAGACAAAGCGCCGGCAGGGTCAGGTGCGAAAACTGCTTCAGCGTTTCCAGCGTGCTGCCGGTAATCCGGTACACCGCCGAAAATACCTTTAACAGTACGGTCAACACCAACAAAAAAAACATATCATGGGCGATCTGCGCCACCTGCTGATTTTCAAAGCTTCCCATCAGGCAGGAGACCAGCACCGACAGGATGCCGAGCAGCAATAAAACCGATAAAATCTGCCGCATCCCGGAAAACTCCTGTCCCACGCTGCCTGCGATCTGGCGTCCCAAAAGCTGCAGTGCCTCCTTTCCATTTCCGGACAGAATATCTGAAAAAAGCTGCTCCAGACTAAAATCTGCCAAAAACGCAGAAGAAAAGCACCGGTTTAACTGCTCCATCAGCTCTGTGAGATTCAACTGTTCCAGATAATGCTCTGTATTCCCAGGTTCCACCCCTTACCCTCCTGCAAATCCTGCAATCGTTTCCGCCAGTGCAAGGAAAATCGGCATTCCGGCAAACAGAATAGCGATTTTTCCAAACAGCTCCACCTGGGATGCAACCGCACTGTAACCGCTGTCTTTACAGATTCCGGAAACCAGCTCGCTGATCCACGTAATTCCGACCACCTTAAACAGAAGTGTCAGATAACTTTGCCCGCCTGAAAGCTGCTGCCATAATCCCATCAGCTGTTTTTTTGCCTGTCCCATATAGGAAAGGGTGCAGGAAAATACCACAACCGCCAATGCTGCACCCAGATAAATGCCATATTCCTGTTTTCCACCTTTAAACTGCAGTGCAAGAAGCACTCCCATCAGAGCGAACGCGCACACTTTCACCAGCTCCATCTGCATCCCTCCCTTTCTTTCAGAAATTCATAAGGAAAATAACGTCTGAATCGTCGAAAACAGATCGAAAATATAGGGTACAATCCAGCTTAGCACCAGAATCAGCGCCGCCAGGGAAAGCAAAAATGCGTGTTCTTCCCGGCCGCTGTGCTTGAGCACCTGGCTTAAAATTGTCACTAAAATCCCCACCGCCGCTATTTTAAAGATCAGTCCAACTTCCATCTAATCCCTGCACCCCTTCTTTCAGATGATCTGTTTTTACCAAAAAAGCACAACCACAAGCGCTCCAGCTGCCAGGCTGACAGACAACACCATCCTTTTTTCTGACGCTGCCTTTTCAAAAACAGATTCCGCCCGGCTTTTGAATTCGCCGGACAGCCTGAGCATCCACTGTCTTTGTCGTTCCCGGTCTGGAAAGCCCTGCTCCTTTGCAAAGGAAAGCAGCTTTTTGGCTTCTTCCCTCGAGAGCACCGTCTGAGCTGCCCATGCACCGAGTTCTGCGTTCCACACTACTTCCAGTGGCTCGCTGCGCTCCTGCTCCAGGCGGTCTGCACAGTGAAGGAGTGCCTCTGCAAGCGCTGACGCTTCTTCTTTTCTATCGTTTTCTGCGTCCTTTGCCAGCCAGACTGACATTTGGGAAAATACGTCCGGCAGGCGCTCTGCGCTGTAGCCAATTTCCTCCGCCATCCGCAAAAACAGCTCCGCCAGCAAAAAAAGCGTTCCGGCATGTCTGCTTTTTTCCCGGCAAAAGGCGAGCCCGCTCCCGAAGCTCCCGGCAAGCGTCAGGCAGATGCCGATCAGGCGCAGCATGCCAGACCGGACGCCAGCAGCTGTCCGTCTCCGTCCCGTACCTGCTCGACGAAAAAGGTGCCGTCGCAGTGTTTTAACACCAGATACCGTTGAAACGCGCCAGCCTGCAAAAGCGGCTGTAAAAACCGTTTCCGGCTCAGCTCTTCATACGAACCGCCGTGAACCGTAGCGAGCACGCTGCACCCGCATTTGAGCACCTGCTCCAGCGCAGTGGTATCCTCCCGGTCTCCCAGCTCATCCACTGCCACAACATCCGGCGCCATGGAACGCAGCAGCATCAGCATTCCGGCAGCTTTTAGACACCCGTCTAAAATATCTGTCCGCATTCCAAGATCATTGACTGCAATCCCATCACAGCAGCCTGCAAGCTCCGACCGCTCATCCACAACGCCGACTGTCATTCCACCAGCCAGCCTGTTTCCATCGGAAACCATCCGGATGATATCCCGAAGAAGCGTCGTTTTTCCACAGCCCGGAGGAGAAATCAACAACGTACTGCATAGCTTTTTTTCTTCATATAAATAGGGCAGCACCGCGCCTGCGATTCCTTTCGCTTCATGGGCGACGCGGATGTTCAGACTGGAAATGCAGCGGATATTTTTGACGCTGCCGTCTGTTCCCATTAATACCTCCCCGGCGACGCCGACCCGGCAGCCAAACGCCGTGCTGATAAACCCCTTTCCCAGTTCCTCTTCATACGCATACATGGAATACCGGCAGATGTGCTGAATGATCTGCAAAATCTCCTTCCGGCTGGCGATCCACTGCAGCGCAGGCTGCAGTGTCTTTTGCAAACTGCCGTCCTCCGTTGCGAACCATTCCTCGCCGTCTATGTAAAACAAAACCGGACGTCCGATGCGGAAGCGGATTTCCTGCAGGCCACAGGTGTAGCGCTGGCGGCTGTGTGACGCGCCGCCGATACTGAGCGGTTGCCTGTCCGGCACACCCCTGCCTCCGGCGCTCTCCAGTGCCGTGCGGACCTTCTGCCGGTATGGCTCTGGGAACAGCTGCAGCACTGCAAAACAGTCACGCGGCTCTTTCCTGATCTCTGTCTGATTCATACGCATCCCTCCCAAATTTTTCCATCAGTTTCTGAGTACCGTTCTTTTCCAAAAGGACAAACAGCTCATGGGCCAGCAGCGGAAAACAGGAAAGCCCCGACAGATACAGCCATTCCCCTGCAGAGAGTCTGCCCGTTGAGAACACCCCGGTCAGAAACGGCAGCTCTGTCACCGCTGCCTGCAGCAAAAATCCAATCCCACCGGCAACCAGCATCAGCCGGTTTTCAAACGGCCTGCGCGAAAAAATGCTCTGCCTCACATCCCGCATTCCGACCGCGTGAAACAGCTGCGACATGCCGAGCACGGTAAAGGCATAGGTCTGCGCCCGTTTTAACACCTTTTTCTGTTCCAGAAACGCAGCCAGCACCGCAACCGAAAAATCCGCCCTCTCCTGTTTCATCAGCATATACGGGACGGTAAAAAACGCCGTCAGGCTTATTCCGGCAATCAGTGCACCGTAAAAACAGATTACCGAAAGTCCGCCGTTTGCTAAAAGGCTTTCCGACGCTGTTCGGGGCGGTCTGCCCATCAACTTTTTTCCATCGTTTTTATCAACACCGAGCGCCAGTGCCGGGAGCGAGTCCGTAATCAGGTTGATCCACAAAATATGTGCGGATTGCAGCGGCGAGGGAAGTCCCATCAGCACTGCTGCAAACATCGTCAGGATTTCCCCCAGGTTGGAGGACAATAGAAACAGCACTGATTTTCGGATATTTTCATAGACGCCCCTGCCCTCCTCCATCGCCCTGCGAATCGTCGCAAAGTTGTCGTCTGTCAAAATCATATCGGACGCCTGCCGCGCCACATCCGTTCCGCCCTTTCCCATCGCAATTCCAACATCCGCTGCCTTTAACGACGGCGCATCGTTGACACCGTCCCCTGTCATCGCCACGATCTGTCCCCGTTTCTGGAATGCCCGCACAATTTTCACCTTATCTTTCGGGGAAACCCTCGCAAACACCCGGATCTCATCCAGATGTCCTGCAAGATCATCCTCCGACAATCCGGACAATACCTCTCCCGTCATGCACTGGCTTTGTTTTGATACGATTCCGAGTTTTTTCCCGACTGCAAACGCTGTCGCTACATGGTCTCCTGTGATCATAACCGTGCTGACGCCCGCCTTCTGAAAATCCGCCACCGCACGGATTGCCTCCGGGCGGATCGGATCCCGCATACCGGTTATTCCCAGAAAAATCAGGTTCGTCTCCGCCATGTTTTCCGGTTCCCCTTCCTGATACGGTCTGCAGGCAAACGCCAGCGTCCGCAGCTCTTCTGCCGCCATCTTTTCCACTCCTGCCAAAATCTGCTGCCGGTGCGCCTGCGTCATCGGCACAGGCTGTCCCCACACCATCACCTGACTGCAGCGCTTTAAAATCCGATCCGCCGCGCCTTTAACATACCATGTCAGCTTTCCCTGTTCCCGGCAAAGCACGGACATCATTTTCCGGTCAGAATCAAAGGCATTCTCTTTTTTCCGTTCAAAAGAAGTTCCCAGTGCGTTTTTTTCAAATCCATATCTCGCCCCGAAATCCAACAGCGCGAGCTCCGTCGGATCTCCTACCCTGCTTTTTTCGATCTGTGCGTCGTTGCAGAGAAGCATCGCCAGAAACAGATCCCTGTTTCTTTTTACGTTCATCCGCTCTGCAGACAACAGCTTCTGGTCTGCAAAACAGGCTTCCACCGTCATTTTATTCTGCGTCAGCGTCCCGGTTTTATCCGAGCAGACGACAGAAACCGCGCCCAATGTTTCCACGCTCGGCAGACGACGGATGATCGTATTGATCTTTGCCATCCGCGTCACGCTCAGTGCCAGACACAAAGTGACCACCGCCGGCAATCCCTCCGGGACAGCTGCCACCGCAAGGGAAATCGCCGTCAGAAGCATATCGAACACCGGACGCTTCTGCACAATCGCCAGCAAAAACAACACGATGCAGATTCCAAGGGAGCCCAGGCTTAAGAATTTTCCAAGCTCTCCCAGCTTTTTTTGCAGCGGCGTCGTCTCCTCCCGACTTTCGTGCATCAGCGCCGCGATTTTTCCAATCTGGGTCTGCAAGCCCACCGCACAGACCATCCCCGTCCCTCGCCCTGCGCTCACCATCGTCGATAAAAACGTCATATTGTTCCGGTCCCCCAGCGGGATCCTGCCGCCCTGTTTTCCGGAAAGTCTCGCCGTCTGTTTTTGCACCGGAAGATTTTCCCCCGTCAGCGCCGCCTCCTGGAGCTGTAAATTCTCCGCCTCCACAAGCCGCAGATCCGCGGGAACCATCGCCCCCGCCTGCAGGCAGACCAGATCACCCACAACAAGCTTTGCCGCCGGAATTTCCTGCTCTGAACCGTCCCGAATCACGACCGCACGCGGCTGCATCAGCTGCTTTAAGGAATCCAGTGCCCGCTGCGCTTTTCCCTCCTGCAAAACGCCGACCGCAGCATTCAAGCAAACAACGAATGCAATAATTCCTGCGTCACTGTATTCTCCAAGCAGCACGGAAATAAGCGCTGCTGCGAGCAGCACATAGATTAACGGATCGTTTAACTGCTCTAAAAAGCTTTGCAGCACCGACTTTTTTTCTGCCTCCGGCAATCGGTTTTCTCCGTTTTTCCAAAGCCTGCGTTCCGCCTCCTGCGCAGAAAGTCCCCGCTTTGGATCGGTATGAAGGCTGGCTGCAGCCTCCTGTATCGTTTGCCGGTAAAATTCCTGTTTCTGTACCATGCTTCCTCCGACTCTGCCCTGAACACTTCTGTTTACAGGTACAACCTATGCAAAAAAAGGACAGCTTATGATAGGGAATCCGGCACGAGAAAAAAACACACTATCGGAAGAAATCCGGTAGTGTGTTTATAAAAATGATATTCATGACAATAGAATGCTCGCAGAGCGTGCATTCTATTGTTTGATTCGGGTTTGAATGTCCTCACTTCGTCCCAATCAGCCGGATGACCACCTTTTTCCACATCCGGTAGGGCTGATAGCGCACGGGAATGTCCACGATTTGAGATTTGTCCAGAATGCTCTTTTGATGGCTGAAGGTTTCGAAGCTCCTTTTGCCGTGGTAAGCGCCCATGCCGCTGTTTCCGACGCCTCCAAAGGGCAGCTCAGGCGTTGTCAGGTGCATCACGGTGTCATTGACGCAGCCGCCGCCAAAGGACGTATAACGGACAAATTTTCTGCGCGTCTTTCTGCTCGAAGTGAAAATATAGCAGGCGAGCGGTTTTTCCCGATTCTGCACAAAGCGCTGCGCTTCGTCCATATTTTCCACGACAAGGATCGGTAAAACAGGTCCGAAAATTTCTTCCTGCATGACGGCATCTTTTTCAGAAACCGGAAACAGGATCGTCGGCTCGATCTTCAATGTTTCTTCCTTTGTCCTGCCGCCGTAAACGACTTTGTTCTCCTCTATCAGCCCGCTGATCCGGTCAAAATGCTTCCGGTTGACGATTCGTCCATAGGATGGATTTGCAAACGCATTTTCGCCGTACATTTTTTTCGTCCAGTAGATCAGATATTTTAAAAATGCGTCCTTCACCCGACGCTCCACCAGCACATAATCCGGTGCAACACA
>ENA-ORSC01002682-ORSC01002682.1-human-gut-metagenome-genome-assembly--contig:-NODE-2682-length-10467-cov-3.820303_pt1 | contig 10467 bp, 1 predicted proteins | sample MGYA00242178_ERZ509140 | MGnify/ENA primary metagenome ERZ509140 (study PRJEB26280, sample SAMEA2338681) | human gut metagenome | biome: human gut; feature: human-associated habitat; material: faeces...
TTTAGCCATAATATGATTGGGTACTATACGAAAAGAGGGCATGGGAGAATTATATCTCCCATGCCCCCGAAGGTCAAGGATATAAACGGAGGGGTTACTGTTTCATCCGATTATGAATTTCCTCCACACTCAATGCCCCATCAATCTGAATGCTACCCTTCCTCATGAGGTTGATAATGAGTTTCTTCTGCTCTTCGATTAGGCGTTTGCCCTCGTCCGTGGTATTAGACTTCTGCAATTCGCGGTTGAGCTTCGCGATAGCCTCACGTCCTGCTTGCGGGCTAATGATGTAGGGCATGATGCCTTTCATGGCCGCGCCGTAGGTCTTGGCACTCATACCGGAACTCTCAATCGCGGAAGCCAGAACTTCCTTCCGCAGAGCGGGGTCAAGCATGTTTGTAATTTCCGTAACAAACCGGACACTATTGACTAGCTTGGTGAAATTCTTCACGGCATCCGCGGTCTCCAAGGCTTCCATAGATTCCACATCCACCCCGGATTCCATTCTCTTGTAGAAGTCCGGACGAAGAACGCTCATTCGCTTTGACTTAGTGACTGCCGCGTTGGCATTCTTTAACCCGGCGGCAAGGGCTTCGGTCAAATCCTTCGGACGACGGAGACCCGTACCAAAGGTCTGTAACCTAAATGCCGCGTCACTCATGTCAGGCGTATCACTAACCTTTTGTTTACCCAACTTGACTGCCCAGCCGTAGAAGGGAATCTTTTTATTGGCAACCGTCGCGGCTCGTTCAAGGAATTGCCACGTGTGTCCACTGCCGAACGAGGGGTTCAGTCCTGCGGCCAACAGGATTGCGTTGCCGACTGCTGGGAGAACGTTGATGTTTTCATCCCCGGAGAGACTGTGCCTGTAATTGAATCCTTCCTCATCAGACAATTCAGTAACTGCGTTCAGGAAAAGGGATTCTTCAAGCACCGTATTTTCCAGCAGGTTGGCTAGTTCGACTACCTTGTTCGTACCCCACTTGTCCACGTCCATATTCATGAAGAGGCTGGGCAGGGTTTTGGCTAACACCTTAATGTTCTTGAACGGGTTCATGTATTCAAGATTCAAATACTCGAATTCATGACGCTTCATATCTATGATGCCAATCAAATCCCCGAACTTATCGTAGTCTGGAATTAGGCCACTGTCTGCCAGCTTCCTCATGACCTCCGCGTCGTCAATGATTATACGGTCCTCGTCATCCTTAAAGATACTGGCGATAATCCCACGGGCAATCGCGGAAGAAACCGCAGAGGTTGCAGAAATAGTTCCTAAGGAACCCGCGGTACGAAGGATAGCACGTCCCAAGAGGTAAGCCCCCTCCTTCTTCATGCCGTTATTGATAGCCCACACACCATCTACCCCTTCACCTATGGCGTGGCCAAGGTTGTAGGCTACGGACTGGAAGGTATGGTACTGGAACATGAAGAACGGAGCCGCAAATACATTCAGGGTTTTCACCCACGAAGGAGTACGCGAACCCGTGGGGAGCAAGCTCTTCACCGTGTTGGCAGTATACCTGTCCACATAAGCATCCCAACTCTGGGTAGTCTGGCTCGCGTCAATGAGTATCCGGTCCCGCGCATTGGGGTTGGCCTTGCCCATCGCCCGCGCCAGCTGTACCTTTAATTGGGTATCGGCAATCGGTCTCTGGTTAGTGAAGAGAGCAATCTTGGCGGCCGCGTCCGGCAAGCCATAGGCGAAGGACATCGTTTTGACGGGCCATGCTACGACTTTACCTGCGGTCTTGGCGGCATCCTTAGCCACCTCGCCCTTTGTCCGTTCCTGTTTCTCGTTCAGAGCTTCGGCCAGTTTGAAGAAGGAATCCTCATTCACTTCTTCGAATTCTCCTGCCATCTTACTGAACTCGTCAGACTTCCAGACGTTGCGCAGGAACTCCCCTTGACCTGCGTCCAGCAGACCAATTTCTTGCCAGTAGCGAAGCTTCTCGTTGTACCTGTCTTCCGCGGCCAGCAGTCTATCTGCGGAAGCCTGTGAAGCAAGGTCCTTGCCCTGTGATAGCCACCATAGCTTACTCAACTGGAGCCAGTCCCCAGTAAGCTTTGCGATTTCTTTACTTCCCGTAAATGGCAATGCACCCGCATTGGTCATTTGGGCTACTGTACCATATAAGTTACGTAAAGTGGAATTAGGACTTGCTATTAAGACAGAAAGGTTAGCCATTCCAGTTAGCTTACCCATCAGTCCCTGCCCCCTGCCGGACTTCTGCCAGTACTTGCGCACCTTCTTATAGTCGTCCGTCCTGCTATTCAGGATGTCGTCGCTCGGCCTGTAGATGTGGTAGATGGCATCGGCTACATCCTTGTCGGCGTACATTCCGTTCAACGCATTCTTCGTATTCTTCAAGGAGATTTCCACCATGTCCGAGGTACGGTTCGTGGAATCCGGGGGTACGACCACACCCTGCGCTTTCAGTACGGAGGCATACTCGTCAGCAAGCAACTGGTTCACGGCAATCTTCGACTGCATGGATAGGGTATTCTGTAACGTCCCAATGGCATCCCCAATGGTGAGGTCGCTAAGTTCATACATAGCTTTCCTCTGCCATTCGGGCAAGCGTTTCCGCTGGGCCAGCGCATCTTCATTCGTCCTCTTCTTGGACAGAACTTCGTCAATGGCCTTCATGGCATCGTTCACTGCGAGGCGGGAGAGTTCCGGATATTGCAACACTTTCAAGTCGGTAGCGGAGATGACGTTGCCCATGCCGTTCATCCTCATGAGAACGCCAGCCTGACCGCGAAGAAGATTGAGCGTCTTGTCCAGTCGTTCTGCGGCATTCATATCGGGCGTGTTCCATATCTGGTCAATGGCCGAAGTCGGGATAGTGGGGATGACCTTGTTCACTTCGGAAGCCACGGATGCCGGGGATTGAAGACTGCCGATTTTGTCCGCAATCGTTTTTCCCGGAAGGCTGGAGAAGACATCAGCGAGGAAACTATCTCTGGCATTCATGTCCAGAGTTTCCTTCGCCTCTGTCATCTTTGACTTCGTGCGATAGTCTGCCTGTGCTATCATGCTCATGGCCTTATTATATATGGCACTGATGTTGTGGCCGTCCCTCAAATCTGCAAGCATTTGAACCGCACCGAAGTTGTTCTGAATGAAGTCCAGAATCTCCCTGTTCCTGTAGTTCTTGGCTACACCCTCGAACAGGAGTTTATAATTCGCGGAGGCTCTCGGTGGAGCGGATACCAGCGGAAGTTTCAACTCGTCGTGGAGCGCGGCCAATGCCTGCATGTTGTCCAGCACTTGGCTTACGTTTTCGGACAGTTCTCTCTGGTGCGCTTCGGCATGAGAGATTGCGGCTTCCTGCAACAGTTTCGTCAGACCGTCGTATTTCTGCGCCAGTTCTCCGTTGGGGTTTGCGATGATGTCCTTCATCGTCCGGGTGAAGTCTCCGGCATGGCGTCCAACGGCCATGTAGGTGCGATGAAGATAATTCATCTCCGCGGCGTTGTCAGCCATACGGCTATCTCCAATGAGCTTGGCAATAGAGATTTGCGTTGCGGCAATTTCTTTACGGGAATCGGCGATGACATTGTGGACCAGTTGACCTACAACCCCCTGTGACAGAAGCCACTGTTCAGCGGCATCCCGCTTAGCCATATACTCCGCTTGTTTTTGACGGCGTGCATTGAGGATAGCGTTGTCCCGTTTCAGCCACACGGAACCAGCAGGGGTAGCTACGCCAGCGCGAGTTACACCCGCCCTCTTTGTTGCGGCATGGAAATCCTCATTGGCTTCCCGGATGATTTGTTTAGCTTCGGCCCGTGCCTTAGCGATGTCCTGAATCATAGGAGCGATGACGGGATGGTTTGTACTCTCCGCATAGAGGAAGTCATTGCGAAGGTTGGACCACCTGTCCAGAAGTTCCTCCATAGAGAAGGGACTATCCGCTTCGTTAATCATATCCGTGAGATAGTTTTGCGTGTCACGGGCAAGGCCAAAGTAGGTGGATTCCAGATTGGCATTCCCCGTCGCGGAGATACGAGAGCCAAGGTCGGAGAGCGATTTGTGAATCTGCTGGGAGAGCATGGGGAGAGCTACCTGCTTGTCCAGCATGGCTCCATATCCCTTGCCGCTCATGTCTTTAATCCGGCGCATCATGTCGTTGATTTCCAATCGCCCTTCACTATTAAGCGCAAGGGAGTTAGCCAGACGCACCGCTTCCGCGTGCCTATTGACGGCATCGGTGACAGTCTTCTTAGCCAACGCGATACGGAAGTCGCGGGTCTGTTCATGCTGACGAACTTCTGCTTGAGCCTCCGCGTTAATGCGTGCAACAGTTTCAGGGTCAATATCGTTGTCCATATTCCCCGACATGTCAAGAATGGACTTGCTCCATTTCTTTCGCGTAGCGGCATCCCAGCCCAGATTATCCGCACGGCGTTGAAGCATATCACCAATTTTGTCAATGCGTTTAATACTGCGTTCATACGCCGCATTCACGTTGGCCATTTGTTCCAGCACAACCAGCTTCTGTTCCTCGGACTTAACATTGATGCCAGCCTTGTCCCAGTTCTTGGTTACACCCAGCCATCCGTTCTTAATACTAGTCACCCAGTTCCCGGCATTCGTGCCAATGATTTCTGCACCAAGGCCGAAGGACAATCTCCGGGTCATGTCAGTCTCATAGGCCATCGGGTTAAAATAATCTACCCCGTTGCCCATAGTATAGTCCGTATCGTCTACCTTCCATGACGGAGTGCGAGGCATATCGAACCACTTGCCGGGGGTCATGTCCGCGACGCGGGCCACATAGGAATCCCATTCAGCCGCGCGTTCTGCGGCGGTGGTTCCGTCCATATCGTCCGCAGTTTGTCGCACGTCCCTAATCAAATCTTTAAGCCATTCGACGAGGCGCACATGAATAGGCTTCCGGCCTCCCGCCGCTTCGGCATAGCGAGCCAAATCCGTGATGGTGATATTGTCTCCGCTAGCTTCCGCTACCATGAAGTTCATGACAGGATTGGAGAACGCGACACTGGCAAATTCGTCCGCACCGCGGAGACCGTAGTTGAGGTCGGAAGCGAGCGCGGCGATGGCGTTCATCTCATTGATGTCCACGCTAGCGTCATACATAGCGGAGAGACTATCGACAATGTTGTTGTAGTTCTCTGCAATCGCGCTTCTAATCCTATCCATCCGCTGGGAATAGTCCGTGTTGGTGGTACGAAGATGACGGTCAATGAGGTGGATGACTTCGTGTAGTACCGTTCCCGTTACGCTTTCAATCGCATTGTCCCGGTTCACGTACAGGTCAATGACACCGCCGACAAGCTTCCCGTCCGTGCCGTTCATGTAGGTGATACTGGCAGGGGAAGAGATGTTCGCCGGAGCATTGGTTGCACGGATAGCAACGTCCAAACCAGCGGCATGCAGTGCGCGGAGCACTCCATCAATGGCCGCGGCCTGTGCGGGGGAGGCATTAGCTTGAAGGTCCGAAAGGATGCCGTAGGCATTTGCGCCAGTCCCATCCGTCGGGAGATTGAGAGCGGAGACTTTATCTCCCCACTTGGTGCTGGGTGTCCCTCCCTCACCCGTGTTGTACATGCTTGCGTGCGGAGCGATGACAATGGTTTCTCCCGTGTTGCTGGTAATCATGGGGGCGTTAATCCCGGTCATCTCGTTCAGGGAGACGAGCTTCGCGCCGCGGTCAAGAGGTGAACCGGATGAGAGCCATGCCCCGGTGTTGGGGTCGAACGAGGCGATTGCCGCATCCAAGGTATCCACGGTTTCCACGGATGCCTCGGTAACTACTCCCGTCTCTACCATAGCGGCAACGGGGGCAATAGCATTGTCCCTCTCCTTCCGTGCAACTGTTACCGGGGATTCCTTGGGTTCCGTGGTAGCCGGGGATTCCGTCGCTTGCGGGGGTTCCGTCAATCCGTTAATAACGTTAATGGCGGCATCAAGGTCCTCGTCCCCTGTAGTAATGATGGACAGGTCGTCGTCTACTTCGATAACCTGAACCCGGTCTCCCATAGCATCAAGGGCTTCGGACAACATGGTTCGCATGGTGTCGAGGTTTTCCTTATTTGGGAATGACAGGGTATTGGGCAAGTCGTTAATGGCTTCTGCCATGAAGGAGCTTGCCGCGGCACTGCCCTCATAGGTATGTATTTCGGAGGCCCGTTCAACTAGGTTGCGGAACTGGGTGAAGTTGCTGATACCCATACGGACTGCGCCATCCACCCATGCCTTGCGGGTTTCGTCGGAGACAACTAGACTTTCATGGGCAATGGATTTGTCCACCCATTCGCGGGCAACTTCCGCGGCATCCCCCTTCTCCCCGGCAATCTCGATAACCTTCTTTCCGGTTTCTACCAAGCTTTCCGGCACATTGTTTTTGGTAATGGCTTTGCCCGTTTCCTCGATGATGTTGCTCGCATCTTTCGTAATATCCGGTAGCATGGAAGTAGCATCCTTTACATCGAGAGTTGGAGCGGCTTCGGTTTGGAAACGTATGTTCCCTTCACCAGCTAAGTGGCTACCAACGTAGCCGCCGATACCTCCGAGGAAAGCAATCTTTATGGCACCGCTAATCACTTGGTCGGTAGTGGCAATAGAAGATTCAGAGATTTCTCCGTTCTTCACCAGTTCGGTAAATGCCCATTCTTGGAATTCGTCTGCCAGTTCTTCGGTGGCTCCTTCCACTACGGCCTTGCTCGTGCTGTACAGATAGGAAGCAACGGCAAACGTCTTTTCCTTCGTGTTCATCTCCTTAAATGGCTTGCTTCTCCATCCGGCCATCTTCCGTTCAAGAGTTTGGAATGGAGATTGACCGCGAAGGTTTTTAGCCCCAACAATCTTACGCATGTAGGAATCCATACCTGCGCGGTTGTTGATGAGAGTACTACCAGTAGATACGAGAGCCGCACCAAAGAGGGCACGCATGTTGGCAATGCTCTGTGCCCTGTTCGTGTTCTCGGCAGTCGGTTCCTTCCCTTCCATCTCCCTATCATAAATGGTATAGAAGATGTCGGAGTAAGCATTCGGTGCAACCTGCGAGATGATGCTAAGATTTACCCCGGCTCCAGCTCCTGCCCGTTCGAGGTTCAACGCCGCAAGGTTGTCGAGGTTGCGCTGAATAGTTCCACTCAAACGTCCCGCCAATCCCGGACGGGCGGCAGGGACAAGAGCTTCTGCCCGCTTCGCTACAACGTTAGCCGTTGCCTTCGCGAACCGCGATAGCGCGGTACGTTCCAGTGCACGCCCAGCGAGGCCGCCAACTTTACCAGCCCCCGCGGTTGCTACCATTTGGTAGCCGAGGTTAGCGATTTCCGCAGTATAATCCGCAAGGATATTGCCTCGAACAAGTTCAGCTTCCGCTTCCTGTTTTTTGTTCAGCTGGTCCCAGAGGGTGCGGGTATGTTCCATCGCCGCACGACTGCCAACTGCATTCTGTGCAAAGAGAAGAGCACCATAGGCGGCACCTGTCCCAAGGTCGATTGCCTTGTGTGTACCTATCTGCAACCCACGGAGAACAGAGTTGATGGTGTCTTGCCCTTTCTCCTGCCATGCGGAGAGGATGTCCTCGTCGCTCTTGCCCACTTCCTTCTGTTCGTTGTAAAAATTCTTGAAGGAAAGGTGCTTGTCCAGATGCTTCATGGATTCAGTCAAGATAGGGTTGAACTGCAAGCCGGAGCCAAGCCACGTATCGCGAAGCGTCCCCAGCGTCTCGTCCAATGCAATGTTGTCCTTCACAAGTTCCTGTGCGGATTTCTTGCGGAGGTTCTGGAACTTCTCAATGGTGCGATTGATGAGACCTTCGTCCGCGCCACTAGCACGGAGAGCCTCAATGCTCTGGTCCATCAGCTTATCATTGTAGAGAGCATTGGGGTTCAGTTCGAGCGTGGCGTTCGTATCAACTTCCTTGGTGTGCGGATTGTACGCAAAGAGACTGCCACGACCTACGCCCAAGTCACCCATACGTGCGGCATGGGAGAGGGAGTTGAGGGCATCGCGAGTACTTTCGATATGGTACTGGGCCATGTATTCCTTCAACTGTTCGGGACCTACTTCAAAGGCAGGGCCTCCCACTACACCATACTCCCAAGAGCCGTGCCTCGTTCCCTTCCTCCATTCCATCGTACTCATTGGGTCAGTGGTCTTGCCCACACTATTCCCCGGTTGGAAGGTAAGTACGTCCGCAACTTGTCCTGCCGCGCTTCGGTAGTTAGCCAGTGCGCCTTTGACTGCATCCATGAGGGTGCCTCTCGGTGTAGCTTTGGTGGTATAGTCCTGAATCAGTTTCGTCGTCCCGGCCTGTAGTAATATATTCTTCGGAACCCCCGGAAACCTTGTAGCCAGTTCTTCCATCATGGCATCAGCCATTGCTTTCTGGTAGTCGGAGGTTACTACGGCATGACGCTCGGTGGCTAAGGTATTTGCTCGTTCGCGCACTGCATCCATGTCCACGCCGGGGGCAAGGGCCAGTGCCGCAGAAGCTACTGCTTCGGGGTTAAGGAGAGCATCCCTTAGTCCCACGGCATCCAATCCGGTGTAGCTCTCTTCCATCCGCGAGACAATGTTGTCCACGGCTTTAACCTGCGCCACTGCCATTTCCCCTGCACGTTTAGCGGCGGGAGAAAGGGAATCGGATTCCTTGGCTTCCGTACTCCGGGAAAGGTAATCCCCGTAGTCGCGGACAAGTTGGAACATTTTGCTGGGAGACTTGGAAAGGTTGGCGAGTTCAGCAAAAACATTCCCAGTAAATGAAGGTGCTGAATCAGAGAATTCGCCAACGCCAAGCTCCCCCACGCTCGTTTGGCTGGGGGCTTTACCCTGCACGCCCTCCGTCGAAGCGGACCGGTATTTGTTGTAGAGAGACTTCGCGGCTCGGTAGTTGCCAATGTCTTCGCGCCTAATCGTATTGATGACGCTTTCTATTTCTTCTGCGGTGTAAGCAATAGGTGCGGTCTCGATGGCTTGCGCCGTAGGTTTACCCGTTCCAACATCCAGATTCGAGTTGAGGTAATCCTTCCGGGCCTTTTCCATTGTGTTGGCAATGCCTTTGGCCACCGTCTTTGCGTCCCGGTTTCTGTCCGCGGCAATGGCGAGGAACTTTTCCGTTACCACGGGGTTCCCGTCCTCTCCACTTCCGAAGCCAGAGCGGGATAAGAAGGCGGGGTGCGTAGGCGTAAGCTCGGAAGAAGACACAACGGTAAGTCCCGTATTGTTGGCAAGCTTCTTAATGGCCTCGCTATCGCCGCGGGAAGCGGCCTTCAAATCAACCAGCGCATCTTCGCCGCGGTCTACGTAATCTTTCGCGTCATCAATCTCGACGAAGTTGAATCCACGGTTTCCGCGGTTCAAGACACCGAGGGCTTTCTGCTCATCCGCGGCTTGCCATCCGGCTTCCGTATGCGCCCTGCTCTTCTTGTCCCATTCCGCTTCGTTTGCATCCTTGGCTTTCTGTGCCTGTTCCTTCTCAAAGTCATCAACAGACTTAAAGAGGAAGGTGTCATAGTCTGCGGTCGCCGTCGCTCCCTTCTCGGCACGGGTCTGTCTCTTTTCCGCTAACCTTTGCTCGCGGTCCAGTGCTTTCTGTTCTCGGTCCTGCTGTTTCTGCGCTTGCGTCTCTTGCCACGCGGCGTGCCTTTCTACGGCACGCTGTTCGCGCGCGATACTGCTTCCCGACTTCGGAGTGAAGTCGGACATATTGGCGGTACTAAAGTCAATAGCCATGTTCGTTGAGTATTAGTATAATAAGTTTGCCCCACTCATGTGGGTCTTCAACATCCTATCATGAGTGGGGCGAGGGTCAAGTGAAATATGTATTATGTCAAATTTATTTTCGGAAGTCCAAGTGAGTGAACTCCGGTCCCTTCATCAGTTCAGTGTAGAGGGTGAGCCTCGTTTGCGGGTCTTTCTTCCGCAGGGCCTGATACTGGGCGTACTGGCGGGCGAAGCGGGGGTCCCGGATATTCAATCTATTCCTGAACATGTTGCTAAGTTCCTTTATTTTGGCGCGTTCCAATTTTTCGAGGGTCTTAATCTCCTTGCCATACTTTTCCGGCTGGGCATACATGGTTCGGACGCGGAGGTATGTTTGCGCCTGTGCTCTTGCTTCGGGGCTGGCTGTATCATCCCTCAAGGTTCGTAGCATATTCTCGGCAGTTCCAGTACCCGCAGTCGTCGGGACGCTCGTGGGTACGGGAGCCTTGCCAGAGGGGAGAGCAGAGGCGGGGAACCTAGAGCCAGAGGGGGCGGCAGTGGTTCCCGCGGTAGCTCCCGCGGCGGTTCCCGCGGCGGCCACATTCTTGGTCTGGCTCTCCACATACTTGCTATATATCGCGTTCCTCTGCGCTTCCGGCATGGACATAAATACCTTGTACTTCTCCGGGCCAAGCATCTTCTCCGCATGCGCATAGAACCCAGCCGTGGAGGTGTCGGGGCTAGCGGCCGGAGCGGAGGCCGTCGCTTGCCGGGGTGTAGCC
>ENA-ORSC01002686-ORSC01002686.1-human-gut-metagenome-genome-assembly--contig:-NODE-2686-length-10459-cov-2.578143_pt1 | contig 10459 bp, 10 predicted proteins | sample MGYA00242178_ERZ509140 | MGnify/ENA primary metagenome ERZ509140 (study PRJEB26280, sample SAMEA2338681) | human gut metagenome | biome: human gut; feature: human-associated habitat; material: faeces...
CTTCCCGGAGTTTCTATTTTAGCAGTGAAATCAACAAAGGGTGTAATTACTGATATAGATGGAAATTACTCAATCGAGGTTGCGCCGGATGAAAAACTGGAATTCTCGTACATCGGCTATCAGAAAAATGTAGTTCTAGTAAATGGGCGTAAGGATATTCCAATCAAAATGGAACCTTTGATATTTTTGTGATGCAGAACAACGATGATGAACAAACCAATTAAAGCAAGCAGGGCACCAATACCGATGGTATGGAAATCGCCTACAAATTTTACATAAGTCAAAAGAGTAGAATCATCGTTGACAACAAGGTTTGCACCCTGAAGGCCGATGAAAGCGATAAACAAGCCGATGCCGGCGCTTACGCCTTTTTTCAGAGCCATTGGAATGGCATTAAAGATGGCTTCACGTACATTTGTCAAAGATAATACGATGAAAATCAAACCTTCAACAAATACGGCAAGCAAAGCAATCTGCCAGGAATATCCCATATTGCCGCAAACGGTGAATGCCATGTATGCATTCAGTCCCATACCCGGTGCAAGGGCAAATGGATAGTTGGCTAACAGAGCCATAGCCATACAGCCGACGAAAGATGCCAGTGCAGTTGCCAAAAGAATGGCATCGGAATTCATTCCGGTAGCACTTAAAATATTTGGATTGACAGCGAGGATGTAAGCCATAGCCATAAATGTTGTCAGACCGGCAACAACCTCAGTACGGAAAGAGGTATTATTCTCTTTCAGTTTGAACATTTTTTCTAACATGAAATGCTCCTCCTTGTAAGTGATAGATATATTGCGCTCACGTGCTCCCTTCGCGAGGCGGTAAAAGGCAGCAAATAGCCGCCTATTTCCCTTCGTAAATAATTAAAGAAGACACGTCGTACTGCGACAATTGTTCTCTTCCCTTTAAGCCGGCAAGTTCCATCAGAAATACAATTTTAGCAACTTCTCCGCCTAATTCCTCAACTAAGGAGGCACATGCTTTTACTGTACCGCCGGTTGCGATAAGGTCGTCCACGATAACAACTTTCTGACCTTTTTTAATGGAATCCTTGTGAAGCTCAATTGCTGCACTGCCATATTCCAAATCATATTCTGCAGTTACTGTTTCACAAGGCAGTTTTCCCTTCTTACGGCATGGCACAAATGGTTTGCCCATTGCATAGGCAATCGGTACACCAAAGATAAAACCTCTGGATTCTGCTCCGGCGATCACATCAAAATCAACGCCCTCTAAGCGTTTTGCCAGTTCATCAATGGAAAGCTTCAGTGCATCTGCATCCTGCAGTACACTTGTGACATCACGGAAAATAATTCCCTTCTCCGGGAAATCCGGGATACTGCGAATGTACTCTTTTAACTCTTTCATCCTCTTACCTCACTACTACACGAATTTCTTCGCGTTTTTGACTTTTGATGTTTCTATTATAAGACTTTCCCCGCACAAGCGCAACTCTCACTTGACTTTTTTCCACTCCTGCGTGCGCCTTGTGACCTCTTTTACCGTCAGGATTCCCTCTGCCACCGTAAACCGGATGTCATAATCAGCAAATGCCATCCCGTAGATATAATCCGGCTTTTTGTTGTATGCCGCCCTGGGATCCTGTGCAAGAACCTCAAGAAGCGGTCCCCGCAGATGTTCCGGAAGCTGTGCCTGCAATTCATCCGGAAATACTACCGGTATCTGAAACTCCCGGAATTCTTCCGCAAAACCGTTTTTTGCCTCCGGATGGGCATCCACGTACGGCAGATACGGTTTGATATCAAAAAGCGGTGTGTGATCAAGCAGATCCAGCCCGGAAACCGTAAGAACCGGTCCAAGCTTCTGATCGATGCGCACTTTTTCAAGTTTCACGCACGAAAGACCGATCGAATTCGGGCGGAAGGGGGAACGTGTGGCAAACACGCCCCGTTTTTCTTTTCCTCCCAGGCGTGGGGGCGCTACGGTTGCATGAAAAATATCCTGCTTTGCCCTCGAAAACTCCCAGAGAAGCCACAGGTGGGAAAACTCTTCGATTCCACGCACTGCATCCGGATTCCGGAATTTCGGTGTGAAAATAATTTCCCCACAGGTACTCTCCGCCAGCCCACTCTGTCTGGGAATTCCAAATTTTTCTTTATACGGGGTCTCTACATAAGCTATATATTCCATATCTGTTCCTACATCTGATAAAACCGCAGATTTTCTTTCAGTTCCGGTGTGATCTCTCCACCTGCTGCTTCATATTTATCGTAAACAGAACGAAACCGCTGCAGTTTCTTTCTGTTTTCCGCATCAAGTCTGTGAAATGCATTCTGATACTGTGGATTGGTGGCCAGTCCCTGGCGGATATCCTTTGCAAACGGACAATACCTTACCAGAATATCTCTTGCCACTTTATTCAGTCGGAAACTTCCCTGTGACTCATACTTCATCCACGCCTGATAATCCTTGACAAATACCTCACGGTAACTGTTGCGCGCACGGGACAGTGCAGTCTTGATCTTTTCCTTTGCATCTGCGGAAAGATCTGAATTTTTGCGATAATACTGAATAAAATCACAGTACTCCGCCGTAAGCGATTTCTCCCGGATATCGTTCCAGTATACACCCTGCACACGTCTGCAGATCTCCCAGCGGTATCGGCCGATACATTCCACCATCTGATCATCGAGATCCACTGCGGAAAAGATCGGAAACAAAAAACGCGCCGGTGTATCAATCTTGGCACCGGATGTCTCCTGCCACATCAGGGTACGGGTTCCGGCATTTGGCATCAGAATCACATCCGGCAGAATCTCCTTTTTGATCCATTCCTGATTGATTCCGCGATCCGGATCGGAAAACATGACATCATGATAGAGTGCAGAATAATCCACACAGCGCACCTTATTGATGGCATCGGCAATTTTTTCTGCGGTAACTGCCATCTTTTCCACGGTGTTGATGAAATCCTCTTCCATCAGAACCGGACAGAATGTAGTCACACGGCCATAGGTCACACGGTTTCCGGAGGTAAACATATTGCGGATCTCAAACTGTACTTTCTGCCTGCTGTCATTTTTATACTGTTGCATCTGCGCTTCCGTAATATTCCCAGTTCTCTTTTCTTCCAGCAGAAATGCATTGAAATCCTGGTCAAATTCATTGCGGGACGGTTCTTTCTTTCCCTGATAAATCTGTACCAGCCAGTCATAAACCGTATAGACATTTGCAGAATGAAACAATCCAAGCGAATCCGTCAGATTATACAGTGCATTTGTGTTAGTTTCCCCCAGCACCTCCGCATCCATAAACCCAAAATTGAAAAACATCATCATGATCGGTGACGGCTTGACCAGTTCCTCAACTGATCTCATAAACGCCTTGGTATAAATATCGTAAAATACCTTTGTGATTTCCCTGCGCAGCTGTCTCGCCTCATTGTCTGTAGACATCATATCCGGCAGCTCCCGGTACTGCTGCACAATGCTGTGGAAATCCCTGATCATATCGCTGCCATATCCTGCATACTCCATAATATGTGCAATACAATCCTCACGCATAATATTGATACGGCCTTCGGACTCCTTGGTAAAGTCGTAATTCTCGCAAAGCTCATGTGCCTCCGCCATCTGTTTTTTATCGTACACATCAAGCTTTGTCATGACATCCACCATATTTAACAGACGCTTTTTGATCTCGGAAATGTCCTGCTTTTTCTGCGACTGCTGGACTGCCATTGTAAAAAACAGACGAAAAATATCATCTCTGGAATCTGAAAATAAAATATCCCTGTTGTACTGCAGATAATTTACCATCTCGCCGATTCCCTGTGTCACACGACGCATCTGTGCCGCCGCCTCCATGATTGCTCCCACACACAGACTGTCATCTTTGATCATCAGCTGCATATATTCTTTCAGATAACTCCGGACCAGACTGTTACTGTTTGCAATCTCCCAGTTTTCCGCACGGTGCTGCATTTTTAAAGCTGCAAACTGTTCCATACGCGGAAAATCCTGTTCATCAAGAAGCTTCTCGCTGCACAGATTTTTGTATTCGCTGTACAACGTTTCCGCAGCATTATGTAAAAGCATGCATTTTTTCTGCAGACTGGCATACAGACACAGTGCCTGATGCCGCTGTTCCACTGCCGTACGCAAAAAAATCGGGCGGAAATTCTCATGTTCGGACAAAATCTTCCGCAGATCCTGTGCATTTTTACATGGAATCACAATCAATGTCGTATCTTCATTTGCCACATAATCGCAGGCAAACCATTCGTTCTCGAGAATACCCACAATTGCATTCCGGTGCATAATGATCTCTGCAAATGCAAATTGCCGGATCACCGATCCCTCCTGAATCAGATACCATTCCATCACCTTGTCCTGTTTTCTGGCAAGCGTTTCTCCCTTTTTTACCTTTAAAACATTCATGTCTTACTGCTCCTTGTCTGCGCCCCCGGACAGCTGAAACGCTATATAATCTACCGTAAGTCCGGTTGCTCCAAAATATAATTTCATATAATGATGTCCATCGAATGTATCAAACCGGATCTGCTGTGTCACCCACTGCCCTTTCGATCCCCTAAATGACAGTGTTCCTTTGATGATATTATCCAGATATACTGTTACCGGAAGCTGTGCCAGATCATCCAGATTTGATTTTACTTTCATCTGCAGTTCATAACTTCCGGCTTTCATATCCAGATCCGCAAGTATTTCTTTTCCCTGATGTGTATCCCAGCCGCCACCGGAAATGCGGATGTTTCCCTGTTCATCTGCCACAAATTTCATCATCTTTGAGACATCCGGATCATCTTTTGCAGCATTCTTCCGGTCTTTAAGTTCTTCCGGAGAAATCCTATCCATCTCATAAAGCATCGCCGGGGATTTTAGTACAAACTGCAATATATTGATGGCATTTCTCTGCAGCTGTCCTCTCGTAAGATTTCCCTTCTGGAATTCTTCGAGCATATCATCCTGCTGCATATCCTGCGCATCTGCAGTCACCATATATACATCATTCTGTGCCGCTGCCATGACCGCATGTATACGCGGATCCGATGGCTGTCCCTCATGGTTTGCCTTTGCCCACCAGTCTGTCATAACGATGCCGGAAAATCCCCAGTCTTTGCGCAATACAATAGTATTGAGATCATAACTTCCTGCAGTCCACACCCCGTTGACCGGGCCATAGGTAGTCATAACAGAGCGGGCCGGTCCTTCTTTTACCGCAATTTCAAATCCCTTCAGATAAATTTCCCGCAGTGCCCGCACGGAAATAATCGAATCTGCCTCATGTCGTTTCGTTTCCTGATTGTTTGCCGCAAAATGTTTGATGGTTCCTGTGGAACCTGCAATATTAAGTCCCTGCAGCTGTGCGGCTCCCATTTTTCCGGTTAAAAACGGATCTTCGGAAATATACTCAAAGTTTCGTCCGTTCAACGGATTTCTGTGAATATTCAATCCCGGTCCGAGCAATGTATCTACACGGTTTAACCGTAGTTCAAGCCCTGTCATTTCATATAATTGACGCACCAGTTCACAGTTAAATGTACATCCGAGCAGCGTTCCGTTCGGAAGGGAAAACGCCTTTGTTCCGCAGTCCATACGTATTCCGGATGGTCCGTCCGATGCACATTCTGCCGGAATTCTAAACTTCCTCAAAGACGGAGTCAGTCCTGCAAATGCCGCTGCAGTACCCGGAGTCACCTTCGGACTGCACATGCCTTCTCCGCGGAACAGCATAATCAGATCCTCGTCCGACAATTGTGCCACAAATGTCTCCCTGGACATCTTTTTGTCATATACATCTTCCAGACGATAGCCTTTATCGCCAGTCTGTGAAATCTCTGCCGGTTTTTCCACGCGGTCATACGGACCATAGATCCGTTCCGGTGTATCGGAATATCCGATCACATCACCCGGCTTTCTTGTCATACGGGCAAACGGTTTCTGCGGTGCACAGACTTCCTCAAGCTGTTCAATCACCGTAAACGTCTGCGGATAACTGCCTGCCTTTTGTGCCGTCCGCACATCGGTTCCCACATAAATGGTATAAGTACCCTCCAGCAGCACAAAACAGTCCCTGTGTCCGGTTACACCACTGTCATCATAGGAGGCAAATGTATTTTTCGGAATCTCCAGAGTAATATGCTCTTCTTCCCCTGCTGCCAGTTCCTTTGTCTTTGCAAATCCACAAAGAACACGCACCGGTGTATCCAGTACCCCCTGCGGGGCTTTGGCATATACTTCAAGCACTTCTTTCCCCGGTTTTGTTCCGGTATTTTTCACTGTTGCCTTTACACAGACCGTATGCTCGTCCTTTTCTTCTGCAGACGCTTGCACGGAAAAAGAAGTATACGACAATCCAAATCCAAACGGATACAAAACTTTATCTTTGGCAAATGTCTCAAAATACCGATATCCCACATAGATATCTTCTTTATAATAGTTTTTCTGTAAATCCCCGAAATTTGACGTGGATGGATAGTCACTGATATCCTCTGCAATCGTATCGGTCAGTTTTCCGCACGGATTCACACGCCCCATAAGTACATCACAGACACCGTTTCCACCTTCCTGACCTCCCTGCCATGCATAGAGTACCGCTGCCGGATCAAATTCTCTGACCCATTTCATATCAATGATATTTCCCACATTTAAAATAACGGCCGTGCGTGAAAATTGACTGCTCACTTTACGGATCAGGTCTTCTTCTGTCCGTGTCAGCTTATAACTGCCCGGCTTGTCCGTATTGTCCTGGTCTTCCCCCGCCGTACGTCCAAGAATCACCAGTGCCACATCATCCCCTGATGCGGTTTGAAGCATCTCTTCCGTCACGGGCATTTCTTCCTGTGACCACGGAACCAGCCCCCATCCCTCACCTTCGTCATATGGATGGTCTTTGATCCATTTTTCGTAGATCCCAATCAGTTCTTCATCCAGCGCAATATCTTTGCAGGCGCGCAGCGCATCAAGGATTCCAACCACATAGCGTGTATTTACCAGTCCGCCCGAGCCAAGTCCGCTCTTGTAATAATGAAACGCCATGCGCCCAAATACAGCAACTTTATCTCCTTTTTTAAGTGGCAGGGTACTGTTGTCATTTTTCAATAACACGCATCCCTCAGCAGATGCAGTCCTTGCCAAATCTGCATATTTTTCCATATCCAATGCATATCTGCCCATTTAAAATCCTCCTGAAACTAATCATACCTTTTATTATACGCCAGTCACAAAGAAGATTGCAATTAGAAAATATGGATTTACCAATATTTCGGAAGCCCGTAACCAAAAAAGAAATAATAAAAAGAACCAGCCATTTTCCCCAGTGCCATGGCAATCATAACACCACTGAGTCCACGGTTGATATACAGACGCCGGAACAGGATCGGAAAAGTATTTAATATTTCTGCCAGTGCCACCGCAATACATCCCACAAAAATTCCCGCTGCAGTTCCATAAGCGCCCAAAATGACATGCGCCAGCCACGGATACGGCAGGGGGGCAGCTGTGCCTTCCACTCCACCACAGAAAATACGGCACCGGTCAATACCCCCAGTATAACCGTATTTTCGACCATCAGTATCCGTTCTCCAAAATTGCAGCGTTTGATCATGCGCGGAATGACCCCGATCACCAGAAGAAACGCAAACGTTCCGGCAGAAACCGCAATGCCGCAGGCTGTCGCAAGGCCCGCCATAAAAATGTGTCTAAGAAACATCGTGTTCATGCCCCTTTCTCCCCGCGTTCTCTATAAACGCCATATCGACATCCTGTTCATACTTTCGCATCTCAACCTGAATCGGTGTCGGATCTGAAGTAATTTTTTTCTTTCCGATATGGTTAAAGAATACCAAAATTCCCACTGCCAGTCCCAGACAGTAAAAAATTTCGATTTCTGATACTTTCGGTTTTTCTTTTCCCATCACCTGCTGATAAAACCGGTTGAACACTTCCCCCACGGACACGTCATTGTTAAATGCCATAATCGTAAATGCCGCTCCAAGAAAGATTACTACAACCATCACAACAACTTTAAGCGTCTCCAGCCATTTCGGTGCCATCGGTGCATCTAACAATTGCACCACAAAATCCTGTTCCCCGATACTAACAATTTCCACATCCGGGTAATCCGTCTGTATCCGTTCGATCACATTTAGCATCGAAAATACTTCCATTCGTTTTTTCTTTTTTCCTTCTTTTTTCTGGCCATCGTTTTTCTTAAACGTATACAGTGTTTTATTTTTTATTCCGGCACAGATTGCAGGATCTGCACACTGTACAGACATCACATCCTGTATCTTTATTTTTGGATCATGGCAGACACTGTTGCGGTCTGCCTTCAGATAAACTATTTCCCGTTTTTCTTTCATTCTGCACCTCTTTGATTACTTATTCTCTATGGTAGTATGTGCAAATTCAGGAAAAGTACGCGGAAAAAAATATAATTGAAAAGCATCCTGTTAAATCACTTGATGATAAAACACGGTATCTGAACATTAAATTTTCAGTATATAGATACCTCACTGGTATCTTTTACATGGATTTTATCGACATAGATACCACCGAATTTAAAATAGCCAGTAAATAAGTCCCAGCACCCAGCTTGAAAAAATTCCATACAAAATCACCGGACCGGCAATCTTAAAAATCTGGCATCCGATACCAAATACCTGTCCCTCTTTCTGGAATTCCACCGCAGAAGCACACACGCCATTTGCAAATCCGGTAATCGGAACCAATGCCCCTGCGCCTCCCCAGTTGGCAAGAATCCCATATACATTACAGCTCGTCAGGATCACCGAAAGAAGAACAAGAAGTAAACTGCACCAAAGAGCGGCATCCTCTGCCTTAAGTCCGAATACCCCGGCTGCAATCTGTAAAATAATCTGTCCCAACAGGCAGATACCTCCCCCCAGCAAAAAGGCTTTTCCCATATTTGCCCACAGATTATGTTTCGGTGTCATCTGTTCGACATACTCATTATACTCCTGATTGCGCACTTCTTCCTGTTCCAGAGTCATCTTACTCATTTCATACATCCTCATCTTTCTTTTAAAATTACTTGTAGTATGTACGAAAATTGCAAAAATATAAGGTAACTATCGCGCATAGTTACCTTATAACCGGATGGAACGATGTCGTGACCTGCCACATGTCAGGTTCCTGTTCTCCCCAGGCAAACAGCTCATCCATCTGTGCATCATGATCCGCTGACGGCTCATAATTCTTTATGATCTGTATCAGATATTTTTCCTGTTCACTCTGCGGAGCCAGATTATCCTGCATCTGCAGAATCGCTTCCAGAATCTGTTCCGGTTCCATATCTGTCCGGATCTCTATGTTGTATAATTTTCTCATCAATCCCGCAGCATAGAAAAATTCGTAGTTTCCAAGCATCACGGATTTTTGCATATTACATTTTAAAATCACACTCTGACGTGCAATGGAAGGTACCATAGCATTCCCTTCTTTCCGACTGTTCCGTAATAGTTTTATTCTTCGTAACTATTCTTCCTTTTTCTTCTGTTCCTCTTTTTCCTTTTCTTCTAAAATTGCTTCATTCAGCTGCAGCATCTTTGCATCGAGGTTTGAAACAATTTCTGCACAGGCACGCAGATCCCGGCTGATATATTCCGGGGCATGCCCCTCAAATTTATAATAAATCTTGTGCTCCAGACTTGCCCAGAAATCCATTGCAATGGTGCGGATCTGGATTTCCACCTTTGTATCAACCACACGGTCCGATAAAAAGATAGGAACCGTCACGTGCATATGGAAACTCTTGTAACCGCTGACTTTCGGATTTTTGATATAGTCTTTTACTTTGATGATGGTGATGTCGTCCTGTTTGGCAATGAGATCCGCAATGGTGTAGATATCATCAATAAAAGCACAGACAACACGGATACCGGCTACGTCATTGAGCTGGTTCTGGATATTCTCGGCAGTGAAGTCGTAACCCAGTTTTTTCAGTTTCTTGTAGATACTTTCCGGTTTTTTGATTCTGGTCTTGATAAAAGAGATCGGGTTACGTTTATATTCTACGGAAAATTCATCATTGAGAACTTCCAGTTTGGTACGTACCTCACGGACAGTACAGCGGTACATCATCATCAGATCATTAAATCTTGCGGAATTTTTGATAAAAACCTGTGGATCTGGGGTATCCAGCCAGGTGTTTGCATTTTTTTCAGCCATGGTATTTTGTGGTAAAACTCCCTTCGTAAGTAGGTTTTGTGATAATCACACTGTCACAATTATAGAATAAAATGACGATTTTTTCAACTTTTGTATTGACATATTAAAAATCCTGTGCTATTTTATATAAAAAATTTAATCGAGTAAACCACTAAACCGTTGAAGTGGAGATAAAGGTATTCATGCGCGCACAGAGAGTCCGGGAGGGTGAGAGCCGGGCCGAGAAGCAGTTTACTAAATGGACCGCGGAGGGCACAGGGAAAGGTATTATGGATACCGAG
>ENA-ORSC01002696-ORSC01002696.1-human-gut-metagenome-genome-assembly--contig:-NODE-2696-length-10438-cov-4.357026_pt1 | contig 10438 bp, 7 predicted proteins | sample MGYA00242178_ERZ509140 | MGnify/ENA primary metagenome ERZ509140 (study PRJEB26280, sample SAMEA2338681) | human gut metagenome | biome: human gut; feature: human-associated habitat; material: faeces...
TATTAGCCGTATTTCCTTCTTTATTCATTGAATAAAGAATTCTACGTTGAACAGGTTTTAATCCATCACGTACATCAGGAAGTGCACGTTCTTGAATAATATATTTTGAATATTTTCCAAAGCGATCACCCATGATTGCTTCTAAATTCATTACAATTTTTTTATCAGACATAAAAACCTCCTAAATTTGATAATTATCTTCTAATGTAAATTGTACATTTTGTTCAATCCATTCACGTCTTGGCTCAACTTTATCACCCATTAAAACAGTCACATTACGTTCAACCACAGCAGCATCATCAATTGAAACTTGAATCAAGGTTCTTGTTTCGGGATCCATGGTCGTTTCCCATAATTGAGAAGCATTCATTTCCCCTAGACCTTTATAACGTTGAACATTGTATCCTCTGCCAATTTTCTTTTTAGCATCTTCAAGTTCATAATCTTCCCAACAATAAATAACCTCTTCTTTTTTTCCACTTTTTTTAGATACTTTATAAAGAGGTGGAAGAGCAATATAAACTTTCCCTGCTGTAATCAAATCTTTCATATAGCGATAGAAGAAAGTTAATAATAATATTTGGATATGGGCCCCATCCGTATCTGCATCAGTCATAATAATAACTTTATCATAATGACTATCTTCAACTTTAAAATCTGCACCAAATCCAGCACCAATAGTATTGATTAATGTCGCAAGTTCTTCATTTTTCAAAATATCTTGTAAGGATACTTTTTCACTATTTAAAACTTTTCCTCTTAAAGGTAAAATTGCTTGATATTTTCTATCTCGTCCTTGTTTAGCACTACCTCCGGCAGAATCCCCTTCGACTAAATAAAGTTCATTTTTCTTTTTATTTTTAGTTTGAGCAGGAGCTAATTTCCCACTTAATATTCTTTCTTGTCTTGCACCTTTTCCTTTTCTTGCTGCTTCTCTTGCTTTTCTTGCTGCATCCCTTACTTGAGCAGCTTTAATCATTTTTTTAACAAGATTATCTGCAATTTCTTTATTTTCTTCGTTTATTTCTAGCACATTTTCAATATGTTGCTTTGGCACAACTAAAATATGAATTGGTGCAGCAGGATTTATATCCTTAAAAGCTAGCACGTTTTCATCTTCATATATCTTTGTTGAAGGAATTTCTCCTTTAATAATTTTACAAAAAATACAATCTTCCATACTCTTCTCCTTTTTCGCCCAATAGGGACGCCCTTTTGGGGGCGTTACATATTGATTATAAATTTTTCCGAGTCTTTTATAACATTTCGCCCAAAAAGGGGCGTCCCTATTGGGCGAAATTGTTATTCTAGTATTGCCTTTATTCTTCTTACTCCGGCTGAGCTTGCTTCTTCTTTCTTTATTTTAAAGTGTCCTAATTCTGAAGTATTTTTTACGTGAGGACCTCCGCATAGTTCTTTTGATACTGTTTCTTTATCGTTTCCAATTGAGTAAACTGTAACTATGTCTGGATATTTTTCTATGAACATGCATTCTGCTCCAGATTTTATTGCATCGTCTTTCTTCATTTCTTCGCATTTTACATCTAATCCACGTGATATCCACTCGTTTACTAAATCTTCTACTTTCTTCTTCTCGTCATCTGTAAGCTTGTGGTCACAGCTGAAGTCGAATCTCATTCTTTCTGGTGTTATGTTTGAGCCTTTTTGATGTACATCTTTTCCAAGTATTACTTTTAATGCTGCATTTAATAAGTGTGTAGCTGTGTGATATCTTACTTCTTGTTCACCTGTTCCAGCAAGTCCACCCTTGAATTTTTGCTCACTACCCATTCTAGATTTTTCTTGGTGCTCTTTGAATAGTTTGTCAAATTCTGTTGTATCAACTTTTAATCCTGCTTCTCTTGCTAAATCTTGAGTAACCTCTGGTGGGAATCCATAAGTTTCGTATAAAGTAAATAGGTCTTGTCCTGAAATTGTGTCTTGTCCTTCATTTTTCATTCTATTTACTATCTTGTTGAATTCTCTTTCTCCACGCTCAAGAGTTTTCTCAAATTTGTCTTTTTCTTCTATTATTACGCTCTTAATTTTATTGCTATTTTGATGTAGTTCAGGATACATTTCTTTTAAAGTATCTATATTTAAATCGATTAATTCTCCTAATTCATTTAAATTAATTTGTAGTTTTCTTAAATGTCTTACCATTCTACGGATTAATCTTCTTAAAATATATCCTCTATCAACATTGCTTGGAAGTCCACCATCTTGAATTATCATCATACTAGCACGTAAGTGTTCTGCAACAATTCTTCTGCTCTCTATGCTATCATTTTCTCCGGCTAATTCTTGTAATTTATCCATTACTGGTTTGAATAATTCTGTATCAAATGGAGTTTCTTTTCCTTGTAATAACATAGTCATTCTCTCTAGTCCAAGTCCTGTATCAACATTGTGTTGTTTTAATTTTGTGTATTTTCCATCTTTTGTCTTGAAGAATTCCATAAATACGTTATTCCAAATTTCAACATATTTACCACATCCACAAGATGGGTTACAATTTTCTGAGCATTTTGGCTTTCCTGTATCATAAAACATTTCTGTATCTGGTCCACAAGGTCCTTCTTCTCCGGCAATCCACCAGTTATCATCTTTTCCAAAATAATAGATTCTATCTTCTGGAATTCCTGCTTTCTTCCAGCAAGAAGCTGTAACTTCGTCTCTTTGGCAGTCTTTGTCTCCTGCAAAGCATGTTACAGATAATTTTTCTACTGGTATTCCTAGTTCTTTTGTTAAGAACTCAAAACTCATCGCTATTGATTCTTCTTTAAAATAATCTCCTAAAGACCAGTTTCCAAGCATTTCGAAATATGTTAAATGTCTGTTGTCTCCAACTTCATCGATGTCGTTTGTACGTAAGCATTTTTGGAAATCTGTTAAACGTGTTCCCTCTGGGTGCTTTTCTCCTAATAAATATGGTACTAATGGTTGCATTCCAGCAGTTGTGAATAATACAGATGGATCATTCTCTGGTATTAATGGTGCACTTGGAATTACAGCATGTCCATGTCTCTTGAAAAAATCTAAATATTTATTTCTTATTTCTATAGCCTTCATATAATTTCCTCTTTTCAAATTTTCTTATATAATTTTACCATTTAATCTCAATTTGTCAATTAAAACCTTGTAAATTTGGTTATAAATGATTATTTTATAAAGCCTCAACATGTCACTCCTGGTCGGAGCTCCTTCGGACTTTTCAAAGGCGAGCTTCCAGTTTCGTTTTAAAAATAATCATTTATTCACCTAATTTAAGACAAAATTCCTATTAGCTCTCTTGTTTCATCATTGTTTTCTTTAATTTTTACATCTAAAATTTTATTTACAAATTTATCTGATTGTTCTTCCTCACCCGCGACTTTTACCATCATATAATTTGTCGTATGTCCTTTAAAAAAGCCATCTTCAAATTCTTCAAATAATACTTTTACAGTTTTACCTATATAACTTTGATTGTGTTTATTTTCCGTACTATTTGATAATTCTATTAATTTGTCGCTTCTTTCTTCTTTTTTATTTCCGTCTATCTGGTTTGGCATTTTTTCTGCAACTGTTCCTCTTCTTGGAGAATATTTAAAAACATGTAATCTGTAAAAATCTATCTCTTTCAAAAATTCGTATGTTTTTGCAAACTCTTCGTCTGTTTCACCGGGAAAACCAACTATAACATCTGTTGTAAAGCTTGCCTCTGGATAATATTTTCTAAGTGTTGCAACAGCATCTCTATAAATTTGCGTGGTATATTTTCTGTTCATTCTCTTTAAAGTTTCGTCGCATCCACTCTGTAAAGATAAATGAAAATGGTCACAAATTTTATCTAATTTAGATAATCTTGTTGCAAATTCTTCGTCTACAATTGTTGGTTCTAATGAGCTAAGTCTTATTCTATCTATACCATCAATTTTGTTTATAGCCTCTAACAGATCTATTAATCTTATTTTTTTAGAAGTATTTTCATTATCAAAATCTTTACCATAAGAAGCAACATGTATTCCTGTTATTACAACTTCTTTTATGCCTTCTTTTGCAATTTTTTCAATTTCAGAAACAACGCTCTCAATCTTTCTACTTCTTATTCTTCCTCTCGCATATGGAATTATGCAGTATGAACAAAACATATTACATCCATCTTGTACTTTTACAACTGCTCTATTTTTTTCTGTATATGTAACATCGCCAAAGTCTAAAAATTCTTTTTGCTTTGATACATCGTCTATTTCAGCTTTCTGGCTTTTCTTGTCCTGCTCGGCCATTTTTTCTATATAATTTTCCACAATTTGTACAATTTCATTCTTTTCATTTATGCCTAAAATTATATCTATTTCTGGAATTTGCTCTAACTCATTTTTTGCAACTTGCGCATAACAGCCACACACAACTAAAACAGCAGAAGGATTTATCTCTTTAACTCTTCTAAGCATCTGTCTAGATTTTCTTTCTGCCATATTTGTAACAGTGCATGTATTTATTACATAAATATCTGCTTTTTGTGTATTTTCAACTATTTCATAATTATTCTTTATAAATTGCTGTTCCATCGCATTTGTTTCATACTGGTTAACTTTACAACCTAGAGTATAAAAACTGACTGTTTTCTTCATTTAAAGTTCATTCCTTACAATATATTTAGGTTTTATTTTGTCTCCTATAGACATTACATTTCTTACGAAATCAATTACTTGTCTATTTTAGCACGTTTCGGTAAAAATGGCAATAACAATATTATGTTTCTCTGCCATATTGTACAAGAACAAATCTGGAAATTTTCAATTTTCTATCCTTACCCTCCCATTTATATTTCTCTATAAAATTAAAATTTTTTCATGTGCATTATTTTATATAATATATTTTTCTGAAAAGTAATTAAAATTAAATTTTACAAATCTTGCTAATTTTTCTTCATTTTAATTTTTATTTTTTTACACTCACGGCAATAAATATATAAAAATGTTTAATATTTTTATTTTGACGCATACTAATATTGTTATTAAACTTTATTTACCTTATTATTATTTCTTTACTCATAGGTTTCTGTAAAGTTAAAGGTTTACATGTTATTATTTTATATATTTTAAAGGTATATTAACGTAGTTTATGCCTTATGAAAGGAACGTGACAAATTATGGCAGTAGATTATTGTATTATTGGATCAAGATTAAAACAAGCTAGAATTAAAGCTGGTTTAACTCAGCAAGAATTAGCAGAACAAACTAACCTTTCAGTTGCTTTTATTAGTAGAATTGAAAGAGGTAGTTCTCATATAAATTTAAAAAGATTAAGTGAATTTTGTACTATATTAAATGTTTCAGAAGGTTACATTTTAAGTGGTGTTTCTGATAAAAATGAGAAATATTTATATAACGAGTTTAACGATATATTAAAGAAATGTTCTCCAGAAAAACAAAAACTAATTTATAAACTTTCTCAAGTAATAGCTGAAGAAGATGAAACATATAAATCAAAAAAATAACACAATAACTGAGAACAGCTTTTATATTTTATTTTGTGTATTCGTCAACCCGTCGTGTAACGACGGGTTGCATTTTTAGCTATAACTATCTTTAACATTTTGTTCTCTCTACTTTTTTATTTTACGAAAAAAACAGGTTAATCTTTTTAATTTCTATTTCACTATTTTCATCATAAATTTCCAAAATTTTTATTGATAATTACACCTCATTATGCTAATATTAATACTGAAATATTTAACTATTTCATATTATCTTATAGGAGGGATATTTATATGGATTTTAAGCAATGGAATACTTTTAATAAAGGAGAATGGACACATGAAATCGACGTTAGAGATTTCATTCAAAAGAACTATACTCCATACACAGGAGACGAAAGTTTCTTATCTGGTGCTACAGAAAGAACTTTAAAATTATGGGATAAAGTTCTTAAATTATATGAAAAAGAGAAAGAAAACGGCGTTCTAGATGTTGATACAAAAACTCCTTCTGGAATTAATAGATACGAGGCTGGATACTTAGACAAAGATTTAGAGGAAATAGTTGGTTTCCAAACAGATGCTCCATTAAAAAGAGCTATAATGCCAAATGGTGGAATTAGAATTGTAGAAAAATCTTGCGAATCTTATGGTTACAAGGTTGATGACGAGGTTGAATACATTTATCACAATTTAAGAAAAACACACAATGACGGTGTTTTCGATGTTTACACACCAGACATTCGTATTGCAAGAACACATCACCTATTAACTGGTTTACCAGATGGATATGGACGTGGACGTATTATTGGAGATTACAGACGTGTTCCACTATATGGTGTTGATGTTTTAATTGCTGAAAAGAAAGACGAACTTGATATTCTTGATGTTGATGAATTTACTGAAGAAATTATTCGTAACAGAGAAGAAATTGCTGAGCAAATTAAGGCTTTACAAGACTTAAAGAAAATGGCTGAAAAATACGGATTTGATATTTCTGTTCCAGCATCAAATGCAAAAGAGGCAGTTCAATGGTTGTACTTTGCTTATTTAGGTGCTGTAAAAGATCAAAATGGTGCTGCTATGTCTTTAGGAAGAACATCTACTTTCTTAGACATCTATTTTGAAAGAGACTTAAAAGCTGGATTAATTACAGAAGAAGAAGTTCAAGAGCTTATGGACCAATTCGTTATGAAGCTTAGAATGGTACGTTTCTTAAGAGCCCCAGAATACAATGAATTATTCTCTGGAGACCCAGTTTGGGTAACAGAAAGCATTGGCGGTATGAGTATTGATGGAAGAACTATGGTTACTAAAAACTCATTTAGAATTCTTCATACTCTAGAAAACTTAGGAGCTGCTCCAGAGCCAAACTTAACTGTCTTATGGTCAGTTAATCTACCAAAAGCATTCAAAGATTACTGCGCAAAAATCTCAATTGCAACATCATCTATTCAATACGAAAACGATGATTTAATGAGAATTACTTTAGGTGATGATTATGGAATTGCTTGCTGTGTTTCTGCAATGAAAATTGGTAAACAAATGCAATTTTTCGGTGCAAGAGCTAACCTTGCAAAAGCCCTACTTTATGCTATTAACGGTGGTAGAGATGAAAATACTGGAAAACAAGTTACACCAATGTTTGCCCCTATCACATCAGAATACTTAAATTATGATGAGGTAATGGCAAAATTTGACCAAATGATGGATTATGTTGCAAAAATCTACATGAAAGCATTAAATGCAATTCATTATATGCATGATAAATATTCTTATGAAGCTTTGGAATTTGCACTACATGATAGAAATATAATCCGTACAATGGCTTGCGGTATAGCTGGTTTATCAGTTGCAGTTGACTCATTATCTGCAATAAAATACGCAAAAGTTAAAGTCATAAGAGACGAAACTGGTCTTGCAACAGATTATCAAATTGAAGGAGACTTCCCTAAATACGGAAATGATGATGACAGAGTTGATGAAATAGCTGTAAACTTGGTAAAAACATTTATGAAGAAGCTAGAAGGACACATCACATACAGAAACTCTATACCAACGCAATCAATATTAACAATAACATCTAACGTAGTTTATGGTAAAGCAACAGGAAATACTCCAGACGGAAGAAGAGCCGGAGCGCCATTCGGACCTGGTGCAAACCCACTACATGGAAGAGATTCATCTGGTGCATTAGCTGTAATGAATACAATAGCAAAACTTCCATATGAGTATTCAGAAGACGGAATTTCTTTCACATTCTCTATAACTCCTGGAACACTTGGAAAAGATTCAGAAACAAAAATAAACAACTTAGTAAGCATGTTAGACGGATATTTCAAACAAACAGGACATCATATTAACGTAAACGTATTCGATAGAGCCTTATTACTAGACGCTATGGATCACCCAGAAAAATATCCACAACTTACCATTCGTGTTTCTGGTTATGCTGTAAACTTCGTAAAATTAACAAGAGAACAACAATTAGACGTTGTAAACAGAACTATTCACGAGAGAATTTAGTTTTTAGGGGCGCTACTTGAAAAAGCAGAGCCCCTTTTAAAAAAATTTGTATTATTTAAGTTATTACAATTACATAAATTTGCATGCCATTATTAATAAGATTTTTATAACTTTATATTGTTATTATAAAAAACTTTAACATATAGTTTCTTATTAATATAACTTAAATAGTACAGAAAAAAAGGAGATTATCAATATGAATTTAGAAGATATAACCTGCCCTATTCACTCATTCGAATCATTCGGCGCAGTTGACGGTCCTGGAATTAGATATGTTATTTTTACACAAGGTTGTAATCTAAAATGCAAATACTGTCAAAATAGAGATACCTGGTGTCATCAGGGTGGAACAAAATATTCTGTAAAAGAAGTTTTAGATAAAATATTAAGATATAAAAACTATATAATTCCATCTGGCGGTGGAGTTACAGTAAGTGGTGGTGAACCATTGCTACATTTAGAATTTTTGAAAGCACTATTTACAGAGCTAAAAAAAGAAGGCATTTCAACAGCTGTAGATACATCTGGAGTATTTTATTTAACGCCTGGGATAAAAGAAGTTATTGAATTAACTGATTTGTTTTTGCTTGATATAAAATGCATAAATGATGAAATTTGTAGAGATTTAACTGGCGTTTCTAACCAAAAAGAATTAGAATTTGCTAGATACTTGAGCGAAAACGGAAAACACATGTGGATTAGACAAGTTTTAGTACCAGGCTACACAGATAAAGAAGAAGATTTGAAAAAATTAAAAGAATTCTTGGCTACTTTAAAAACAGTTGATAAAGTTGAAATACTTCCCTACCACGATATGGGTAGATTCAAGTGGGAACAACTTGGACTAGAATATCCATTAGATGGTGTGAGGGTTGCTAATAATGAAGATGTGGAAAGAGCAAAAAGGATTCTTGGAATATAAACAACTTTAAATTTATTCTTACTGCAAAAACTTCTTTTTTCAAAATCAAACATGTCTCCCTTGGTCGCGCTAAAGCGCTCGTTCCAGTTTGATTTTTTAAAAGAAGTTTTTTGCAGTTTTTATTATATTTTTCAGTAATTTTATATTACGAAGTCTATTATTAGTCCTACTATTATTCCAACTAACATTAGTAATCCTGTTATTGTAAGGTTTTCTTTTATGTTTTTGTTTGATTTAAATAGTACTAATATTCCTATTCCAGAGCCTACTAGAAGTCCTGCTATCATTGAACCAAAGCTTATTAGGTTTGATAAATACAATTCTGTTATTATTACAGAACCTGCACAGTTTGGTATTAGCCCAAATATTGAAGATACAAGTATTCCAAGTACTGGCACACCTGCAATAGCTTTTTCTATTGTTTCTTCTCCAATAAAATGAATTAGAGTATTTATTGCAAATGTAATTATTGTTATAAATATGAAAATATTAATTGTATGTTTTAATGCAGATTTGAATATTCCATGCTCGCAATCACAGTGGTCATGTTCACACATATGTCCTACTGCTTCTTCTGGCTCTACTTTTTTAGTTTTTCCTATTACATTTATTACTAAATCTATTATAAAACCTGCTATAATTCCAACAACCAATTTAATTGCTAGTATTTTTAAAATCAAACTTGCTGGTGCTGCTTCTGAAATTAATATTGGTAACATTTCATCAGAAGTAGATAAAAAAACTGCAATTAATGTTCCCATAGTTATAATCTTACCAGCATATAAATTAGCTGCCGCAGCAGAAAAACCGCATTGTGGAAATATTCCTATAATTCCACCCAATAAAGGTCCTAACTTGCCAGATTTTTTTACTATATCTTTCGTTTTATTTCCAGTCTTATGCTCCAAATATTCCATAAGCAAATATGCCAAAAATAAAAAAGGTAACAATTTGATTGAATCAAATAATGTATCTTTTATAACATCTATCATATCTTTCACCTATTCTCTTCTTAAATTTTCTTTATTTTTTACTACTTTTTTATATTAGCACATTTTGTTAAAATAATCAACATAATAAGTGAGCATTTTTTACACTTTAAGATTTTTATTAATTGAAAAAGTAAATTTTGTCTAATAAAAATAGCACAAATACATATAATTATATCTGCACTATCTCTATTATTTTAATATTTTTTTACATTAACTATGTATTTTTCACTATAGCAAAAGATTACTATTTTTTCTCATTTAGTATTGCTTTTACCTCTTCTTCTTTTAATTCAACAGCTTTAGCAATCTGTTCTATAGTCAAATTCATTTCATTCAACTTTCTTATAACCTCATGAGTTTTTTCCGTTTTTCCTTCTTGTAATCCAATATTTTTTTCTTTTTTCAATGCCTCTTTTGCTTCCTTTAACTCTTTTTTCATTTGCAATCGGTCTGCTATTTCAAGTGTTCTATTTAATGCCTTTCTTCTTAGTATATCATCTTGGCTTATTCTTTCCAACTCTTCCTTTGCTTCTT
>ENA-ORSC01002698-ORSC01002698.1-human-gut-metagenome-genome-assembly--contig:-NODE-2698-length-10435-cov-3.057803_pt1 | contig 10435 bp, 8 predicted proteins | sample MGYA00242178_ERZ509140 | MGnify/ENA primary metagenome ERZ509140 (study PRJEB26280, sample SAMEA2338681) | human gut metagenome | biome: human gut; feature: human-associated habitat; material: faeces...
GCCGAACAGCATGATCATGGACAGGGACAGCACGAAGGGCGGGGAGAGGATGGGCAGCGTGGCCATGGTCTTGAAAAAGCCCTTGGCCGGTACGTTGACCCGGGTGACGGTATAGGCAAAGACATAGCCGATGAAGGTGGCGATGACGGCCACAATCAGGCCCAGCGCCATGGTGCGGCCGAAGACCTTGCCGTACCGTGGCGTTTGCAGGATGGTGATGAGATTGGCCAGAGAGAACGCGCCGGTCTCGTCGGTAAGGCTGTAGATCAGCGTTTTGGCCAGAGGATAGATGACGAACAGCAGCAACAGCGCGAACGAGAGGACGATGGCAATCAGCAGCAGGGGCTGGCGCAGGATCATCTTCGTTTCATTGAGGCGCTTTGCGCGGGTAGTGGCATTTGCCATGAGCGTTCCTCCTGAGTGAGAGTGTCAAAAGCGGCGGGAAAGCTGCGCAAGGGAGTTCCGCCTTCTCTGTCTTGGTATGCGGGCCCCCTCCCCTTGGGGGAGGAGGCCCGTTTGCGGGAAATCAATCAGAAATCTATTGGGATCAGCCCTCGGGCTTGGTGGCGATCTTATTCTCGAACTGCTCGCAGTACTCGCTCTTGACGCTGGCAGCCCAAACGGCGTCATAATCAATCACGGGAACCTCGTCAAGCGTCACCAGACCGTCGGCCACAGGAGCGGCGGTGTTGGTGGGAACGCGGAAGGAGTCGTTTTCGGCGTAGCAGCCCTGACCGGCCTCGGAGGTCATCCAGTCGATGAACTTCTTGGCGTTCTCCTGCTCGTCGGCCTTGCCGCCCTTGATGAGGGCCATGGCGCCCACCTCATAACCGGTGCCGTCGGTGGGGAAGCTCAGCTCAATGTGATAGCCCTCGGGAGTCAGCTGCAGGGCGTCGTGAGAGAAGGTGAGGGCGATGGCGGCCTCACCGATGGCCACGGCATTGGGAGCGGCGGAGCCGGACTTGGTGTACTGACTCATGTTGGTGTTCAGCTTTTCCAGATAGTCCCAGACCTGATCGTCGCCCTTGAGCTGAACCAGCGTGGCCAGAACGGTGTAGGCGGTGCCGGAGGTGGCGGGGTGGGCCATGATGATCTCACCCTTGAACTCAGGCTTCAGCAGGTCTTCCCAGCTCGTGGGATATTCCAGACCCTTTTCCTTGAACCAGTCAGAGTTGCAGGCAAAGGCAATGGCGCCCACATAGATGGGGTTCCAGGTACCGGTGGGATCCAGATAAGTATCGGGGGTCTTGGACAGGTTGGGGGACTGGTAGGCTTCCAGCAGGCCCTTGTCCACAGCGGCGATATAGTTATCGGTGGAGCCGCCGAACATCAGCGTTGCTTGGGGATTGTCCTTCTCGGCCTCCACACGGGTCAGCATTTCGCCGGCGGAGAGGCGGACATAGTTGACTTTGATGCCGGTCTCTTCTTCAAACTTGTTGAAATAGTAGATGACTTCGCTTTCGGGGAAGGCGGTGTAAACGGAGAGTTCCTTGCTGCCGGAGGATTCGGCGGGCTGCTCGGTCTGTGCGCTGTCATCGGTTTTGGGTTCCTCGGTCTTGCCGCCGCAGGCGGTGAGAGCAAGCAGGCTGGCAGCTGCCAGCACAGCGGCGAACAGGCGCTTAGTGGATTTCTTCATAAATCGTTTCTCCTTCTCATCCATTATTTATTTCCATTCCGCACTGCGGAAGAGAAAACACGGCTTTGCGGGAACCTTGGACAGTTCCTCTTTGCGGGAAACAAGCTGCGGACCAACTCATAGCACCAGTTGTCCTGACTTCTATCCGGGCCCGCAATCCATTTCTATGTAGGCGGTTCGCAGTTTAGCATGGACAGGCGGCATCCGGTCAGACGCTGTGTAAACACTCCAACTTATGGCAGTGTAAACAATGAACACATATGCGCAACCGCTTACATTGACAATGTAATACCACATATTTCCAAATGCGTCAATGAAGAATGTGCTTTTTCTACATTTGATGCAAAAAGAACCCTGCTCACTTTGTATAAAATGGACAATACGGCTTGCGGTCACACGGCTTTTGCTTTTGGCGCATACACAAATGACCGCAAATGATGGCGAAGAATATTGGAGGCCTGCGCCATGTAAAAATCCTTTTCAGCTACGTTTTATGTAACCGCTTACATTATAAATCAAGAGGGCAGCACATAAAAAGCCTCCGCCAAACGGCGGAGGCTTTTGCTTTGTTGAAAACAGGCAACCACGGGCTATGCCCGTGGAATAAAAAAGGCTAAGCCTATGAGAGGGAAAAGATAAACCTCCCATGCTACAATCGAAGCAGGTTTGCCGACCGCAAGAAAAGTAGCAGAGGAGGAATATCCATGTTTGGAACACAAAAGAAAGAGGAAATAGATAGTCTTGCCCATACACGCTGGAACTGTAAATATCACATAGTCTTTGCACCAAAATATCGGAGACAAGCAATATATGGACAAATTCGGGCAGATATCGGGAGCATCCTAAGAAAACTGTGCGAGTATAAAGGGGTAGAAATTATAGAGGCAGAGACTTGCCCAGACCATATCCATATGCTGGTGAGTATCCCGCCCCAATACAGTGTATCACAGTTTATGGGATATCTCAAAGGGAAAAGTTCGCTGATGATATTTGACCGACATGCGAATCTGAAGTACAAGTACGGGAATCGGCAGTTTTGGTGCAAAGGCTACTATGTGGATACAGTAGGGAGGAACAAGAAAGTAATTGCGGAGTATATCCGAAATCAACTTGCAGAGGACAAAATATCGGATCAGATATCGATTAAGGAATACTTTGACCCGTTTACGGGTGAGCAAGTAACCAAGAGCAAATAAGAGCAGCCCCACTTGGTGGGGCTGCTCGGGATCATATGCGGTCGGCAGACCGTTTCACCGCGCCTTTAGGCGCGGCCTGTCTTAAGCCCTTATAGGGCTTGTGCAAGCCACCCGTTTTACGGGTGGTCTTGACTTTTTCATTCTAAGCCGCGCCATTATCAGAGAAATTCCGAATTTGCGGTGAAATGTGCGTCCATTTCCGCTTGCGCCTGCGCAAGGGCCTCCTCCGGTGTACAGACGCCGAGGACTGCCCGCTGCACATAGGCTGCCAGGATATTCTCCATTTGCAGCTCGCTGAAGTTGCTGTAATAGGCACTTCCGCTCCGGCGCTGGGCGCTGGGAAAGCTGCGGCGGGCCGCAGACAGCCAAGGATACCGCTCCTTGATGTCCCGGTTGCTGTATGCCGAACGGCAGGGTGACAACCCGCCCAGTAAGGTGAACGCCGGTGCGGTCTGGTTGGAATACAGCCAGGACAAAAACGCACAAGCCGTTTCCGGGTGCGCGCAGCTTCGGGTGATTCCCACCACGCCGCCGCCTGACAGGGGCTTGCCGCCTGGTACCGGCGCAAAGCCAAGCTTGCCGGCGATGCTGGACATCTTGGAGTTTAAAATGTGGGAGGCATAGTTGATAAACACCACTGTCATGGCGGCGGAGCCATCCGCAAAGCCTTCCAGCACGTTTTTCCAGATGTCATGCACGGTCCTGTCGGAGCAGGCATACGTTTCCCGGTAGTTTTTCAGGGCTGCCAAGGCTTCCGGGGTGTCGACAGTGATCTGGCCTTTGGCGTTGAACAGCTTTCCGCCCTGCTCAAACAAACGGGGCAGAAATTCACTGGGGCTTACCACCACGTTGCCGATGGCTACCGTCGTACCATACTGCACAGGGGAAGCCGGATTGAGGCTGCGGGTGAAAAAGCCTGCAATTCGATTGTAGTCTTCAAAGCTCTTTGGAACCTCCAGTTCCCGCCGGTAGGCTTCAAAATACATTCGCTTGTAGGTGGGGTCGCAAAACAAATCCCGCCGGTAAAACATAAGCTGTGTGCTGGGATCGTAGGGGACGCAGATGCGCTCTCCGTTGACGGAGGTATAGCTGTCTCCGAACTCCGGCAGCGTCTGCGCCAGCAGACCGTCCCAGTCAAAGGGAATTTGATGGAGCGGCCGAAACAGCTTTTTAGCAAGCTCGTCCATCCAGGCCACATCCATCCGGATCAGATCATACCGTCCGCTGCCGGAGGATTGGATCACCTCGTAGACATCTCTCAGGGAAGGGAGTACCGTCAGTTCCAAATGGATCCCTGTGCTCTTTTCCAGATGCGGCAGCAGGCGTTTCAACGCTGTGGTGGAAGGGGACGCCATCGTGAGCATCCGCAGGTTTGATTCCGTCAACTGCGGCACCGGTACCTGATTTCGAAAACCATTGTTCTCCATAAAAAGGGTCGGCGGCAGGGGGGATCGCGTTTCCAGACGTGCCAGCAGAGCCTTAACAATCCGGTGCGCCAGACGCTTGTAATCCAGCTCATATGCCAACGCCAACGGATCGGTCACAGCAGACCGGGGGGCAGCAGACACGATCAGCGGCAGCGGCCGACGGCTGGCATAAGCACAGGCCGCCCGGACAGCCGATTCCCGGCGCTGATCCGTGCATACGATGGCATCAAACGGTTCGTCCTCTTCAAAAAGCTCAAAGGCCCGCAGATCCACCTGATGATTTGGGCAATCCAGAACACTTGTCTCATCCGCACAGACCGTCCGGAATCCATTCAGAAACAGCGCGGTATCCGGAAATGCGGCAGGCTCTGTAAAAATACCGATCCGCCGCAGTCCTTTCCGCCGCAGATGCCAGGCGATGTCTGTTCCCATTCGCTCGGGATCGAACGCGGCATACATAACATTTTCGAGTGCACGGCTTTCCCGAGAAAGGAGTACAATTGGAAGCTCCGGGGTCTCTGCCCGATAATACGCCGCGGCATCCAACAGACACGAACGGCTGATGACCGCGCTGACCCGCTCAGCCAGAGCGGCAGCCAGCAGTTCTTTCTCGGCGGTCTCCATAGAGCGGGTGGAATATAGCTGAACTGAGTAGCCGTGCCGGATAAACTCGTTCTGGAACACCTCATACATGGCCGCCCAGCGGCGGTCCTCAATGCTCGGCAGAAGCACCGCAATGCTGCGGTCCTGACCCTGCCGGAGGCTTTGTGCCTTGCTGTTGACCTTGTAGCCCAGCTTCTCCGCAGCCTGCCACACCAGCTGTATCTTCTCCACGCTGACGTTGCCCCGGCCGTTGATAACGTTGGAGACCGTCCCGTGGGAAACACCCGCCTCTCGGGCAATATCCTTGATGGTGGGCATACGTCATCCTCCCCCTATGCTTGTGATACAGTTATTTTACTATGATTTTACTGCTGCATCAAGTCAATGGACGCAAGAGCGCACTGTGCAATGCGCTGATTGTTGTTCATATTATATATGCACAATAACGAAAACGATGAGAATATGTGCGAAATGCTAAAATAATAATTGACACGTTCCAAAATATTTGGTACGGTATAGATACAGAAACGCACCGCGTTTTCCTCAAAATCAATATGATGAAAAGGAGCTGTGTCCCATGAAGAAGTTTTTGAGCTTAGCACTGGCGCTGACTATGGCGCTGACTATGGCCGCATGCGGCGGCAAAACGGATACCCCTCCCGCAGACACGAATGACGGCAGCACCGCAGGACAGACCGGCGGCAAGCTGGTGGTCTATTCCGCACTGAACGAGGACAATACCATCGCCATCGCGGACCAGTTCAAGAAGGATACCGGCATTGAGATCGAGTACATCTCTCTGGGCGGCGGCGATGCCGTGGCCCGTGTGCAGGCAGAGATGGCCAATCCAAAGGCGGACATTCTGGTAGGCGGCTCTGTGGACCTGTATGGCTCGTTGGCCGATGCAGGTGCTTTTGAGGCATATGACTCTCCCAACAATGACAGCCTGGATGCCCGCTTTAACGATCCCAATCATTTCTGGCAGGGCTGGTACATGGGCGTTCTGAGCATCATCGTCAACGAGGAGCGCTTTGAGAAGGAATTGACTCCCAAGGGTGTCAAGATGCCGGAAACCTGGGATGATCTGCTGGATCCCAACTATAAGGACGTGTTCGTGTGGGCCAACCCCACCACGGCCGGCGGCGCTTACATCGCCACTGCCTGCCAGATCTTCCGCTTGGGCGAGGACGCTGCGTGGGATTATCTGAAGGCTCTGGATCAGAACGTACATCATTATTATAAGGGTGCCGGCGATGTCATCAGCCCTGTGGCTACCGGTGAGTTCATTGCCTCCATCGCCTGGGCTCATGACAGCTTCAAGATCCAGCAGCAGGGCTATCCGCTGAAGCTCATCATCCCCAAGCAGACTGCTTATGAGATCGGCGGCTCCGCCATCATTAAGGGTGGCCCCAACACCGAGAACGCCAAGGTGTTCATCGACTGGCTGCTGACGAAGGAAGCGCAGGAGTTGAGCGTTGCCACTTCTTACCGCTATCCTGTCCGCGCCGATGTGGCAGCCCCTGTCGGTTTGCCCACTCTGGAGGAAGTAGACCTTGTTGACTATGACCGTGATCAGGCCGCTTCTATGAAGGAAGCCGTTCTGGAGAAGTTCGACGCTGAGATCATTTCCAACCGCGCCTGATTTCGTTTCTTCATTCTTCCTTGGGCCGTCTGCCTGCGCTGTGGGCAGGCGGCCCATGCTATTTTTAGACACCCTATACTTTCAACGAACCTCTTTTATCACCTTATCGGAAGGAGCTGATCCTTATGGCCTCCGGTGTTGCGCTCCGGGAATCGGTCAAAGAAATGAAGCGGCTGAAAAACGAACCGCTTTTAATGCTGGCCATTATCGCGATTATCCTTTTCGTTGGGTTCTTCGTGGTATACCCGGTGATCCGGGTCATCACGTTCCCCAGCGGACAGGACTATATGCAGCTGTTCCAGAAAGCCCGTTGGTTCACAGCCCTGAAAAACAGCCTGTTCATGACCCTGATCTCCACGGTGTCCTGCACGGCGGTGGCATTCCTCTTTGCATACGTTATTGCCCGGCTGGATGTTCCTTGTAAAGGCCTTTTCAGATTTGTGACGCTGCTGCCCATCGTGTCCCCACCTTTTATCGTGGCACTGAGTTATATTCTGCTTTTCGGCGTACAGGGTATCGTCACCAAACAGCTTCTGGGGCTGCATGTTGATATTTATGGCCGGCTGGGCCTGTGGATCGTCCAGACTGTCACGTTTTTTCCGTATGCCTATTCTGTCATTTATGGCGTGATCCGCTCCATTTCTACCAATTTGGAGTATGCGGCCTATAACATGGGCGCTCCCCGCTGGCGTGTATTCAAGGATGTTTTTTGGCCGCTGTGCCGCCCCGGCGTGGCTGGCGGTGCGTTGGTGGCTGCCATCAATGTGCTCACCGACTTCGGCAATCCCCAGATGATTGGCGGAGATCTGGCTCTGTTGCCCACAGAGGCCTATATGCAGATCTCCGGTTGGTACGATATGAAGACCGCCTCTGTGCTGGCGGTGGCACTGCTGGTCCCTGCGGTGGTGTTATTCCTGGTGAAGAACTTCTGGGTGGGCAAACGGTCTTATGTGACGATTACCGGCAAGGAGATCTCCTTGAACCCCTTTCCGGTCCCCAAGTGGGTCAAATGGGGGCTGTTCAGTCTGACGATGCTGATCTCTCTCTTTATCCTGCTGGTCTACGGCACGCTTTTCTACGGCGCGTTTACCAAGACTTGGGGCTATGACTGGTCGCTGACCATGAAGAATATCCAGTATGTGTTCCTGAAGGGAAAGCAGATCTGGAACTCGATCCGCTATGGCTTCCTGGCTTCTCTGGGAGCTTCGTTCCTGGCGATGGTCCTGGCCTACATCGTGCAGAAGAAGCAGGTGGGCATTAACCGCCTGTTGGATTTCCTGGGTATTCTGCCCGGCGCCATTCCCGGTATGTTCCTCGGCATCGGCTTCGTGATGGCCTTTAATGCGCCGCCCCTTGAGCTGACGGGAACCTCTGTGATTATGGTTCTGGCCCTGCTGTTCTGGAATATTCCCACCTGTTACAGCTCTGCCACGGCGGGGCTGCAGCAGATCGGCGCATCCGTGGAGGATGCGGCGCTGAATCTGGGAGCCAACAGCTTCCGTTCCTTTAAGGACGTCATCATTCCCTTGCTGAAAGCGCCCTTTATGTCCAGCTTTGTGTTGTCCTTCCTGCGGTCCGTCACCTGCCTGAGCGTGGTGATCTTCCTGTATGCGCCCTCTACTACTGTGGGTACCATCTCGGTTATGGTGCTGGTGCAGAGTGGACAGTACGGTGAGGCGGCAGCCTTTACCATCGTACTGATCACCATTGCGTTCACCGTTTTGAAGTTGGCGCAGTGGGTTTTGGGTAAGCAGGGCATTGAGCTGGAATTGTAAACAGGAGGCGAAGAGATATGAGACCTTACATTGAATTTAAAAATGTTGTTAAGCAGTTCGGAAACTTTACGGCACTGGATCATGTGTCTCTTGAGATCCCAAAGGGTGCTTTTGTGACGCTTCTGGGCCCCTCCGGCTGCGGTAAAACGACCCTGATGCGCCAGTTGGCTGGCTTTTCCGAGCCGGAATCGGGCGATGTGCTGGTAGACGGCAAACGGATGAACGGACTGCCGCCCTTTAAGCGCAACACTCCTCTGGTGTTCCAAGAGTACGCACTTTTTCCCCATATGACTGTCTATGAGAACATTTCCTATGGCCTGAAGCTGAATAAAACCCCTAAGGAAGAGATGGATCGCCGGGTTCAGGAAATGCTGAAGATGTTTAACCTGGTAGGGTTGGAGAAGCGATTCCCCAAGGAGATGTCCGGCGGTCAGCAGCAGCGGGTGGCCTTTGCCCGGGCACTGGTGATGGGCCAGGAGATCCTGCTTCTGGACGAACCCCTTTCCAACCTGGATGCCAAGCTGCGTGTGGACGTCCGCACGGAACTGCGGCAGATCCAGCAGAAGCTGGGCATCACCACTATCTATGTTACCCATGACCAGGATGAGGCACTCTCCATGTCCGACATCATTGCGGTCATGCGCAGCGGACACATCGAGCAGATCGGCTCTCCTTGGGAGATCTATTTCCGGCCTGCCAACCGCTTTGTGGCAGATTTCGTAGGCACGGTCAATTTCCTGACCGCCAGAATTGTGTCTGCTGAAGGCGGCACTGTTGCCGCTGACCACAACGGGATGCTCCTCCAGATTCCCACGGAGGTCCCTGTGGAACCCGGCGAGACCGTGACGCTGGTGGTGCGGCCGGAGTGCATCCGTCTGGCGGAACCCGGGGAGTCTGTGCCGGAAGGGAAGAGTCTGGAAGGTCAGATCGAAAATTACAGCTTTCTGGGCCGCATGATCCGCTACTGGGTGCGGGTCGGTGAGGAACAGTTTATTATTGACGATGCCAATGTGGACCTGAGCGGAGCCAGAAGTGGAGCCGTGCAGCTCTGTCTGGATACCCGAAAGCTCCACATCCTGAAGGATGGAGGGAGCCATGACACTTGATTTTATCAATGTGGGCTATGGGGATGCCATTTTGATCCGCAGCGGCAGCTTCACCATGCTGGTGGACTGCGGCGATTGGACTGTCGGCGATGGGGGGCCTGATTCTCAGCGGATCTCTGCCGCGGACTTCCTGCGGCAGGAGGGAATAGAGACTCTGGATCTGCTGGTGCTGACCCATCTTCACAGAGACCACAGCGGAGGTCTGACGAAATTGCTGGAGTGCGTTGCGGTCAGGAGCTTCCGGTGCAACTATCTTCCAGACAGAATCTTCTGGGGGAAACGTGTACCGGTACCGGAGGGGTTTTCCGCCGGAGCCAGATGCCTGCTGGAATCTCTGAATGTATTCTTAAGCGCACTTGCGATTATGGAACGGCAGGGAACAGAGATTTCTCTTGCGTCCCCCGGCACGTGGCCGCTGACGCCGGAACTGACGGCAGAATGCTTCTTGGAAGCGCAGCCTATTTTTGAGCGTCAGGCCGCCATCTGGCAAAATGTGCTGGAAGACCGGGCCGACAACGGGGAGTTGGAGGAGTTAGATGGCTTTATCAACAACACCAGCATCCGCCTGCGGCTGATCTGCAAGGAAACTGCCGTGGAGCTGCCCGGCGATATGTATGCCGACTGCTGGGAGAAGCATGAGATCCCGCCCTGTACACTTGTCAAGCTGCCGCATCATGGCCACCGGGATTCCATCACCCCACATCTGCTGGATATGCTGGCCCCGAAGACGGTTGTGATCTCTGTCTCCAACACCCGTACCGATGATTGCCCCGCTGCCTCCGTCCTTCAGATGGTGCGGGAGAAGGGCTGCGCGTTGTATGTTACAGATGCGATCCCAGATAGTAACGGGCACGTGAGTAACCATCTAGCCATTCATTTTGATATCTAAACCGGCAGTTGCCTCCGCTGCGTTCAAGCCGGATCAAAAAGTCGGCGATCAATCAAAATACTACTGTCGCCAAAACGAACAGCGTATAAAATTACCCTGCCGATTCCGGCCAATGTCAGGATGCCGGGGTCAAAAGTATAGAAAATTTCTGAAAATGGAAT
>ENA-ORSC01002700-ORSC01002700.1-human-gut-metagenome-genome-assembly--contig:-NODE-2700-length-10431-cov-4.166827_pt1 | contig 10431 bp, 10 predicted proteins | sample MGYA00242178_ERZ509140 | MGnify/ENA primary metagenome ERZ509140 (study PRJEB26280, sample SAMEA2338681) | human gut metagenome | biome: human gut; feature: human-associated habitat; material: faeces...
GCATGCCGCAGATGGCGGAAAAGACATCGCCAGACGCGCCGCCGAATTGTGCAGTGGTGCCTTAAGTGTACCACATTTCGAGAAAAAAAGGAAGGGCGAAAAATTCCGCATCGTCAACCAAAGCGCAAAAAGCAGTTGACAAACGTCCGAAACTATGGTAAACTCAAAACCGCATTTTGGTTTACGCAAGGAGGATTCCCGACGATGGAAAAGACGGCTTCTACAAAAAACACGACCTATACCTTGGTTGCAATTGCGCTGATGACGGCGGTTATCTGCGTGCTTGCGCCGCTCTCGCTGCCGATTGGCCCTGTGCCGATTAGCATGGCGACGCTGGTGCTGTTCCTGTCGATTTATGTGCTGGGCTGGAAGAAGGCAACCATCAGCGTCTGCCTGTACATCCTGCTGGGGCTGGTCGGTGTGCCGGTGTTCAGCGGCTTCACGGGCGGCGTGTCGAAGCTGGCGGGCGCGACGGGCGGCTACATCGTCGGCTATATCCCGATGGTGGCGCTGGCGGGTTTCCTGATGAGCAAGAGCGACAAGTGGTGGCTGCACCTGCTGGCAATGGTCGCGGGTGAAGTCGTGCTGTACTTGATTGGCACAGTCTGGTTCTGCGTACAGGCGGGCAAGACGGCGAGCGCGGCGCTGGCCATCTGCGTCTATCCGTTCATTCCGTTGGACATCGTGAAGATGGTGATTGTCATGCTGATTGGCCCGATGATTTCCAGCCGCTTGAAGAAGGCACACCTGAACGTTTAATACTATTTCCAGATAAGAATGCGCCAAGATGCGCCGCGAATTTTTCATTCTGGCTAACGTGAATGAAACGCAGCGTAGCAGCGCTACGCTAAGTGGAATGAGCGGACGCCAGAAGGGAAAAGGCGCAAGCAGATGGCGCAGGTGAATCTGGAAATAGTATAAGGTGACATCGCCGCGTTGTGCGGTGTTGCCCTAATATAAACGATTTTCAAACGGCATTGCCATCTTCCCGCCAAGCAGAGAAAATGACATTCCGCAATTATGATGCACTGTCGTTTGGAAAATCATATCACATAAGCAGGGCGCTGTTCCGACCACCAAGCCGGACAGCGCCCCTTTATATTGTGTGCAATTAGCCGTGCTGACCTTCGCTCTGCAGCTGCATATTCTCCACCACAATGTCGTGGATTTCACCCAGCGACGCGCAGTATTCCAGCACCTTCCACGGTTCGTTCGTGTGGAAGTGAATCTTAATCAATTCATCGTCCCCCACTGCCAGCAGACAGTCGCCCTTGAAATGCTCCGTGATGTAGTCGTTGATTTCGTCCTCGTCGAGGTCGTGCCCTTCGATGAGCAGCTGCGTGTCGAACTTGAATTCGAGCATCTCTGCCATGTGCTTCACTCCTTTTTTTGATTTCTTTCTGAACAGAGAGACTGACCTCTGTTCATTAGCAAACAATCAGGTATTCTACAATGCAGTCGCTTTTTCCTGCCTATTCGGGCAGAAAAAGAATTCACGCGCGATTGTGTTGGTTTTTCTTCCATACGCCTTCCGTGCGTTTCTTCTTTTTGGTTCTTCACGGAATCTTGGGGGAAGAGCAGCTTGAGGGCGCGTCTGCGGACGCGCAAAGTTACTGGCAGGGACGCTTCGCTGCCTGCGCCTTTGTTGAGTGCATTTAAGATGATGGTCGCCCGCGGAACAGTTGGGGCGTTGCCCCAAACCCCACAAGGGACGCTGTCCCTTGACCCTGCAAGGGGCAATTGCCCCTTGACCCCTTTTCGCGATTGGGTTGGTCGCGCTTTCATGCTCCTTCCGCGTGCAGCTTTTTGGGGCTTCGCCTAAGTCCTTGTTTACTTCCCCAACTTTCCGTTAAGAACCTTCTTTTTTCCCTTACATGCGTTCGGGTGCTTCGATGCCAATCAGCCACAGCCCCGTCTTAATAACATCCTTCGTCGCCTTCGTCAGCGCCACGCGCGCGGCGGCCGTCGCCGGTTCACCATCCAGAATCCGATGCTCATAATAGAACTTATTATACGCCTGCGCAATATCCGTTACAGCACGGGTAATCATTGACGGCTCATACTTTTCCGCCGCTTCCTTAATGACATCCGGGAAGCGCCCCAGCAGACGCAGGAGCGCCTGTGCCTCGTCGTCCGTCAGCGCGTTCATATCCGCTTCGGGCAGGGACATTTCCGCCGCCTTGCGCAGGACAGAGCAGCAGCGCGTGTGGGTGTACTGCACATACGGGCCGCTTTCGCCGTCGAAATTCAGCGCGCGATCCCAGCAGAAATCAACGTCCTTGATTCGGTTGTTGCTCAAATCGGTATAGACGACCGCACCGATGCCAACCTGACGCGCAACATCCTCCTTGTTCGGCAGATTCGGGGACTTTTCGTTGATGATGTCCAGCGCTTTCTTCTGCGCCTGCTCCAGCAGATCCTCCAGATAGACGACGTGCCCCTTGCGGGTGGAGAGCGCCTGCCCCTCGTAGGAAATCATGCCGAACGCGACATGCACGCAGTCCTTCGCCCATTCGTATCCCATCTTTTCCAGCACACGGAAAATCTGGCGGAAGTGCAAATCCTGCTGATACGCCACGACGTACAGGCACTTATCGAAATGATAAGTATCATGGCGATAGATGGCCGCCGCAAGATCGCGGGTGGCATAGAGCGTCGCGCCGTCGGAGCGGAGGATGATGCAGGGGGACATATTGTCCTCGCTCAAATCAACGATAGATGCACCCTCGGAGATGGTCAGCAGGTTCTTTTCCTTCAGTTCGTTGATAACACGATCCATCTTGTCGTTATAGAACGACTCGCCCGCATAGGAGTCGAACGTAACGCCCAGCAGCTTATAGACGCGCTCGGTATCGCGCAGAGTCAGCGCCTTGAACCAATTGAAGATGCGCAGGGCTTCCTCGTCGCCATCCTCAATCTTCTTGAACCACGCACGGCCCTGATCGTCCAGCGCGGGATCTTTCTCGGCCTCCTCGTGGAACTTGACGTACAGGCGAACCAGTTCGTTCACGCCGCCCTTTTCCACCTCTTCCTCGTTGCCCCAGAGCTTATAGGCGCAGATCATCTTGCCAAACTGCGTTCCCCAGTCGCCCAAATGGTTGATACCGACGGTCTTATATCCGAGGAAATCATAGATGCGGCGCAGGCTGTGACCAATCATCGTGGTGGACAAATGCCCGATATGGAAACGTTTGGCGATATTGATAGAGGAATAGTCAAGACAAATCGTCTTGCCATTGCCCATATCGGACGAGCCATAGTTTTCTCCCGCCTTGAGCACGCTTTCAAGCGTTTCCGCCGCGAAATTGACGCGGTTGAGGAAGAAGTTCACATAGCCGTTGACGGCTTCTGCCCGCGCAACGTCCTCATGCGACCACTTTTCGACCACGGTCGTGGCGATTTTCGGCGGTGCCATCCGCAGTGCTTTCGCCAGCCGGAACACCGGCAGCGCGTAGTCGCCCATTTTCGGGTCAGGCGGCACGGCAAGCAGACCGCGGATTTCCTCCGCCGTCGGCAGACCCTGCGCGTCCGGCCATGTGTCGGTCAAGCACTGCGCCATCAGTCCGGCGAGTTTCGTTTTCATATCCATAAAGCTCATAACTCCTTATACGCTATGCTTCGATTTCCAACGGCTATCATACCATATTTTCGCCCGCGGCGCAAGGGTTCATCTCAATCCTCGAACGGGACGTAGATACCCTTGCGGAACATATCGCCCACCAGCGTCGAGCGCGCATGGGAACGCCAGCCATCCGCCGTGGAATGCGCAGCGGTTGTATTGATTTCTGTGTTCGGCAGCTTTTCCTTGAGTTGGGCGATAACCTCCGCCGGAATGGGGTCAATCCGCGCGTACTTGCCGCTGTAATTCAGCCACAGGCGCTCCAGCCACGGCATATTCTCCAGCGGCGACCAGTCCGTGATGCTGTTATAGCACAGGTTGAGATCGCGCAGGTGCGTCAGCCCCTCCAGCGGGGTCAAGTCGGAAATGTGGTTGAGGAACAATTCGAGATATTCCAGATTTTCCAGCTTTGCCAGCGGGGTAATATCCGTGATATTGTTCGCCGCGAGAATCAGCACCTTCAATTGCGGCAAATCCTCCAAGAAGGACAGATCGCTGACCTCGTTGTGCCCAATGTCCAGTGCAACCAGATTGTGGCAGTATTTAAGTACCGAGAACGTCTTACTGGTATGGAACTTGCTCTGATAGGTATGCTGGGTGGAGAACGCCGTCACATCCGTGCGGACGAGGTGGTCGCCAACGTACATTGTCCAGCCGAACTCCACCTGCGGATAGCGCTCCGAGAGCATTTCCATGTCTACGCGCTTTATCTTCGTGCCGTACATATCGCACTTTTTCAGGTTCGGCAGCTCGTCCAGAAACGCTGTCAGCTTCTTGAAGTCCGACACGACGGTTTTGCCCAAATCAATCGCTTCCGCGTCGCGGTCGAACGTCATGTTGGCATAGCGAACCGTCGGGGCGGGGGTGGCGGTAGGTTCCGGCGTGGCAGTCGGCACAGGTGTCGGTGTCGGCACACCCGTCGGGGCAGGCGTTTCACCCGGCGCAAGCGTCGCGGGACTTTGCGCAAACGGGATGTATTCGCCGCTCTTGAACATCTTGTAGACAATCTGATAGCGGTCATGCTCACGCCAGCCGCCGCTGGTGGAGTACGACTTGGAATCAACATAAGTATTGGGCAGATGTTCCTTCAGCGAGCGCACAACTTCCTTGGGAATCGGGTCATTCTCCATGTAGTTATTGGAGTTGTAAACCCACAGGCGCTCCAGCTGCGTCAGGTTTTCCAGCGGTGTCCAGTCCTTGACGTAGTTGAAGCAGATATTGAGGTCAATCAGATTCGTCAGCCCGGAAAGGGGAGAAATATCGCGAATCTTGTTCTTGAAAACCTCCAGATACTCCAGATTCGTCAGGTTCGCCAAGGGGGAGATATCCTCCACCTTATTGCAGGCGATAATCAGCACACGCAATTGGGGCATTTCCGCGAGGAAGGAAATATCCGTCGCCTGATTATGCCCGATGTCGAGCGCGAGCATCTCCGTGCAGTATTTGAGTACCGAAAGCTCCGCACTGGTGTGCGTCGCGCTCTGGTTGTTATGGAGCGTGGAAAACGCGGTGGCATCGGTGCGGACGAGGTGGTCGCCCACGCGCATCGTCCAGCCGAACTTCACCTGCGGATAGCGTGCCGCCAGCATTTCGATATCCTTGCGGCTGATTTTTGTGGCGAACATATCTACCTTGCGCACGTCCGGCAGTTCATCCAGGAAGCGGCACAGCGCGTCGTAATCCGTCACGACATTCTGCCCCAAATCAATCTCCTGCGCCGTCGTGGGCACGGTCAGCGTCATGAAGGACGCCGTTTCCTCCGCCAGCACCGCCGGAATCATCATCAGCAGCGCCAGCACTGCCGTCACGAGCCATTTCCCCATCTGCTTCATCGTTGTTTCCGCCTTTCCTGATTTGTCCAGCTTTCTTCCATTATAGCCGCGAAAGAGGGCGCTTGTCAATGCACGGGTGATACTTTTCCGGCGCGGCGCATACGCTTTTCGTGGAGGGATGCATATGCTGGAGCTGCTTGCGCTGCTGATGCAGCAATGCCTGTTTTTTCTGGGATACATCACCGGGCGATCGGAGTTTCCGCCGGCGCTGAATCGGGCGGAGGAAGCCGAGCTGATTGGAAAGTTAGATGCGGGCGACCACAACGCGCGGCAGGAGCTGATTACGCACAACCTGCGTTTGGTGAGCCACATTGCGCGGAAGTACCAGATTCCTGGCTACGGCGCGGACGACCTGATTTCCATCGGCGTGATTGGGCTGATTAAGGCGGTGGACAGCTTCAAATCCGCATCGGGAACGCCGCTGGGGACGTACGCGGCGCGGTGCATCGAGAACGAAATTCTGATGACCCTGCGCGCAAGCCGGAAGCGGCGCGGGGATGTGTCGCTTTCCGACCCGGTAGGCAGCGATGGCGAAGGCAACGACATCACCTATCAGGACATTCTCGGCACGGACGCGGACGAGTTGGAAAACACGGTCATCCGCCGCGTGACAGCGGAAAAAGTACAGCAGGTGCTGCACCGTCTCCCCGCGCGTGAGCGTTTCGTTTTGGAATTGCGCTACGGGCTGACCGACGGCCGTCAGCATCCCCAACACGAAATTGCGCGCCGCTTAGGCATTTCCCGAAGCTACGTCTCCCGTGTCGAAAAGAAAGCCGTCGCTTTATTACGGGACGAAATCGAAAGGGAGTGAGGGGAGACCCAAGGGGCGCTGCCCCTTGACCCCGCAAGGGAGTTTCTCCCTTGACCCTTTCGCGCGATTGAGTTGGTGACTTCTGCATACTGCTTCCGCGTGTTTATTGGGGGAACCCAAGGGGCGCTGCCCCTTGACCCTGGCAGGGACGCTGTCCCTGCACCCTGCAAGGGAGTTCCTCCCTTGACCCTTTCGCGCGATTGAGTTGGTGACGCTATCAGGCTATGCCCGCGTGTTTATCCGAAGAAGCGGAATAGTGATAAGCACACAGAAATGCCCTCCACAGGCGATGATGCTGTGGAGGGCTAAATTTCCTTGATTCTGTGTCTGCAATCGCTCCTGATGCCCTTTGCGGGCGTTTGGCGGCGTTTGCTGCGTTACTCCTCGCCGAGGAAGCGGATTTCGCCTTTTTCCGTCTTTTCCACTGCTGCCAGCGAAACCACCTTCAAGCCCATCCCACGCAGTGTTTCGCCGCCGGGCTGGAAGCACTTTTCGATGCAGATACCCGCACCGACGGGGTGGCACTCCGCCTGACGGCAAATGTCCATCAATCCTTTGAGCGCTTCGCCGTTGGCAAGAAAATCATCAATCAGCAGCACACGCTGTCCCTTTTCCAGACAACGTTTGCCAACGTGGATGGTGCTGGTCGTCTGGTGGGTGAAGGAAAACACATCAGCGGTATACACATCGTCGCCAAGATTGCGGCGCTGACCCTTTTTGGCGATAATGACGGGCAGGTCGCCCATCGCCAGTGCAGTGGTCATGGCAAAGATGATGCCGCTGGCTTCGACGGTGAGGATGCAGTCAATCTGGTCATTGCGGAAAGCGTCCGCGAACGCCTGCCCAATATGGCGTGCGAGGGCGGTATCAACGCGGTGGTTGAGGAAGCGCTCGACGCGGACAACGCCGCCGGGGAGGATGTCACCGTCTTGAAGAATGCGCTGCTGAAGTTCCTGCATGGTGTGATTCCTGCCTTTTTTGCTGATTTTTATGTGGATTGCAACTGCTGCGTTTCCGTTCCCGGATAAACACGCGGAAGAAGCATGAAAGTGAAACCAACTCAATCGCGAGATGGGTGTCGAGAGGGTCGAAGCCCCTTCGCGGGTGCAGGGCAAATGAAACGGGACGAAGTCCCCCTGCCGGAGTCCAGAGGCAGAGCCTCTGGTGGGGTCAAGGGGCGAAGCCCCTTGCGTCACCTTCTGATGTCGTAGTTCATGTCCGCCAGATTTCGGATGGACTTCACGTCGTCAGTGATGTTCGCGTCGCCGTGGATGGTGTGCTTGATGACGCTGGACGCTACGGCGAAATTCAGCATATCCATCGGCTTGTAATCGTGCAGCATGGCGTAAATCAGACCGGACGCAAACGCGTCGCCGCCGCCGACACGGTCAAGAATCGTGAAGGTGAACAGCTTCGACTCAAACGTATGCCCATCATACCACATGAACGCCTTCAAGCTGTTCTCCGAGCCGGAATGCGCATAGCGGACATGCCGCGCAATGCACTTCAAGTTCGGGTAACGCTCCACAAAGTGCTGGAACACCTCGTCTTGCTCCTCGTAAGAGGGCTGAAGCGGTACGCCGTCCTTCCAGTCGCCCTTGCTGTGATCGCTTTCATCCTTCCAGAGGTGATACGGCTCAATCCCCAACAGAATGTCCACATACGGCAGGCACTGCGTGCAGAAATCACGCGCCTGTTCCCACGTCCACAGCGCCGAGCGGAAATTCCCGTCAAAGGAGACGGTCATGTTCTTTTCTTTCGCCACGCGCAGCAAATCAAGTGTCAGCTGTGCGCAGTTCTCGCCCAGCGCCGGCGTGATGCCGGACAAGTGCAGCCAGTCAAAGCCATCCAGCAGCGCGGACAAATCCACATCCGAAAAGTCATATTCCGCCATAGCGGAATGCTTGCGGTCGTAAATCACCTTGCTCGGCCGAACGCCATAGCCCGTCTCCAGATAGTATGTGCCCAGCCGGTGCGACGGCGTTTCCTCCGGCGTGGAGAGAATCATCGGCGTGCAGTGCACATCGTTGGAGCGCAGCAGACGCACTGCCGACTTGCCCAGCGAGTTATTCGGCACAACCGAGAAGAACGTGCTGTCGATGCCCAAATTCGCCAGCGCCAGCGCAATGTTTGCCTCCGAACCACCGTAGGATGCCTCAAAGTTGTTCGCCATGCGGAGCTTCTCGTAGTTCGGCGGCGTCAGGCGGAGCATGATTTCACCAACGGTAATGAATTTCTTGTCGCAGCTGATATCCCGCAGCAGCGGATTCGCGTGCAGCATGAACATTCTCCTTTCATCCGGCAGGGAACTTTATTTGAATTTTCCCCAAGCATTGCGAGTTCCGAAGGGGCGGCGCGGGATGAACAGAACGTCCTCTCCGCGCCTCCACAGAGGCAAAACCCTCTGCATCAAAAGTGCAATTCAAATTATGCCTGTAAGCGCGCAAAGATTTCCCGCAGTTCCGCGCGGGCATCATCATTGCGGTCAATGCACCGTTCAATCGCGCTCATTGCCTTTTCGCCTGTAATGTCCAGAATCGACTTCTCCTCGCCCCAGTAGAAGCGGAAGCCGTTCACGCTGTAGCTCGGTGCGGCATCGAAGCGGCGAGCACAGTAAATCGCCTGCCGCAGCTGCAATTCCGCGTCGTTCATGCGCCCCATGCGCACCATTGCCCGTGCGGAATTGGTGTACAGAATTGTTTTCATCTTCCAAATATAACTGCCCGACGCGCTTTCCATGCCATCAAGCGCGCGGCAGAGCCACGATGCCAGCGCAATCGCGTCCTGCTGCCGACCGGAAGCTATCAGGCAGTTCATAGCGCCCGTCGCGGCATTGAACAGGCGAATCACGCTGACGACCAGCCCGCGCGAGAGCTTCGGCAGCGCATGGTCATAGCAGCCCAGTTCCGTCTGGCTGTTGGCAATAGCAATGTCGTTCACTTCCGCGACATTGCCGTTTTCATAGCAGCGAATCGCCTCGTCATACTCATTCAGGTGCGCGTGATAATTGCCCATGAGCGACCAGATGGATTCGGGGCGGATATGTTTCTCCCGCTCCTGATCCTGATTAATCAGCACCATCGCGCGTTCAGCAAGCGAAAGCGCCTTGCGCAAATCCTCCGGGCGGTTCTGCTCCATGCCGGAATAACCATACGCCTGCGTCGCTTCATAGACGACATCGAAGCTGTTGGGATAGCGGCGGAGCGCTTCTCGTGCCGCGCGCGTCGCTTCGGTGTGCTTCTTCTGCACAACCAGCTGGCGGATTCGCGCGACCATGTCGCCCCGGCGGTGCGCCTGAACGGTGTAACCCACAAGCGCATCCAGCGACACCTCGAAGAAATCCGCCAGCGCGGTGAGTACCAGAATATCCGGCACGCTCTGCCCGTTCTCCCACTTCGACACGGCGGCGGCAGATACATTCATGGCTTCCGCCAGCTTTTTCCGGCAGATGGAGCAGTTCGTCAAAATATGCCCGGTCGAAGAGAATCGGGCTTCCGACGGTGGTTGAGACGGAAGGTTCGGGAGAAGCCGTCATTTGGACGCTGCAGAGCTGTATGATCGGTGATTTTTCTGCAATTCCTGAATTCTGAGGCAATTTTGATTCCAAAATGGAAAAATCAGAATCTGGGAAAACAGATTCAGAGTGACGTGGTGATATTTTGCATTCGAGATAGCGCCGGCATATCCGTTCCAGTGTCCGTGGACGCAGAAGCGGCTGATCGCCGAGTGCAAAGAGACAGCCGGATAAATCCGGGTGCCTTTTTAACATGTGTGTAAGTCCCAGGCAGAGCGCCTCGTTCCGATTGGGAAGTGTATGAATCAGCACCGGAATTCCCAGGGACTGACAGTAATCGTGAACCTCCCGGGAGCGTGTCACAACGAGACGATCGGCAAAGAGCGGAACAGAACCGGTCACATCCAGAACCGAGTGGATGAGCGGAGCACCGTGGAACGAAGCCATGAGCTTGTTCGAGCCGAAACGTTTTCCAAGACCGGAGGCCATGATGATGCAGGCGATCCGGACATCGTTTGAATTTTGCAAACAAGTGAAAGAGGGCGTTTGTGTTCCAGAAGAGAAAAAAACAGATTTCCGCCTGCAAAAAAATTCTTCATATAACTGTTGCCCACTCTCCGTACATGCATCCCGATATGCCTCATACTTAGCTAGA
>ENA-ORSC01002701-ORSC01002701.1-human-gut-metagenome-genome-assembly--contig:-NODE-2701-length-10429-cov-5.654328_pt1 | contig 10429 bp, 9 predicted proteins | sample MGYA00242178_ERZ509140 | MGnify/ENA primary metagenome ERZ509140 (study PRJEB26280, sample SAMEA2338681) | human gut metagenome | biome: human gut; feature: human-associated habitat; material: faeces...
TGCCCAATCTCAAATGAAGCCAAGGTTGCGTTGGCTGCAGTTGAGATTGGGAACCGGCAGACACAAAGAATAACCCCTAAAAAACCAAACTACGGAGGTAAACATTCTATATGGCGCGTATAAGCGGCGTAGACCTGCCCAGGGAAAAAAGAGTTGAGATCGGGCTGACCTATATCTACGGTATCGGTCGCAGCACCGCTCAGAACATCCTTCGCGAGACCGGCGTTAACCCCGACATCAGGGTCAAGGATCTGTCCGAATCGGATGTTAACAAATTGAGAGAGTACATTGATCATCACTGCAAGGTAGAGGGCGACCTCAGGCGTGAAGTCTCCATGAACATCAAGAGGCTCATCGAAGTCGGCTGCTATCGCGGCGTTCGTCACCGCAAGGGCTTGCCCGTTCGCGGTCAGAGCACGAAGCAGAACGCACGCACCCGCAAGGGTCCCAAGCGTTCCGCCGGTAAGGCTAAGAAATAATCAAGGAGGAGAATTGAGCAATGGCAAGGTCAACAAAGACTACAAAGAAGCTTGCTTCCCGCAAGCGTCGTGAACGCAAGAACATTGAGCGCGGTCAGGTTCACATTCGTTCTTCCTTCAATAACACCCTCGTAACCGTTACCGATCTTAACGGCAACGCAATCTCTTGGGCATCCGCAGGCGGCCTCGGCTTCCGCGGTTCCCGTAAGAGCACTCCGTTTGCCGCACAGATGGCAGCGGAAACCGCAGCAAAAGCTTCAATGGAACACGGCATGCGTATCGTTGAAGTTTACGTCAAGGGCCCCGGCGCAGGTCGTGAATCTGCAATCCGCGCGCTCCAGGCTGCAGGTCTTGAAGTCAACATGATCAAGGACGTCACCCCCATTCCTCATAACGGCTGCCGTCCTCCCAAGCGTAGAAGAGTATAAGGAGAGCAAACGATTATGGCAAGATATACTGATTCCGTTTGCAGACAGTGCCGCAGGGAAGGCACCAAACTGTTTCTTAAAGGCGATCGCTGCTACAACGAAGCAAAGTGCGCTGTTATGAAGCGTCACACTCCTCCGGGACAGCACGGTCAGGCAAGGGCTCGCAAGGCTTCCGAATACGGCACCCAGCTCCGTGAAAAGCAGAAATGCCGCAGAGCATACGGCGTTCTTGAGTCCCAGTTCCGCAAGTACTATGATATGGCAACGAACATGCAGGGCGTTACCGGCGAAAACATGCTGTGTCTGCTTGAGCGTCGTCTCGACAATGTTGTTTATCGCCTCGGTCTCGGCGCAAGCCGTGCACAGGCTCGCCAGTGGATCACCCATGGTCACATCCTCGTTGACGGCCATAAGGTTGACATCCCCTCTTACCTCGTAAAGCCCGGCCAGAAGATCAGCGTTCTTTCAAAGAGCTTTGATGTTGAATTCTTCAAGGGCGTGAGGGAACAGGGTGCCGATAAGCCCATTCCCAAGTGGCTTGAGCTTGATGCGGCAAACCTCAGCGGTACAGTGGCAGCAATGCCCCAGCGTGATGATATCGACCTCACCATTGAGGAACACCTCATTGTTGAGTTCTATTCAAGGTAATCATCACGGCTACCCTGATCTATCAGTTACTTTTTTTCAAGAGAGGGGAGAGATTTGATGTTTGAAATTGAAAGACCTAAGATCGAGTGCAAGGAGCTGAACGACTACTACGGATGCTTCGTTGTTGAACCGCTTGAGCGCGGCTTCGGCACAACTCTCGGCAACTGCCTGCGCAGAGTTCTTTTGAGCTCAATGCCGGGCGCGGCTGCTTCTTCCGTCAAGATTGACGGTGTGCTTCACGAGTTTTCGACCATTCCCGGCGTTAAGGAAGACGTTACGGAAATCATCCTTAACATTAAGGAACTTCGTGTGAGATTGCTCGGCGAAAGCAGCAGCGTGCATGTAGTCATCGATGCCAAGGGCGAAGGCAAAGTTTTTGCAGGAGATATTATCCACGATGCCGATGTTGAAATCATCAATCCCGATTTGCACATCGCAACGCTTTCCGAGGGTGCAAACCTCTATATGGACATTGTTCTTGAAAAAGGCAAAGGCTATGTTTCTGCCGAAAAGAACAAAAAACCGAACATGCCCATCGGCGTGATCGCGATTGACTCCATATTCACCCCCATCACCAAAGTCAACTTCCGCGTTGAAGATACTCGTGTCGGTCAGGTTACCGACTACGACAAGCTCACGCTTCAGGTCTGGACAGACGGAAGCATCCGCCCCGAAGAGGCAGTCGGCATTTCTTCAAGGATCATGTTCGACCACCTTTCACTGTTCACGAACCTTACCGAAGGTGTGCAGAACATTGAAATTGTCGGCGATGAAGAGCCTGACGGCAAAGAAAAGATATACGATATGGCGATCGAAGAACTCGATCTCTCGGTTCGTTCGTATAACTGCCTCAAACGTGCCGGCATCAACACCGTTGCGGAGCTCGTTGAACGCGACGAGGAGGAAATGATGAAGGTGCGCAACCTCGGCAGAAAATCTCTCGAGGAAGTGCAGCTCAAACTTGCTGCGCTGGGTCTCTCTCTGCGCGAAAGCGAAGAATAATTCGCAAGCTGATATGATCAACGATAGCATCAGCGATTTTAATAGGAGGAAATAATATGCCTAACCGTAAGCTTAATAAAGCCACCGACCAGCGTGACGCAATGCTTCGCAACATGGTAACTGCATTCCTTTGGAACGGCAAGCTCGTGACCACCGAATCGCGCGCAAAGGAAGTTCGTCCCATTGCAGAGAAGCTCATCACCCTGGCAGTGTCCGAATATAAAAATACCGAAACCGTCACCAAGACGAAGATTGAAACCAACGACAAAGAGCAAACCACTCGAACCGAAGTCGAGAAGGTTATCGATAAGCCCTCAAAGCTCCACGCCCGCAGGCAGATCATGGCTTACCTTTATGACATTCCCCTCACCAGGGAGTCCAAGGAAAGTGCAAAGGATTTCCGCAAACGCGTTCGTGAAACTCCTCATCCCGTTGTTGAGAAGCTCTTCCGTGAGCTCGCTCCCAAATATGACGGTGTAAATGGCGGCTATGTTCGCATTTACAAGCTCGGACCCCGTCGCGGCGATGGTGCGGAAGTTTGCATGCTCGAGCTCAAATAATCGTTTGGGTTACACTCTGTTCAATTGAATATTTGCGGGGAATGTGATTGTACGTTTTCCGTGAATTCGGCGGGATGCCGGGCTTTTGTCCGGCATCCTCTTTTCGTTTATGCATGCAATTCAATGCATATGCAGTCGGCGTCCCGATTTTGAAACAAACAAATTTTTTGAAAACCGTGTCAAAAAACCGCTGCTTTTGCTTTACATACACGATTCAATCTGTTAAAATAAAAGGTGCGACATAAATAACTTACTGCACATGCAAGAGCAGGTGTGCGTTTTTGGCTGTCGTGCAGCATACGGCTGCATCGGCGGAGTATAAAGCACAGCACAGAAAGGAAAGAGCAAGTGGATACCGAATTCGCAGTCCGCATGGTTGACATAACCAAGCATTTCGGCACAATAACTGCAAACAAAAACGTTTCTTTGGACATTCGCAAGGGAGAGATTCTATCCCTTTTGGGTGAAAACGGAAGCGGCAAAACGACTCTGATGAATATGCTTTCCGGCATTTATTACCCGGACGGCGGCAGTATCTATGTGAACGGAATGCGTGTTGATATTCGCTCTCCAAAGGATGCGTTCAAGCTTCATATCGGCATGATTCATCAGCATTTTAAGCTTGTTGACGTTTTTACGGCAACGGAAAACGTTAAACTGGGCCTAAAAGACAGTATATCCGCTGTGCGCAAAAGCATTGTTGAAATCTGCAAAAAATACTCATTTGCAGTCGATCCGGACAAAAAGGTCTATGAAATGTCCGTTTCGGAAAAACAAACACTTGAAATCGTTAAGGTGCTTTATCGCGGAGCGGATATTCTTATTCTTGACGAACCGACTGCCGTTCTGACGCCGCAGGAAACCGAGGCGTTGTTTAAAGTTATGCGTGCAATGAAGGCGGACGGAAAAAGCATTGTTATCATCACACATAAATTGCACGAAGTCTTGGAAATTTCGGATAGAGTTGCCGTTTTGCGCAAGGGCGAATACATCGGCGAGGTGGAAACTTCAAAAACCGATGCTCAAAGCCTTTCGGATATGATGGTCGGTCATGCCGTAACATTGAATATCGATCGTCCTGAAGTCGGCTATTCTGTCCCGCGTCTCTTTGTAAAGAATCTGACCGTTAAGGATAATCTCGGAGTCACGAGACTCGATAATGTAAGCTTTACGGCCAACAGCGGCGAAATTCTTGGTGTTGCGGGCATCAGCGGAAGCGGGCAAAAGGAACTGCTTGAAGCAATTGCGGGACTTTGCAGGACTGAACCCGGTTCTTCCGTTATGTACGTTAATCCGCGCAGCGATGAAGAGGAGGAACTCTGCGGTCTGTCGCCGGAACTTATTCGCGACCTCGGGGTGAGCCTTGCATTCGTGCCGGAGGACAGGCTCGGAATGGGTCTTGTCGGCAGCATGAATATACCCGATAACATGATGCTGCGCAGTTATAAGGACGGAAAAAGCTGCTTTGCGGACAGAAAAAAACCGCGTGAGCTTGCGCAGAAGGTCGTTGACGAACTTGGCGTTCTGACTCCGGATCTTGATACACCGATAAGAAAGCTTTCCGGCGGCAACGTGCAAAAAATTCTTGTCGGGCGCGAACTTTCGTTTAACCCGTCGCTCCTTATGGCGGCTTATGTTGTTCGCGGACTGGATATCAACACGTCCTATGCAATCTACGGGCTGCTGAACGATCTTAAGAAAAAGGGCGGCGCAGTCATTTTTGTCGGTGAAGACCTCGACGTTTTGCTTGAGCTTTGCGACAGGATACTTGTGCTTTGCGGCGGCAGGGTCAGCGGAATTGTTGATGCAAGAAAGACTCAAAAGAACGAAGTCGGACTTTTGATGACAAACCTTGGCTCGGCCGACAGCTCAGCCGAGTGATTCGGGCAAAAAGATAACGAAAGGCAGGAAAACAGAATGCTCCGTATTCAAAAGAGAACCGCGCTGCCGGTTTGGAAGAGTTGGCTTATTCGTGCGATTGCAATAATTATCGCGCTCGTTCTTAACGGCGTGCTTATTTACGGGCTTACAAAAATGAACCCTGTGAAGGTGTATGCCACAATGTTCAACGGTGTTTTCGGCACTGAAAGAAGAATCTGGAACACGATTCGCGATATTTCAATGCTGCTGTGCATCGGGATCGGACTTGCCCCCGCATTTAAAATGAAATTCTGGAATATCGGCGCAGAGGGTCAGATATTGCTCGGCGGCATTGCAGCTGCGGCGTGCATGATGTATTTTGACAGTCTGCCGAACGGACTGCTGCTTGTTGTGATGTTCCTTGCGGCGGCAGCGGCGGGCGGATTCTGGGCGTTCATTCCCGGAATTTCAAAAGCAAAGCTGAACACAAACGAAACTCTGTTCACGCTGATGATGAACTATATTGCCATTCAACTTACGTCATTCTTCGTTACTTTTTGGGAAAACTCCTATGGTTCCAACATCGTCGGAACAATCAACCTTGAATCACACAAGGGATGGTTCCCGAACGTTTTCGGCCAGATGTACGGACTTAATGTCATTATCGTTGCGGTTCTTGCCGTAACAATGTACTTCTATCTTAAAAGCACAAAGCACGGGTTTGAAATTGCTGTTGTCGGCGAGAGCCACGACACGGCGCGGTATGCTGCAATCAATGTTCCTGCCGTAACCGTCCGCACGGTCACACTTTCCGGCGCAGTATGCGGCATTGCCGGTTTTCTTGCGGTTGCGGGACAGGGACACACGATTTCAACGAACACGGCGGGCGGACGCGGCTATGTGGCGATTATCGTTGCATGGCTTGCAAAGTTTAACACGCTTGTGATGATTCTTGTTTCCTTCCTTATTGTTTTCCTCGAAATGGGCGCACGCGAAATAGCGTCAAAGTTCAACATCAGCGATAATCTTTCGCAGGTCAGCACGGGTATCATCCTTTTCTTCATCCTCGGAAGTGAATTTTTCATCAATTACAAGGTTGCTTTGCGTGAGAAGGACGGCGCAAAGCAGTCGGCGGAATGAGCCGCGCGGAGCAGACACGGCAATAAAAACTGAAAGGGCAAAACAAAATGAAACAATTGATTATGCTAATCCAGGCGGCCGTATCGTTCGGCACGGTCATAATGTTCGGCTCCGCAGGCGAGATTCTGACGGAAAAATCCGGCAACCTTAATCTTGGTGTTCCGGGCATGATGTATCTCGGCGGCATTGCAAGCCTTGCGGGTTCGTTTTTCTATGAACGTGCCTGTGATGCAGCAGGCAAAGTTCCGAGTTCTTTCATGCTGATTCTGATCGCGCTTATATGTGCCTTTGCAGCGGCAGCAGCGGGCGGATTCATTTTCAGCTTTCTCACAACAACGCTGCGCACGAATCAAAACGTCACGGGTTTGACGCTTTCGATTTTCGGCGCGGGCATTGCAAATTTCTTCGGAGGTTCCCTCAACAAGCTTGCAGGCGGTGTCGGTCAGATAAGCGTTGAAAGAACCAGCAGACTCTTCCGCGCAGAGGTTTTCGGTTGGCTGCCGCTTCCCGAAACTTTGAAGCAGATGTTCTTTGATTACGGTTTTATGGTTTACGCCGCAATCATAATTGCAATACTTGTTCAAATCTTCCTCAAACGCACCAATCGCGGACTCAATCTCAGGTCCGTTGGTGAAAGCCCTGCAACAGCTGATGCTGCCGGTATAAATGTCACCCGTTACAAGTATCTTGCAACCTGTATCGGCGGCGGAATAACCGGGCTCGGCGGCGTTTACTATGTTATGGACTACATCAAGGGAACATGGGCAAACGACGGAACGATTGAAAACCTTGGCTGGCTTGCGGTTGCGCTCGTTATTTTTGCAACATGGAAACCCACCCGTGCAATATGGGGCTCCTACCTTTTCGGAATCTTTTTCTGGGCATACCTTCTGATCGCTTCCGGATTGACAAGGCGGTCACAGGAGTTGTTCAGGATGCTGCCCTATATCGTTACAATAATCGTACTCATTATTGTTTCGCTGCGCAGGAAAAAGGAGGACCAGCCCCCGGCAGCCCTCGGCCTGTCTTATTTCCGTGAGGAACGTTGAAAAATACACTCAATTACACAAAATTAAAAGTATAAGTTCGGGTGTTTTCGGAACAAATGACTTTGAGCCGAAAATTCCCGAATTTTGAGACAGAACGTCGTTCGGTTCGACTTCGGAAATTACAGAAAATATTCACATTTTGTACATAAATCGAGCGGAATTATTGTTGATTTTGGCGCATAGGTTTGGCATAATAAGGTAAAGGTCGGCGGTTTTGACGTCCGAATGACGGTGAGCGGATCTTCTGCCGTGCAGCTGCGGCAAAAAGTTAAAACAAAAAGAAAAAAACAAGATGAAACGGAGAAAAACAATGGGATTCAAAAATGACAGCGTATACAGAACGAGACGGATACTCTGCCTTGTTATTTTTGTTCTGCTGCTTTCAATTATTGTTGTGTGTATATCGATCGCCTGCCGCGGAACATGTGCAAACCACGGCGATTCGCACGGCCCGGCGAGCGCAAAGCCGTCCGCACCGCAGCCTGCGGTCACGGATACGCCCGCATTGCAAACGGAACCTGCTCAGACGGATAATCCTCCGGCAACTCAAACGGCAGAAACCCCGGCTCCTTCCGACGGAATCCCGCTTGTTGTTACGGAAGGTGACATGAATGCCGTCATGGCAAGACTGGAGCAGCTTAAAACACTTCCTTCGGACAAAACGATCATCCTGCTTGACGTTGGACACGGCGGATTTGACCCCGGTTCGATCGGACTTGATACGGGAGTTCATGAAGATGAACTGAACCTTCAGGTTGCACGGTTCGTTGCACAAAAATTAGGCGAAGAGGGTTACTATGTCTTTATGACGCGCATGGGCTCATATGCCGTTGCGGACACCAAAAACGAGGATATGCGCCTGCGCAAAGAGTTCATGAAACTCGATATTTTCGATGCTGCAATCAGTATTCACATGAATTCGTACCCGGACGATCGCAGCGTTGACGGCACACGGCTCTTCTACTACAAAGAGGGCACCAAAGGGCAGACGCTTGCAACAATTATCCTTGACGAAATCTGCAAAGCAACGGGGCAGCGCAATCGCGGGACAAACAGCGGAGATTTGATGGTTGTACGCGAGCCCGTCGCGCCGAGCGCACTCGTGGAATGCGGATTCATTTCCAATGCAAATGAGGAGCGTTTGCTCGCAAATCCAAATTATCAGGAAAAGCTTGCTCAGGCGGTCGCAGACGGTGTTGAAAAGTTCTTTAACTCCGACACTTGAACCCGGTAATGCAGATATTGCTGAAATGATAAAGAATCACGAAAAGTCCGCGCAGAAAAAACTGTGCGGATTTTTGATTAAGTCACGTTTATAACACTTTATTCCACAAAATTCGTCCCATACCGCCATTTTTTGCCAAATTTGCAAATGACGAAAAACAAACACAATCAAAAAGCAATTGCTAAGCCGAGTTGAAAACGAAAACTAACAGAGTAAAAACAAAATTAATATTGCAATACGAGAATAAACAGTAAAATCGAAACGGAAAACACTGCCGTTTTATCCCGCTGCAACCGGATTGAAAATGCGGTGAAATCAACAAATTTTGCGATTCGGGTTGCATTTTTTGAGATATGTGTTATAATGTATACGATGCGTTGAGTAAGGGGTGCGATCAGGGGCACGGAGCAGCGCATCAAAAAGCACAAACGGCTGACGGCTGAGTCGCCGCCGAAAACGAAGTCCCCGCTTTTGTGCGATCGGGCGGGGAGCCGCAGGCATCGGGCGCACGGTGCAAACGGCAAACCAAATGCATTTGTTAGAAAGACAGATGGGAAGGAGGCAGTATGAAAAAGCTGTTATCGGAAGCAGCAATTCGTGCAAAACGTATTTTTCTTGCAATCGCATCATTCTTCAGCACATTGTGGGCAAAGGTTCTTTCAACATTCCGAAAGAGCAAAAACGCTGAAGCAAAAACAACGTATTCACTCAACAACAAAAGCTCCGCGGGAGGAGCGGGCAAACATGTTTCCGCCGCAGGAGGCAAGGTGCTTTCATTCTTTAAGAGACTGCCTGCTCTTGCAGTGAAATACAGGCTTGCAATATCATGTATCATGGTCGTCATAATCGGCGCAATCGTTATCGGCGTTGCGCTGGGCGGCAAATCTTCAAAAACTTTCAAGGGCGATCAGCAGGCTCTGCACTCGAGTGACAACCCGGCGGCGGTCACCCAATCCCCTCAGAACACCGAACCGGGATCCACCGATGACCCGGGTGCAGCGATGGAGCAGCCCGGCGATACCGACCCGGCCGAAACCACGACACCTCAGGCAACGCATAACATCTATATCACCCCCGTGCCGATCGTTTCAATGCGTCCCGTTGACAAAACAAAGGATGTTGCGAAAGCAGGGGAACACAACGATGTGATTCCGGATGTTCAGGAAAGGCTCATGATCCTTTGGTACATGGATCAGGATGAACCCACGGATTATTTCGGAAATATAACAAAAAATGCATTGCGCGTATTCCAGCGCAGGAACGAACTTGAGGTCACGGGCAGACTTGATCCCGCAACATACGAACTGCTTATGTCGAATGATGCAAAGGCATACCTCTGCATGATCGGCGATTCGGGACAGGATGTTGTTGCTGTCAAACAAAGACTTTACGAACTCGGCTATGTCGATACGGAGGACGGCGGGTTTGATGAAGCTATGGAAGCCGGCGTAAAGGAATTCCAGGCGGCAAACGATCTTTCCGTTGACGGAAAAGTCGGAAGAAACACAAAAGAAGCTCTTTATAACCCGGAATGCGTGCCGAAAGCGTTTAACATCGGCGATTCGGGCGACAACATCCTGCTCTATCAGAACAGGCTTCAAAAACTCGGTTATCTCACAACGGAGCCCGACGGCATCTACGGAACCGATACTCAGATGGCGGTTCGTAGGTTCCAAGAGCAGAATTCGCTTATTGCGGACGGCTATCTCGGACCTATCACGAGGGATACGCTGATGAGCGATGACGCAGTCGGCAATGCGCTCAGCTACTCCATGCACGGGTCGGATGTTAAAAATGTTCAGCAGAGACTGTATGAGCTTAACTATCTCCGCGCAAAGAATATCAACAGCTACTACACAAGCCTTACCGAAAAAGCCGTGAAGCTTTTCCAAAAAAATAATGGACTTACCGTTGACGGCAAAGTCGGAAGGCATACCATGAGCGTTCTGTTCTCCGATGATGCGGTGCGCGCCTCCTCCCCGGTAACGGACGGCGGAACCGGAGGCGGCGGTGGCGGCGGCGGTGGTATCACCATTAC
>ENA-ORSC01002707-ORSC01002707.1-human-gut-metagenome-genome-assembly--contig:-NODE-2707-length-10406-cov-2.592600_pt1 | contig 10406 bp, 10 predicted proteins | sample MGYA00242178_ERZ509140 | MGnify/ENA primary metagenome ERZ509140 (study PRJEB26280, sample SAMEA2338681) | human gut metagenome | biome: human gut; feature: human-associated habitat; material: faeces...
GCTTAAACCAAATGCCATAATTAAGGGAATTATATTGAATAATATCAATAAAATTATTGAAGGAGCGATAAAAACATATGCACTTCGGGATGGTCTATTCCAATACTTTCTTATTTTTTCCATCTATTACTTCAACCTTTCTATTGAAAGGGCGACCTTTTATTAAAGCCGCCCCTTCTTTTGCTATTTATGTTTCCTGCTATTTGTTGTATTTATCAACTATCTTCTGGGTCGATTTCTGAGCTTTTGCTAACGCATCTTCAACCGATGAATTACCAAATGCCACTGAGTTGATCATCTCTGGAATAACATCTGATAATACAGAATTAATGCCAGGGAAGTTTGAATCAACTATAAAATCTGTAGGAGCTTCCGGATTAGCTGCCGACATGGCGCTCAGTTTCTTATTAGCTTTATATTCTTTGTTATTTTGAACTGAATATGTATATGCCGGGAATCCATTCTGAAGAGACCACTCTAAAGCAGGACTGCTTCCATCTTTATCCTGGGTATTCCACCACTCGATGAATTTATAAGCAGCTTCTTTTTCGGCATCACTTGCTGCTGTTGTAATACCAAATCCAATAACCTCAACAGAATTCATATCTCCTGCATCGCCCTGTGGAATAAGCCCGATACCATAATCCACCCCGGCAGTGTCAAGTCCTGCTGTTACCCAAGGACCTCCAACAGTAATTCCAACCTGTCCAGCACTCATCATTGAATCCGTATCTGCTTCAAGAGGATTATCGCCATCGTCCACCATATCTTTGTACATGTTAAGGAAATTCTCATATCCCGCATTATTTTCAAAATTAGCCTTCCACGTTCCATTATCATCAGTAACAGCCAATCCCCCAAATCTCTGCATAATGTGTGCAATTTGGTAGGCATAATCATAAGAAATTCCTGAGCCGTAAATATTTTTGGTTGAATCAGAAATCTTTGCTGCATCCTGCTGCCACTCATCCCATGATGTAGGAGGTGTCTCAGGGTCAAGACCAGCCTTTTTAAACAGATCTTTGTTCCAGTACATATAGTATCCAACTACCTGGAATGGGACGAAATATGTTTTATCACCATCAGAACAATAATCCAAATATGACTGAATAAAATCATCCTTATTCAAATCTGTCTTATCAAACACATCACTAACATCCTGCAAATAGTCCCCATATGTAAATCTGTAAGCACTTGAGCTAAGAATCATTGTTGGCCCTTCGCCAGCTGCAAATGCTGTTGATAACTGGCTGTCAAAATCTGATGAAATATCCATCTTTACTTTGATTCCATCAGTATTTTCCTTATTAAATTTATCAACCATCTTTACCAGCATATCTCCATCAGCTCCGGTAAAGCTATTCCAGAAAGTAACTGTTGTCCCTTTTGATGAATCTGATTTCTTATTTTTTGCATTACCTGTTGATCCACCACAGGCTACAAGTGATGTAACCATCATTGCCGCCAATCCCAATGCCATAAACTTTTTAAACTTATTCATATATCCTCCATTCTGAAATATGTCCAATTATTCTGCTTCGTCAAGCAAATAACCTTCAACTATTCTTGCTGCGTCGTGTTGTACACGTGTACATTTATCTTGTAAATTAAATATATTACCTGTTCTTGTTAATGTCAATATTCTTTTGCATTTTTGTCTGTAGTGTCATATTCCCAATTATTTTTTTGTGCATTTTTACTATTTGCAATATTTGTACTCGTGTTCATTTCAGAAAATTAAAATCTCTGTGTAAAGTATTATATTATTCTTCGCAATATTCTAGGAAAATGCATCCATAATTGCCTGCTTATAAACATCATACGATTTTTGCTTCGACATCCACAGGTGTCAGTTTAAACAGCACGCAATCAAAAACTATATATATAACAACTGACTGACCAAAAAAGATAGTACAAGATGGGTATCAGATGCTTCTGATTCAATAATATAGTCTTATTTTCGTCACCACCACGCTTGAAATATGCCCTGACTTGAGCTCACGAAAACTGAAATGAAATTGATTGAATAATTATTCTCCTGAGAATTTCCTGATTATTTTATACTATATAGAAAACGAATATTTTTAGAATTGATTATGTAGATTGCGGTTTGAAATTTTCCAGATGGTTTACTGCATACAAAAATGCAGATGCGGAAAGCTGATTCCGCAAATGATTTGAAATTTTCCAGATGGTTTACTGCATACCTACAACAGGGAACGCTCCCCGTTTGCAGTAATTCCACTGGAAAAGTAACCGCCTGTTTACTCCTCGATTCCGGCAAGTGCCGTCAGTTTTTCCTTTGTAAAATGATGAAAGACCGCAATCGTACGCCCTACAAGGATCACGGCAAGCACCGTTCCGATCCCGATACCATGCAGCCGCCCGGTGCAGACCAGACTGATCACAATCGTAATTGTCACGTTGAGCACATCAAAACAGTTCTTCGTAAATCCGACACTTCTGTGAATACAATCCGCAATCGCCTGTACGATTCCATCGCCAGGATTAATAATCCTGCAATATAGATCAATACGCGATAGATCATTGATTTTTTCATAGAATAATTTCCCTTTCTTCTATAACCTATTATGCACTTTTTTATTTATTTTTCAATGCCTGAGATTCCTTCTTGTTTTACTTGACATTTTGTATTGTTTGTATTATTGTAACTAATACAAAATATTGTATGATATTTATGGAAGGAGAAAACATGGTAATTTCCATCAATGATGCCTCCGAGATTCCGATCTACCAACAGATCCGCAATCAGATCGTGCTCGGCATTTCGGACGGGCGGCTTGCTCCGGGCGAACAGCTTCCCACCGTGCGGGCACTGGCAGAGGAGATCGGTATCAACTCCATGACCGTCAGCAAAGCCTACACCCTCTTAAAACAGGAGGGCTACATCTACACCGACCGCAGAAGCGGTGCCCGCGTGCGGCAGGAATTTGAAACGAATAAAGAATTGTCGGAAAAATCCCAGGAACTGCTGCGCCAGATCATTTCCGAAGCGAAAGTAAGCGGCATGACGCAGACAGAATTTTTCGACTTATGCAAACGCATCTATAAGGGGTGATTGTTATGATTATGAATATTATCTTTTTTGCAACCATGTATCCGATCGTCTTTATCATGCTGTTTTTATTTTCCACACAAAACAAGTATGAGAACGGACGCCTGTTTGCCGTAAACATGAAAAAAGAATGGATAAAAGATGCCACCGTCGCAGACATCCGGCAAAAATTTAAAAAGGAAATGCGTTACTACGCCATTCTCCTTGCGATTGTTCCATTTGTAAGTCTGCTGACCTCCCATATGTCCATTCAGCTTACCATCTGGATGTTCTGGCTTCTGGCAGCGATTTTTCTGCTTTCCCTGCCGATCATGCGTGCGAATCACCGGTTGAAAACATGGAAAACGCAAAACCATCTGTACGAAGACCGGCAGCCAGAACATTATGTGGAATTAAAACAGGCTGGCTCCGTAAGAAAAGTCCGGTTTCTCCCGTTTTTCCTGCCAAATATCATCAGTATTGCAAGTGCCCTGTTGCTGCTTCCAAAGTCCAGCGGGCTTGGGATTTCCTGTCTGATCGGTGCCTCCTGCGGGCTGGTCTTCTGGCTTGTAGCTGTATGGATAGACCGCCAGCCGGTTTCCGTCATCAGTACGGACAGTGACGTGAATATCAATTATGCACGCGCAAAGAAAAACCTCTGGAAGAACTTCTGGCTGATCTCCTGCTGGCTGAACACGGCACTGATCCTGTTTCTGGAGATCCTTACCCTGTCTGCCAGACACATGGGAATATGTTCCATCGCCGGCATGATTGTTTATACACTGCTTTTACTCCTGCTGTGCATTTTCTGCATGATAAAGCTGAAAAAAATTGACCGAAGCTATGCACAGAAACGGAATCTGACCAGCGATGAAAATGATGACAGAAACTGGATCGGCGGCATCCTCTACTACAATCCGTCCGATCCCCATACGATGGTAGAACAGCGCGTCGGCATCGGGACAACGGTAAATATGGCCACATCCCTCGGAAAAGGACTTACTATTTTCAGTGCCATTATGATGCTTTCCTGCCCTCTGTTATGTATATGGCTGATTCAGGAGGAATTTACTCCCATTGATCTGGTGATCCAAAACCACACACTATGCGCACAGCATCTGAAAACAGATTATCAGATTCCGCTTAGTGAAATCAAAGATCCCACACTTCTTACCGCAAGTGATCTGCCGGACTGGACCAGAACATACGGCACCAGCATGGATACATTGGAAAAAGGCACATTTACCATCTCCGGAGGGGAGGATGTCAATGTTTTCTTAAATCCAGAAAATGATGCGTTCATCCAATTTTCCGCAAATGGGAAAACTTACTATATGGGCGGTGTAGACGATACCCAGACAAAGGGGATTTATGAAGAACTGCTGACCCATTAGGTCCGCAGTCTTTATTGGAAGGTCGCAAGACTTTTTATATCATACGTCCCCTGTATGACTGGATTTACTGATAAAAGAAGACATCTCTGTTCCGAAAAATTTAATTGACCGGTATATTCACAAAACGTCTGTTTCAGAATCTGCAGATGAAGAACTTGAGTTTGATTAAACCTTGTAAAAATGGTGGCTGATTTATTGACCATCACAAAAAAATTGAAAAGCTCACACCCTAACCTGACAAACTTTATTCAAATTTTATTTCAGGTAAACTTAAATAGGATGTGGGACATATGGAGCTTTTTCTTTCAACTATGTCCCACATTTTCCTTTTGTTGGGACATATGCAGATTTTCTTTTGACTATGTCCCACATTTTCCTTTTGTTGGGACATATGCAGATTTTCTTTCTGATTATGTCCCGTTTTTGGATTTCTGTGGGAGGTTCCCTCGCCTTTTTTTTGCATATGTCCTGCTTTCGGATTTCTGTGGGAGGTTTCCTCGCCTTTTTTTGCATATGTCCTGCTTTCGGATTTCTGTGGGAGGTTTCCTTGCCTTTTTTTGCATATGTCCTACTTTGGGATTTCTGTGGGAGGTTTCCTCGCCTTTTTTTGCATATGTCCCACCTTTTAATACCGCCACAAAATCTTTATCAGATGATACTTATTTGTTTATCAACATACCCTGTATATAAATTTCCAGAGCAAAATACTCTCATTTTCCTGCCTTTCAGAATTATTTAAAATGATAAGTAATTAACTTTTGCACAATTGCAGTATCCAGCGGCTGCTCCATAGTCTCATATGTTGTAATCAGCCGATCTCCCGGATATATCCCATTTCTCGCATACATATGTAACTTATCCGCGGCATTCTTTGCATATTCAGGCAAGTCCATCTTCCCAAAATGTTCCCAGTAAATTTCTTTTCCTGTCAGCGGATGAAGAATTGTAAAATCCGGATAAAACACTGCCTTCCCGATTTTTAATTCGCACTCATAACGGTATGCAATTTTTTCCATATACAAATTCATTGCAATCAATGCTTCTGACTTGGATCGTACATATTCATTTTTACAGCTTTTATACTTCAATTGTTCGGGATAATTGGGATTTTTAGGATAGGAAGTATCACTCCATATAAGTTCTTCCTGCGTAACCATCTGATAGAATGGACAGAGCAATTCCTGATACGCCGGATCTTCTGAAAGAAACCTGTCCGACTTTTTATTTTCACCAACTGCATGTCGTTGATAAAGTTCTAATGCATACAGTTCTTTTTTACACTCTGTCTGTTTTTCCAATAAGAATCTTTTGTATGCCAACTGCTGTGCATATTCTCTGTGTTTCTTTGGAATATACGTCTGTGTGTGACCGTCACTGTGAAACCATTTCACCCGGTTTCCATTGTGAACACAAATAATTTTTCCATCAGGAAGATGCAATAGTTCTTCACTGATTTGTTGTAATTCTTTCGTAAGCCTTCTCTTCTCCGAAAGAATCTGATGATAAATTGTTATAAAAACCTCTCCTTTCTGTGCATTAATATGACGTTATTAAAACACAACTTCATTCTCATGTAAAGTAAATTTTTATATTTTTTTAACAATGGGATATATCGGAAAAAAGTAAATTCATATATCCCGCACCTCCCTTCTGTTGGGACATATAAAATTTTTCTTTACATAGATATCCCGGCAATTTATCTCTTCAGGATATATAGCAACTTTCTTTGCAATTATGTCCCATTTAGAAATCACTACGGGACTTTTTGTCTTATTTTTGGTGTATGCATCCCGTTTTCAGTCTCTCAAGGGACTTTTTCATCAAATTTTTTTACATATGTCCACTCCCCTGTTTCTCGCAGGATCTTTTCATAACTTTTTCCCACATATGTCCCATATTTTAATTTTTTCGTACAGATTTATATATTCGCATGCCGTACTTCTCTGCCGGAATCCGGTAATCCTTCAGCTGTTTGTTGGTCTCTGCCTGTAAAACTGCCTTCGCCAGTTCCAGATTTTTCGTTTTTTCTGCTGTGGAAAGTTTTAAAAAATGCGTGTTGAATGTACCATCTATATATCCTTCTGCATCATAATACGCGCCGGCGATCCGGTCAATGTGTGACCGCGCCGGAGTCATGCGCCGTGTCAGTTCGAGCATGTCTTCCCGATTAATCATGATTTCCTTCTCCGATCTTCATTTAAGAAAATTATACTGGTATTTTCCAGATTTTCCAAGAGAATATCAGATTATAATTTACATAATCCTGTTATTTTGTATATTTAATCGCATAATAGTATGTAAGTGTGCTGTTTCTGCGGAAATAGTTGAGTCTGCAGGCATTCCTGTGATATGATACATTTACACGGGCAAACGTGTAATTAGAGGAGGGTACTGCATGGGAAATTATTTAAACCAGGATGGAAAAAAATTTTACGAAATTACACATTCTGATATCTACGTGGATAAGACAGAATTATTGACCTATACAAATTCTGTCTTACAGACTCTGCAGAAATATATATGTATCAGCCGTCCCCGCCGTTTTGGGAAATCAATAACCGCCAGCATGATTGCTGCCTACTACAGCCGTGGCTGTGATGCAAAAGAACTCTTTTCCCCATATAAAATTGCCCGGAATCTGGATTTTGACACCTATCGTAATAAATACAACACCCTGTTTTTAAATATGCAGGAATTTTTAAGCCGGACGAAAAACATCTATGAACTGCTTGATCGCATGAAACGGCTGGTACTGCGGGATTTAAAACGGGAATACCCGAATGTTGATTATTTTGATGATACAGATCTTATTGAATCCATGCAGGATGTATATCAGGAAACTAACTGTCCTTTTGTCGTAATCATTGATGAATGGGACTGTATTTTCCGGGAATACAAACAGGATAAAGAAGCCCAGGAAATCTATCTGGATTTTTTGAGGGATATGCTAAAAGATAAGTCCTGTATTGCACTCGCTTATATGACAGGAATTCTTCCGATCAAAAAATACGGAACCCATTCCGCTTTAAATATGTTTGATGAATTTTCCATGATAAATCCGGGACCTCTTGCATCCTATGTCGGCTTTACCGAACTGGAAGTCGCTGCCCTTTGTACAGATTATCATATGGATCTGGATGAAATAAAAGCATGGTATAATGGATACTCTTTTGAAAAAATACCATCCATCTATAATCCGAGGTCTGTTGTAAGCTGCATGCGTTTTGGGAAAATTGGAAATTACTGGAACCAGACAGAAACATTTGAAGCCCTGCAGATTTATATCGATATGAATTTTGAAGGATTAAAAGATGATGTTCTCAGTATGATAGCCGGGGAATCCGTTCCTGTCAATACCGGAAGTTTTACCAATGATATGACAACCTTCCGCACCGAAGATGATGTGTTGACTCTTTTAATCCATCTGGGCTATCTTAGCTATGACTACGAAAACAAAACCGTAAAAATACCAAACAATGAAGTGCGTGAAGAATACGTTAACAGTGTTTCCGTATCCGACTGGGGCGAAATCTCTAAAGCCCTGAAAAATTCAGCAGACACCCTGCAGGCAATCTGGCAGGGAAGACCAGAACAGGTAGCACTTGGGATTCAGCAGGCGCATTTTGAGACATCACATATCCAGTATAATGATGAAAATGCGTTAAGTTATACGGTTTCACTGGCACTCTATGCCGCACGCAATTTCTATACGATACACAGGGAATTTGCCGGCGGTAAGGGATTTGCGGATATGGTATTTCTTCCACGGAAGAAGTTTCCGGATAAACCAGCACTTGTTATCGAATTAAAATGGGATCATAGTGCACAGGGCGCAATCACGCAGATTAAACAAAAACAATATTGTGAAAGCCTGAAAGAGTATCATGGAAACCTTTTACTGGTCGGAATCAATTACGATACCAAAAGCAGGATTCATACATGTAAGATAGAACCATTTTCTTTGTAAGAAACGGGAGGGCACTGCCCTCCCATTTCTTATAGCATTTTTTCAATTTCTTCTTTCTCCGGCATCACGCGGAGCGCGCCTTTGCGCGTCGTGATCAGAGAAGCCGCCGCATTGGCAAAACGAAGCATCTCTTTCAAATCTTTCTCTTCAAGCCCCTCCAGTCCATGCTCCAGCACATAATGCAGAACACACGCACAGAACGTATCTCCCGCACCGGTCGTCTCAATCGTATTTGGCTGAAGAAACGGCTTTGCCTCCACAATTCTGTCTTTATAATACGCCCGGCTTCCCTCTTTTCCCATGGAAACCAGTATGAGCGGAACCGGATAGCGTTCCCGTATCCAGCGGACTCCATCCGTATAATCTTCTTTCCCCGTCAGCCACTGGATTTCATTATCCGATATTTTTAAAATATCACACTGTCCCAGACCATATAACACCTGTTCCCTGGCATCTTCCATGGAGTCCCAGAGCGGTTTGCGGATATTCGGATCAAAGGAAATGAGCGCGCCTGCTTCTTTTGCGACCGCGATCGCTTTTTTCGTTGCTGCGCGGACACCTGGATGCGTCATGGACAACGTTCCAAAATGAAAGATTTTTGCTCCGCGGATTATTTCCTCCGGCAGTTCTTCTTCCGTCAGCATCATGTCCGCACCAGGATTACGGTAAAAGGAAAAATCCCGGTCTCCATCCGGATACGTATGTACCAGTGCCAGCGTTGTGTGCACCTTGTCATCCTTTAAAAGTCCGGCTGCATCAATACCGACTTCCGTGATCGCATCTTCCAGCTGCTTTCCGAAAAAATCGTTTCCTACTTTTCCGATAAAAGCCGTCCTATGTCCTAAGCGCGACAGCATTGCCAGCACATTGCACGGTGCGCCTCCCGGATTTGCCTCAAACAGCGGATTGCCCTGCCCGCTGACTCCGTTTTCGGTAAAATCAATGAGCAGTTCCCCCAAAGCCACTACGTCCATGTTCTCTTCCTCCTGTTACTTTTTATAATACAATATCATACTTTTCGACCGTAATATACATCTTTTTATCGCTGAAAAACCGGATTCCCTCTGCCTCCAAAGGGGTACAGACCGCTGTTGTTGCCACCTGCTGCCCGTCATTGATAAAAAGCTCAATGGACTGACGGTCCAGAATAAACCGCATTTTTTTAAGTCCTTTTGGATCTGCAATTTTAATTTTGCGCACGCAGACCACATCTCTTGTCACCCCACAATACGTGCGGTCAATCTCCAATATTCCTGTTCCCTTATGATAAGTAAAACTTGTCTCGTATTCCTCATCTGCGGCAAGCTGTATGGAAAAAACGTTAAAATCCTGTTCATCCATTGTAACAGTCAGATCCATCGTCCGTCCGCAAATGCCGGAAAGTGCTGTCTCACCATCAATCTCTGCATGCTCATAATGGCACGGATTCTTATGATACTGCGCAATCTCCCGCACCGGCTGCTGCCAGATCTTCATCGCCTACGATCCGTACCTGTTCGGCGAGGAAGAGGAGATCCAGGCCAAGTTTGATGACCGCGTAGCCGCTGCTGATGCTACCACCCCGGAGAAAGAGGGCGGCCATGTCACCTGCCCGGGCGAGCGCACCGCTGCTACCCGTGCCCGCAACCTGGCTGAGGGTATTGTTGTGGATGAGCAGGTCTGGCAGCAGTGCCTGGATCTGGCTGCCGGCAAGATGGACACCAAGGACATCGCCAGCACCTGCATCCTGGACAACATGAAGGAAGACGAGAAGAAGTGATTCTTCCCTCTGCTGAAAAACAAGTCCCTACCTTATTATAATAGACGATATAGAACTTATTACTTTAGAGCAAGTAAAGGAGCGTTCATTATGTATTTTGCACCGATTTCTCAGGCTACCAAGTACAACTATCTCGATGATAAATTCCAGGCTGCTTACAAGTGGCTGGCCGAGACCGACCTGGACAACACTCCCGCTGGCAGCTATCCCATCTGCGAGGGCGTGACCGCT
>ENA-ORSC01002709-ORSC01002709.1-human-gut-metagenome-genome-assembly--contig:-NODE-2709-length-10400-cov-3.938038_pt1 | contig 10400 bp, 9 predicted proteins | sample MGYA00242178_ERZ509140 | MGnify/ENA primary metagenome ERZ509140 (study PRJEB26280, sample SAMEA2338681) | human gut metagenome | biome: human gut; feature: human-associated habitat; material: faeces...
AGTCTTTCACACACTGCACTTCAAATCCCCAGGATTGACATCTTGTCTGCATTCCTTCCGCAATTCCCTGATCATCTTCTATAATTAATATTTTGTACATAACATTACCTTGTTTTACTTATTTTAACACTTGTGACAAGCTTCAAAATCTTAACTTTTTTGAATATACGCTAGAATTTCATTCACGCCCGCATATACTTTTGTTTCCACATCACTCACCACAACAAGTGTAGGTGCCTGCATTACATCAAATTCCTTCACAAGGTTTGGATTATTTTCACCATCCACCAGTAAATAAGGAATCTTTTTCTCATGCATCAGCTTCTGAATCATCTTACAATTCGCACATGTTTTCGTAGTAAACAAAAGATTATTTTCACTCACAACAGGAATGGAAGAAACAGTTTTCTTTTTCACAGGTGTTACTTTCTTCTTTTGTGAAAAACCACCTTCCACTTCATAGACAGTACGATCCTTAAATTCCTGATTCTTTCCAGCATTCCAGTTTTTCACAGGACGATAATATCCCGTAATTCTAGAATACACTTCCGTTTCACCACCACACTTTGGACACTTCCACACTTCACCATTCAAATAGCCATCTTTCTTACAGATACTGTATGTAGGTGAAAGTGTGTAGTAAGGCAATTTATAGTTTTCCGCAATCTTTCTTACAAGTGCAGAAGCACTCTTCCAGTCAGACAATCTTTCCCCTAAGAATGCATGGAATACTGTTCCAGATGTATACAATGTCTGTAAATCATCCTGGATATCCAAAGCAGTAAATACATCTTCTGTGAAATTAACTGGTAAATGAGAACTGTTTGTATAGTATGGTGTTCCACTTTGGTTCGCCGTAATAATTTCTGGATATTTTTCTTTATCATGTTTTGCAAGACGGTACGCAGTACTTTCTGCTGGTGTTGCTTCTAGATTGTAAAGATCACCATATTCCACCTGATAGTCTTTCAATCTTTCACGCATATGATTTAAAACATCTTTCGCAAAACTCTGTGAAGCTTCGCTGGAAAGATCTTCCTGGATCCAGTTTGCATTCAGACACGCTTCATTCATACCAACAATACCAATGGTTGAAAAATGATGTGCAAATGTACCAAGATATTTCTTTGTATATGGATACAGACCATTGTCCAATAATTTCGTAATGACTGTACGTTTTGTCTTTAATGAACGCGCACTGACATCCATCATTGCATCCAGTCTTGTATAGAATTCATCAGCATTCTTTGATAAATATGCAATACGAGGCAGATTGATCGTTACCACGCCAATAGAACCTGTAGATTCTCCACTTCCAAAATATCCACCACTCTTTTTACGTAATTCTCTAAGATCTAACCTCAATCTGCAGCACATAGATCGAATATCACTTGGCTTCATATCGGAATTTACATAGTTAGAGAAATAGGGGGTTCCATACTTCGCAGTCATTTCAAACAACAATTCATTATTTTCTGTATCTGACCAGTCAAAATCCTTTGTGATGGAATATGTAGGAATTGGATACTGAAAACCTCTGCCTTCATAGTCTCCTTCAATCATGACTTCAATGAATGCCTTATTGATCATATCCATTTCTTTTTTACAGTCTTTGTATTTGAAATCCATATCTTTGCCGCCAACGATCGCAGGAAGCTCTGCAAGATCATCCGGAACCGTCCAGTCCAGTGTGATGTTGGAGAATGGTGCCTGCGTCCCCCAGCGGCTCGGTGTATTTACGCCGTATACAAAAGATTCGATGCATTTCTTGACTTCCGGATAGTCCAGATTGTCCACTTTGACAAACGGTGCCAGATACGTGTCAAAAGAAGAAAATGCCTGTGCTCCTGCCCATTCATTCTGCATGATGCCGAGGAAATTGACCATCTGATTGCAAAGTACGGACAGATGTTTGGCCGGTGCCGATGTGATCTTGCCCTCAATGCCGCCAAGTCCCTCTGTGATCAGCTGTTTCAAAGACCAGCCTGCACAGTATCCGGTCAGCATCGACAGATCATGGATATGGATATCGGCATTCCGGTGTGCATGAGCGACCTCATCATCGTAAATCTCAGACAGCCAGTAGTTTGCCGTAACCGCTCCCGAGTTGCTCAGGATCAGACCGCCTACGGAATAAGTAACCGTAGAATTTTCTTTTACACGCCAGTCTTCTACTTTCACATAACTGTCCACGATCTCTTTGTAGTCCAGGATCGTAGATTTCATATTGCGGATTTTTTCTCTCTGCTTACGGTACAGAATGTACGCCTTTGCCACATCTGCATAGCCGGCCTGAACCAGTACATTCTCCACGCTGTCCTGAATGCTCTCCACATCGATCTTGTCGTCTTTGATCTTTTTCTGGAAATCAGCAGTCACTCGCAAATTCAGCAGATCTACCATGTCTTTGTTATACTGCATCTGTGTCGCATCAAATGCTTTCTCAATAGCGCACCCGATTTTCTGAAGGTCAAAGTCTGCGACTTCGCCGTCCCTTTTTACTACCTTAAACATATATATTATCTGCTCCTTCCGCATGATTATCGTCTTTCGCATCCGCCTCCCGGCAGATGCTGTCAGGAACTTATTCTAGCAGATTATCGTTTGCGAGTCAATGCAAAAAATACTATATCTTGGATTGTATTTTAAAAATACATACAAGATATAGTATTTTGTTTGTGTGATTTCTGACTTTTTAATATGCAACTTTGCCGTAAATCTCCGCCGGAACAAAGGCTTTTACGTAGATTCCGTCGCCCCTGTACTCCTCTTCCAGAAGCTGTCCTTTTGCCCGCACAATCTGGATCAGACCGGCCTTTTCATACGGAAAAACACGCTCTAAAAGGATACTTCTGGCACGTAATATCTTCTCCAGCTCGTCCTTCAGATCATCAAGCCCCTGCCCTGTTTTTGCGGAAATTTTTAAAGTTTTGTCTGCTTTCATGTCTTTTAAAATTTCCGGGTTTTCAATACGGTCCTGCTTGTTGAACAGCGTCAGGATCGGCTGATCCTTCACACCGAGATCTTTTAATGTCTCATAAACAACATGCATCTGTTTTTCCTTCTGCGGATTGGACGCATCCACCACATGGATGATGATATCCGCATACTTTGCCTCTTCCAGCGTGCTCTTAAAGGCCTCGATCAGATGATGCGGCAGTTTGCGGATAAACCCGACCGTATCCGTCAGAAGAATATTCTGACCGCCCGGCAGTTCCAGAAGGCGTGTCGTCGGATCAAGGGTTGCAAAGAGCTTATCTTCCTCCAGAACACCGGCATCTGTCAGTGTGTTGAGCAACGTGGACTTGCCAGCATTGGTATAACCGACGATCGCCGCAACCACCATCTGGTCTTTTTTTCGTTTGCTCCTTATCAGCTCACGGTGCTTCTGCACCTGTGCAAGCTCTGCCTTGAGCTGTGAAATGCGGGCATGGATCAGTCGTCTGTCCATCTCCAGCTTTTTCTCACCCGGTCCTCTCGTACCGATACCGCCTCCGAGTCTGGAGAGCGAATTGCGAAGTCCGACCAGCCTTGCCGCACGGTAACGCAGCTGTGCAAGCTCAACCTGAATATTTCCCTCGCTTGTGTTGGCTCTCGCCGCAAAAATATCCAGAATGATCAGCGTACGGTCCATGACTTTGCAGTCCAGCTCTTTCTCCAGATTATTAAGCTGTGCCGGAGAAAGCTCGTCATCGCAGACAATGCCGGTCGCTCCCAGTTCCTCCATCAGAAGGGCGATCTCCTCGATCTTTCCTTTTCCGACATAGGTGCCCGGGTGGATCTTTTCACGATTCTGGATCACCCTTCCGACCACCAGTGCCCCGGCTGTTTCACAAAGCTCTGCAAGTTCATCCAGAGATTCTTCCACATCTTCCGAAAAACTCTCCTGAACGCCGACCAGGATCACCCTCTCTTCCAGTTCTTTCATGTCATATGGCTGCATAAATGATCCTCCTTCTGCATAATTATCTGGTCTTCAGGAAATTATTTTCCCGGATACCCGCCTCGTCCGCAGGATAATTTTTCACATATTCTGCTGCTTTTTCTTTTGCGGTCGCAAAATCCAGCTTCTTTTCATAGACAACAATCTCGTTAAAATACAGATCCTGTTTTCCTTTGTCGTTTGAAAGTGCCAGGCCTTTTGTGATGTTTTCCAAGGCACTGTCATAATTTTCATCCGCAATATCACACAGTACCATGCCATTGTATGCCTCCGGTGTCTCACCGTATTTGTCCATGTACTGCTGATAAAGCTGCCTTGCGTGTGCGGTGTCATCCTGCTTCATATAAGTTCTGCACAGAAGCATGGTCGAACGCTCATCCATGCTGTCTGCCATTTTATTCAGCTCTGTCTTTGCATCGTCATAATCGCCAAGAAAATAATAAATTCTCGCTTTCTGGTAGATATCTTCAGAATCGTCGCTGTTGATTGCCAGAGCCTGCTGAAGATAAGCATCCCCCTCTGCGGAAAGATTCTTGTCATCATAACATTCATAAATATTCAGAAGCAGATCGTAGTCCTGCGGAGATAATTTGACCGCAGTCGTAAAGTCCACACCTGCTTTATCCTTCTCATCCAGCTCCATATAGCACAGTCCCTGAAGATAATAAGCATCTGCACTGTCCCCGAAAGTCTGGATCGTATCGCAGACTTTGGCTGCCCCCTCGTAATCGCCGGACTGATACAGTGCCGTTGCCTTGTACATCAGAATATCTTTCCTCACATCTTTCTGCTTCTCTTTTGTCAGATCCACTGCACGGTCAAACGCCTCTACCGCCTTGTCGTATTCTCCAAGTGCCATATACGCCATGCCGCTGCCGCGGTAACTCTCCACGAGATGCTTCCCTTCCTGCTCTGCGGAAGAAAAGCTGGTCAGTGCTTCCTCATAATTGCCGCTGTTTATCTGTTCCATTCCCTGATCTATATAGTAAGTATCCTGCCCAAGCAGACTGCATCCGGTCATGGAAAGAGCTGCCGCTGTCAGAATGATCGCAAATCTTTTCTTCATAAGTATACTCCTCATCTATGTTTCTTTTCGTCAAAAAACCCTCTACAGTATAGCATTTGAAAAGCCGTACTGTAAAGGGTCGTTGTAAAATGTCAGGGGCAAACTTTGTATCTGTAGTTTGGCTGTATGAAAATTTTTAAGATATTTTTTCTGTTCAAAAGCTTTTCTGGCTGTTTGAGAAACGGAAATAGTTTCCGGAATTGTCATCGGAACCGCCGTAATTATACGGATCCTGTCCCTGGTTCTGATCCTGACTTTCGTCACTGCCGGACTGCAGGCTGCTTCCGCTTGTGCTGCTGTCCGCTTTTCCGAGGGTGACGGTAACGTTTTTTTCCGTATAACCATTGCCATCCGGTACCTGTAAGGTTACTTCTACTTCTTCGCCTGCTTTATAGTATTCCAGACGACTTTTCAGTTCGCTGATATCGCTGACGGATTTGCCGTCAAATGCAGTAATGATCGAGTTTGCTGTGATACCTGCCTGCTCTGCTGCCCCGCCTTCGGTTACCTGTGACACAAAGACACCGGACGGAATGCCATAAGCTTCTGCTGCCTCATCACTTACACCGGTACCGGAGATGCCAAGGCTTGCTTTCTCATCATCGGAGACTTTTGTTCTTGTCGTCTCATTCATCAGCTCTTCAATCGTATCATATGCATCGTTCATAGAAATTGCATAACCCATACCTTCTACTTCTGTGGAAGCCAGTTTGGCGGAGTTGATACCGATAACTTCGCCGTTCATGTTCAGCAGAGCACCGCCGCTGTTGCCAGGGTTGATGGCTGCATCGGTCTGGATCAGGCTGATACCGTCATAGCTTGCTTCACTGCTGTCTTCCGAATCCAGTGTACGGTTTGTAGCACTTACAATACCGGTTGTCACAGACTGACCATATCCAAGTGCATTACCGATGGCTACAACCTGTTCGCCAACTTCCAGTTTGGAAGAATCACCGATCGTTGCCACAGAAATCTTCGACATCGTATCGCTTGAGATGCTGGAAAGCGGAACGGCTACAACTGCAAGGTCTTTATCAGAATCGGTTCCTTTGATCGTTGCCTCATAAGTTTCATTATCTACAAAGGATACCGAAACCGTCTCTGCACCATCAATAACATGATTGTTGGTGGCGATCAGCAGTTCGCTGTCATTCTTTCCGATGATGATACCGGAACCGGCACTTTCGACTTCCTGCTGCTGAATGGAATTACGTCCGCCGAACATTCCGAAATAATTTTCCACTTCCTGAACTGATTTGCTTGTGATAGAAACGATAGAAGGCATTGCGGATTTTACAATGTCGGTCACATCCATCGTACCCTTTGAAGTTGTGCTGGAAGTTGTTTTCAGAAGACTGCTCTTTGTTGATGTCGTTGCCTGTGCCTCTGTCTGTGTGGAAGTTCCGAACAGAGCATTTACTCCCTGATAAGATCCTGCTGCAACGCCTCCGAAGAGAACGGCACTTAATGCAATGGCTCCGACTTTCTTTGCAAATTTTACCATCTTTGCATTTGGTTTTTTGTGGTTCGGTGTGTTGCTGTTGTTTTCATCAAATTCATAGTGATTGAATCCATCGTGATTCTCGTTGTTGTAATTGTTGTTATCGAAGTTATACATATCTGACATAATGACTACCTCCTGTATTTGCTCATCCGGTTTTCCTTTTCGGAAACCTGATGTTTATTATTCTTTGTTGTTCTTGTTCTTTATGTCTAACAGTATATCTGCGATTTGTGTTTGAAATGTTGTAAATATGTGATGAGTCTGAGGTGATTTTGTGAAGAAAGTGTGCCCTGGCGAAGACATCACTAATAGTAAAACAGTCACCGTTCTGGAGACTAAAAAAACTTCAGACAGAGTGAGGTTTCACTCTGTCTGAAGTTTTTTATAAGAAATATTATGTTTTTGTATAATACTGTCCGGATTACATCTCTGCTACTACGGTCTCGCCTGCAACTGCATCCATACCGGACATCAGTTTTACCGGTGGGCACTCATCGCCATTGGTAACGATCAGCATTGTCACGTCACGCAGACCATGTGCTGCGATTGCAGATTTGCTGAAACCGATCAGGTTGTCACCTGTTTTTACTTTATCACCCACGGTTACATATGGTTTGAAGCCTTCTCCGTTCATGCCTACCGTATCTACACCGATGTGAAGCAGTAGTTCTACTCCATTGTCCAGTCTCATACCTACTGCATGGAAAGATCCGTCCATAACAACGGTGATTTCACCGTCAGCCGGAGCAGTCAGAACTTCGTTTTCCGGGATGATCGCAATACCGTCACCCATGATCTTTGCTGAGAAAACACCATCGTTTACTTCCTCAATCGGAATTACTTTTCCGGTCAGGTATGCTTTCATAGTTTTGCCATTTGCAGCTTCTTCTGATTTTGCAGCTTTTTTCTTGAAAAATGATAACATAATTTCCCTCCTGTTGTTTCATTAATTTTCACACTACTAGAGTAAATCATATCATAGATTGCAGAGAAGTTGCAAGGCTCAATCCATTATTTGTGATATTTTCTTACTAAGTCGATGTAATGTTTTACCTGTTCCACGCATCCGTCCACACCGACACGGCTGCTGTTTACCACCAGATCATAGTTTCTGGAATCTCCCCAGGCGATCGGGCAGTAACGGTTGTGATACTGTTTTCTTCTTTTATCTTTTTCTTTCATGAAGCCCAGAGCATCTTTTTCGTTCATATTATAATATTTCATGATACGCTCTGCCTTCTGTGGCTTGTCACCACGGATAAAAATGGATACCATGCTTTCGTACTCACGAAGGATTGTCTCAGAACAACGTCCGACTACCACAAAAGACTCTCCTGATTTTGCTTTTTCTTTCAGGAAATCAAACTGCAGGTTTGCAACGTTCTGCTCCGGTGAACTGTTCAATCCGCGAACAGTACGATACAGAAAGCGGTTCCATTTCAGTTCATCATATGCTTCGAGATCTTCACTTTTTAAATTTTTCTTTGCTGCGATCTCTTTTAACAGGTCATGGTCATACAGTGCAATGCCATAATCATCAGCAAGTTTCTGTGCGACTTCATGACCGCCACTTCCGAACTCACGTCCTACCGAAATAATTAATTGTTTTTCCATTTTGGTCAGCCCCCTTTTATAGGTATAATGTTAAAGCCAAATGATGCCATTAAAAAACTCCTGTGCAAGCACATCGTGTTTTTTGGCTTCTGACCCTGGCATCATAAATATCTGACGTAGATCATCACCAGAGATATTGCTACTACTATTATAGTAGCAGGAGCCATATATTTGCAATACTTTCCCCATTTAATAATATGACCTTCACGTGCTGCGGTTGCGATACCTACAACGTTCGCCGATGCACCGATCGGTGTTGCACTTCCTCCGATATCGGTACCGATCGCCAGTGCCCATGCAAGAACACTTAAGTTCACGCCTGCAACATCGGATGCCAGATCCGTGATAACCGGGATCATGGTTGCCGCAAACGGAATGTTATCGATAAAGGCACTTGCCACTGCAGATACGATAATGATAATAGCAATCATAACAGCAATATTTCCGCCACTGACAGATCCGATAAAGCCTGCCAGAATTTCCAGAACACCGGTTTCCTCCAGACCACTTACGACAACAAACAGTCCGACAAAGAACAGCAGTGTTTTGTAATCTACTTTTTTCAGAAGTTCCAGTGCATCTTTTCCTGCCACGATCAAGGTTACGATTGCAATAGCAACACCGATCGTCGATACAGTCAGCCCCGTCTGTGCATGTGATACCAGAAGCACGACAGCACACAGGAAAATAATACAGCTTGCGATAAATCCACGTTTGTCTGTGATTGCTTCCTTCGGATCTGGATAAGAAGCATGATCTTTTTTATTTGCCCCGTTCTTTTTCAGTTCTTTTCTAAATGCAAAGTAAAAATAGACAACGACAAATACCAGGGATACGACTGCCATCAGACCAGTATTGGTAATGAAGTCGGTGAAAGAATATCCCAGGGATGTACCGATGATAATGTTTGGCGGATCTCCGCACATCGTTGCCGATCCTCCGAGATTGGCACAGAAGATTTCCGATAAGATCATCGGAACCGGATCAAACTCCAGAAGCTGTGACAGTTCGATCGTAACTGCTGCCAGAAACAGGATAACGGTGATACTGTCGATGAACATAGCCAGTACGAAAGACAGCAGCATAAACGTCATAAAGATCGGAATAACCTGATATTTTACCATCTTTGCGATTTCCATGCAGAGCCAGCGGAAGAAACCGACTTTTGCCATACCTTCTACCATGATCATCATGCCGGCGATAAAAATAATCGTCTGCCAGTTGATACCGGAAGAAGCCTCGCTGGATTCACCTGCTGCATACCAGAATCCGGTTGTAAAGAAACTCTGTAAATTCAGGGTACGCATGATCGCCCCCATGCTGTGCATACCAAGCCCAAAGACCAGAAGCAGGGTCAGAAGACCGCACGCCAGCGTGATCCACTGCCTTTCCCAGATCTCCAGAATGATCAGCAGGAACATGGCAAGGAAAATGATGATTGCTAATACTTGTGCTAACATTTGTGTTCTCCTTTTTTCACATAATCGATATCCGCACCAAAAGCTTTGCAGATATCATCTTTCGTTTGTATCAGATGCTAAAAGCCAGTCTCCTGTGCTTTTGCCCATCCTGACTGTGAATATAGGAAATCACGAGATTTCGCTTTCTGGAACAGTGCTCATGTATGCTTCTTACATTTCGTTCAAAAAAGCAGAAGCAGCCGCACCAGATCGCTGACAGGAAAAACAGCATATGCAGACGCATATTGCCATCCCGAAACTCTCTGCTCCGCTCCAGAAAAATAAGGCGACTGATCCGCCTTGTATGTACTTCGTCTATTTCTGCAGACTCCTGTGCTCTTACAAGAGACATCTTCATAAGACATGTGGCTGTCTGGACAGATACCCTCTGCTGCTGAATCAACTCTGTTTTCATATGTGCCAGCCCGATCGTCGAAAAAATCAAAACTGCTACAACCACAAAAACCGGTATCACTCTTTTGCCAACTGACAGCCTCATGTCCTCACCTCCTGTAGTATGTCCGCTGTTTATCCGAAAATTCATCGTCAGTAAAGCGGACATTCACAATCCGCTTCTCTGCGTTCAAATTCCGTCATATTTTTCATGATATTTGACCGTTTTTGATGTTATTTTATTCCAGCAACAACTTTACAACTTTTTGAGGTATTTGACAATAGATTTTTTTAAGAAAATGGTTTATTTTTCTCATATAATTTGCTTTATCAAAAATTTATTTTATTTTAATTGACATTCACTATTTAAGCCTGCAAATAAAAAGTCAAGGCTAAATTGAAGAACATTGAAAATTTTAT
>ENA-ORSC01002715-ORSC01002715.1-human-gut-metagenome-genome-assembly--contig:-NODE-2715-length-10375-cov-14.932752_pt1 | contig 10375 bp, 6 predicted proteins | sample MGYA00242178_ERZ509140 | MGnify/ENA primary metagenome ERZ509140 (study PRJEB26280, sample SAMEA2338681) | human gut metagenome | biome: human gut; feature: human-associated habitat; material: faeces...
GGCTGACTACCCTGTCCTTCCGGTTGCGGAGCCGCGGCGCGTGCTGGTCGTCATGGCCGGGAATATCCCGCTGGTCGGATTTTTCGATATGCTGTGCGTGCTCGCCGCAGGGCACAGGTGCCTCGTAAAACCATCGGCCAAAGATACCGTCCTGATGGAATATGTCATCGGGTTGCTGCGCGGAATCGACCCGCAGGTTCCGGTGGAATTTTACGACGGCAGCACATCGCCCGATGCCGTGATCGCTACGGGCAGCGACAATGCCAACCGCTATTTCCGGGCGCAGTATGCGGGCATTCCCGCCCTGCTGCGCGGTAACCGCCAGTCGGTCGCCGTACTCGGCGGCCGGGAAACCCCCGCGCAGCTCACTGCATTGGCCGACGACATCTGGGCTTATTCCGGACTGGGCTGCCGCAGCGTGTCGCTGCTTTTCCTGCCCGAGGGCTATGACCTGCAGCTGCGGATGCCGGAGGTGAACGTGAAATACAGGAACTCTTACCGCCAGCAGAAAGCCCTCCTGACGATGGGCGGACAGCCGTTCCGCGACCTGGGAGCTGCCGTGGCCGTCGAAGAGCGGGCCTTTCCCGCGGCGTTGAGCCGGATCAATTATTCGTTTTACAAATCACCCGCCGAGGTCGGGGCCTGGCTCGCAGCACACGATGCCGGACTGCAATGCGTCGTTTCGGAGTGCATTGCCTGCCGCCGCCGCGTGGATTTCGGCCATGCACAGTCCCCTGGGCTGACGGATTACCCCGACGACAGGGATGTCATCGAATTCCTTACGACATCTTGTTTGTAAATTAGGTCATGCTGTGTGCTTTTTATTGATAAATAATATTATATTTGGCTGTGTTTATAATAAATAATATTATATTTGAGGCTGAATATAAAACAAATGGTTTATCATGAAAAAGTTCGCCTTATTAGTCGTTTCGTTATTTGCCGCCGGCTCTGCGCTGTATGCCCGCAAACCGGCCCCCGTAATCCCCGACTTCATACATGCCGCCTATTCGGTGGAGAGCCTCCTGAGCGAGGCGGAACTCACGAACCCGGGGTACGATGCCTTCCAGTTCATCTACCTGATGGCTACGCCTGAGTGGGCCGGGCTGGATTTCGACCGGCCGCAGGATGCCGTTGACGCCTATGCCACGCAGTTCGACTACCTGAAGCAGGGAGGCAAGATGGCGCTCGCGCCCTCCATGATCGAAAAGGCGCATGCCGCCGGGGCCAGGATACTGTTGTGCTTCGGCGGGCAGCAGGAGTTCCTTCCCCTGCTGGAGAATCCGGATCGGATCCCCAGGTTTGTCGGGTATATGGTGCGCCTGGTCGAAAAGAACGGTTACGACGGCATCGACATGGACTGGGAGATCACGCTGGACAAGGAGTTGCATGCCCGCATGATGGCCCTGCTGCGCGAACGGTTCGACGAACTCTCGGAACGCACCGGGCGTTATTACTACCTGACCACGGCCCTCAGCATCGACCACGAGTACGATCGGGCGCTGGCCGACAGGCTGGCCGGGGCGGTCGACTGGATAAATATCATGTCCTATGACATGTGCGACGGCGTATGGGGCAGCACCCCTTCGCACAACACCTCGATGGAGCGTATGCGGTCGAAGCTGGAACACTGGAAAGTCTTCGACAAGCGGAAGCTCTGCCTCGGGCTGGCCAACTACGGGTTCTATTACAAAGGGTTGAAGCCCGGGCAGAAAGCCGACGGGCCGCTGCGTGACTACGGTTCGTATATCACCTACAAGGAGTTCCTGCCCCGGCTCGCAAACGGCTGGACGGAGGAGTACGACCCGGCAGCCGAGGTGTCCTACTATTTCTCGCCGGACAGAACGGAGTTCGTGACCATCGACAACCCCTCTTCGATACGCAGCAAGATCGAATGGATCAAGGCCGGCGGCTACCTGGGGGCTTTCTGGTGGGAATTCCACCACGACTACGTAGCTCCCGGGGCGGAGAACCCGCAGGGCAGCCACTACCTGATCGACATTGTTACCCGGTACCTCGGTCGGAAGTGACGCAGCCTGTGGTTTTGCATTTTCCCTTTTTGTACTATCTTTGTAGTAGGAAATGCAAAAATTACAAGCTATGTCAATGGTTTTCCGATTCCGGATGCTGAGCGATGAGAACGACAACTTCGTGCGCGATTACGAAGTGCCGTACGACATGACGTTGCTCGATTTCCATAATTTCATCCTCCGTTCGCTCGAATACGAGGAGTGCATGGCGTCGTTCTTCACGGCGGACGAGCGCTGGGAAAAACTGCGCGAGTTCACCCTCATGGATATGGACGACGGCTCGGAAGGGGCTCCTGCGGCGATGGAGAGCGTGACCCTGGGGCAGATCATCCACAACAACCGCGACCGGCTGATCTACCTTTTCGACATGTTCGGCGACCGGGCCTACTTCCTCGAACTGACCGGAGCGTACGAGATGCCCAAAGACGGCTCCTATCCGCGCGAGATATATGCCCAGGCCGATGCCCCCGACCAGTACGACCCGTCGAAGACGGCCACCGCGGGCGAAGGCTCGATTTTCGACGAGGTGATGGGGGAATTCAACGATTTCGAGGGCGACGACAATTATGACGACGAGTACTAAGCGGCTCGTCGTCATTGTCGGCCCGACCGGTTCGGGCAAGACGGATCTGAGCATCCGCATCGCCCTGCACTACGGTGCACCCATCCTTTCCACCGACTCCCGCCAGATGTACCGCGGCTTGCCGATCGGTACGGCTCAGCCTACGGCAGACCAATTGCAAGCCGTCGAACACCATTTTATAGCATCGCACGACCTCGCGGATAACCTGAGTTGCGGCGAGTACGAAACGCAGGCCCTCGCCTGCCTCGAAAGACTGTTCGCCGGGCATGACTGCGTCGTTGCCGTCGGGGGCTCGGGGCTTTATGTCAAGGCGTTGTGCGAAGGCATGGACGACCTGCCGCAGGCCGATGAAAACCTGCGCCGCGAATTGGCGGCGCGACTCCGCACGGAGGGGCTCGAAGCCCTCGCCGGACAGTTGCGGACGCTCGATCCGGATTATTACGCGGTGGTCGACCGCAGCAACCCGGCGCGCGTCGTTCGGGCACTGGAGGTCTGCCTGCAAACCGGACTGCCCTACTCCCGCCTGCGGACTGGGCGGCGTCGCAAGCGCGATTTCGACATCGTGAAGGTCGGCATTGACATGCCGCGCGAGGAGTTGTACGGACGCATCGACCACCGTGTCGGGCAGATGCTTGCCGACGGCCTCGAAGCCGAGGCGCGTGCGGTGTATCCCTACCGCGGTCTGAATGCCTTGCAGACGGTCGGCTACCGGGAGTTCTTCGACTATTTCGACGGCCGCATCTCCTACGACCAGGCCGTGGAACTTATCAAGCGCAATTCGCGCCGATATGCCAAACGGCAGCTTACCTGGTTCCGCCGCGACGCGGAAATCCGCTGGTTCGGCCCCGACCAGACGGGGGCGATTATAAATTATATAGATTTTGGCGAATCGTAAAATTTTCGTACTTTTGCCGACGCCTTTCGCCGAAAGGCAGTGGCTCGGATGGTGGAATAGGTAGACACGCCGGACTTAAAATCCTGTGACCAGCAATGGTCGTGCGGGTTCGATTCCCGCTCCGAGTACAGGGCCGTCTTTGCGACGGCCTTTTTTCGTGCCCTGCGGGATCCGGTCAATGCCCGAACCTCGACGTGTCGACCGTCTTGTGCCGCTTCTCCTTGTATGTGCCGAAACGGTAGGAGAAATGCACCGTCACCGAACGGGTGTACGTGCCGGAATCCATGTCGAGGTACTGTCCCTTGTAACGGACTTTGGCGAACGGGAGCGAACTTTCGAAAATGTCGTTGCAGCGCACCGAGAGGCTCGCCCGGCTCTTGTCGAACGTCCACTTGACACCCGCGTTGACGCTCCACGAAGGGGCGACGTCGTAAGTCCCCTGGATGGCCGCGCTCTGATAGTAGCCCGAGAGGTCGAGCGTCAGGTCGGGTTTGCGGCTCAGACGGATCGTGTTGTCCATGCGCACCACCCCCAGCCATTTGGAGCGGTCGAACGCCAGGTCGTGAAAGGCGTCGCAGCGCTGGGTCATCCGCATCCCGGTCAGCGTCAGCCGGGAATCGAGCCATTTGCCCGGGCGCAGCGGTACGATGACGTTGGCGCCCCACTGGCGGTTGGTGTTCCAGTTGAGCGTCTGGTAGACCAATGCCAGGCGATCAGGGGCCTGCCATGCGGTTTGGTCGAAGTAGTCGGGCATCTCGTTCCAGAACAGCATGAAGATATACTTCTGCTTATACATGTACATTGCCTGGCCGTTGTAGCTTTTCGACGGCCGCAGTCCGGGCGTGCCCCGGATCTCCGAATAGCCGTCGATGTAGGAGGTCGACTGCTGCATCTCCCAGTACGAGGGATAGGTCTTGTCCGACGAGAGCGAAATCTGTACGAGATGTTTCTCTGCGGGTGTCAGGAGCAGGGTCGCCTGCGGGTAGAGCGACCAGTTGTCGTAGTCCCCCGCGCGGTAGTATTCCCCGGCCAGCGACAGCGAGAAACTCCCCTTGGCGAACTCTTTGCTCACCCCGGCGTAGAGGTTGCCCGTGTATTCGTCGAGGTGCGAATCGGTATCGACGGTGGCGATGTCGCCCTCGCAGAGCGTGTATCGCTGGTAGTCGTGGTCGCCCGCCCAGCTGAAGATGCCCCCGTAGGTCATGCCCCAGCCATTGCCCAGGTCGTGCGACTGGTCGGCGCTGACATTTACCCGGTCGACGGACTGCCCCGAAACCACGTCGAACGCTGTCCGGCTGCCGTCGGCGTACCTGTTCCGCATGGCGGCCAGCTGCCACGAGCTGTAATGCGTGTAGTCCGCCGAGAGGTCGAGCCCGGAGGCCGACGTGTAGCGCAGCGCAGCGTTGTGCATCGTGTTGTCGCCCCCGGGCGAGCTGACCGAGTTGACCAGGTTGCCGTCGGCACGTACGAGGCCGCTCGTATGCGGGGTGTATGCGCCCGTATAGGCAATGCTCAGGCGTCCTTTGCCCTGCGGGGCGTATTCTGCGGCGGCCCTCAGCCGGTGCCATGTCCCTTTGCTGGTGATATTCTGCCTCTGGGCGATTTCATGCTCCCCGTCCGCGAGCGTATGCCGCGAGTAGAGGTCGATGATCCGTTTGGTCTTGGCCTGCCCGGCCGAATAGGTTACCTCGGCCGACCACTCGGGCGAGGAGAAGGCGAAGTTGCCCCCGGCATCCCAGTTGCTGTAAAACCGGTTGGTATAGTTGGCGTGTACCTCCCCCGAAAACGAGTAGTCGTGGCTGCGCCGCAGGACGAGGTTGATCGCCGCGCCGCGCACATGGTACTGCGGCGGCGTGCTGTACATCACTTCGGCCTTCTCGATCCGTTCGACGGGTGTCGAGCGCAGCAGCGACGCCAACTGCTCGGCGCTCATCGTCGAGGGCTTCCCGTTCAGGATCACCGTGACACCCCCGGCGCCGGCAAGCGTCAGCCCGCCGTCCTGTTCGCTGACGCCCGGCAGCTGGGTGAGGGCTTCGTAGGCATTGTTCACCGCCTTGCCTTTCGATACGGCTTCCAGGTCATAGGCCAGCCGCCCCTCTTCGACCCGCACGATGGGTTTTTCGCCCTCTACGACCACAGCGTCGAGCGCATTCGTATATTCATGCAGGACGACCTCGCCGGCTTCGTCGTGCTCCGACGTAAGCGTTTGCATCTCATAGGCGAGGTGCTGGAACAGCAGCCGGTAGGGGCGTACCTCCGATGCGATGGCGAAACGCCCGTCGGCATCCGATGCCGCGGCCGCGAGGTAGGTCGAGTCGGTGTCGAGCATCACTACCGCGACCCCGACCACGGGTTGCCGCTCCTGGTCGACCACCCTCCCCCGCACAATTTGCCCGCAGGTCTGTTTCACGGAAAAAAGCGCCAGGGCGCATACGAGTAAAAGAAATGTCCGTCTCATAACTTTGCTTGGTTTTTTCATTTGGTTTCCCTGCAAAGTTAAGCCCCGATGCGGCTTGCCGGTACGGAATAATTCTTGCTTGTTTGTGTGTAAAATGTTGATTTACAGAGGGTGCGATCCCGCGGATTCTTGCCGGCGCGCCGGGCGCCCTTGCTATGCGAAAAAACGGGTGAAAAACTCCCTGTCCGCAGCCCCCGATTCGGCGATCCGGCGTTTGAGTTTCGATTTGAGCGTGTAGACCCCGTTCAGCGTCATGTCGAGCATCACGCTGATCTCCTGCGCCGAGAACCCGGCGACGACCAGCGCTGCGAAATCGTAGTTGCGCGGCGTCCACCCCGGCAGTTGGCGGCGCAGGCGCGTGACCGCCCGGTCGTTGTAGAGGTCTGCCATGCGGACGATGTCCGCGAGCATCGCCGGGCTCAGTGCCAGCTCCTTCACCTTCCTCGCCAGCCGTTCCCCTTCGCCATAGGTGTAGTAGGTTGCGGCGATGTCGCGCAGCAGGGCGAACCGCCCCTCGAGCGAAGCCTTGACGGCGGCCTCGCGCTCGTTCGAGGCATCGAGCCGCGAGGTGAGGCTGTCGTGCGATTCCCGGTAGGATTCCAGCAGCGTGAGGTATTCGCTCAGCTGCGCGTCCCGGTGCCGGAGTTTGCGCCGGTAGCCCACCACCGCCCCTGTAACGGCCGCGGCCAGCAACAGGCATGCCAGCGTGGCGATCCAGATTCGGTAACGCAGCCCCGCCTCGCGGAGCGCCGTTTCGTTGGCCGTGCGGTATCTCTTTTCCAGCTCGGCCACCGATACCCCCTGCCGTGCCTTGTCGAGCGAATCGCGCTTGCCGATGTACTGCATGGCACAGGCATAGGCTTTGCCGTCCTCCCCGCGGCGGTGGTGTATGGCCGAGGCGATCGTGTAGAGCCCTATGTTGTTCTGGTTGAAGCGTTTGATGTGCGCCAGCGAGCGGTCTATGTAGTATTGTGCCGAATCGGGCTGCTCCGCCCGGTAAAAAATGATGGCCGAAGCGATGTCGTAAAGCGTGCGGTCATCGTCGTCGGCCGATGCGGGGCCGTGCGTCAGCGGGGCTGTCCATAGTTCGTGCATGTCGATGCGCGCCCGCTCCTCGAGCAACTGCCCGGTGCTCCAGTCTTCGGCGAAGGTGTGGTATATCAGGTTTTGCAGGGTGATCTGCTGGGCGAAGAAACGGAATGCCATCGTGTCGCGTGCCCCGACCAGCGGGGAGAGTGTTTCGATGGCCTCGGCATAGCGGCCGTTGGCATACTGTGCCGACGAGAGCATGTAGCGGCTGTATCCCTCCAGTTCCGCACTGCCGGTCTCCTGCGCCGCGGCGACGGCTTTCGAGAATGCATCTTCGGCCTCGGTGTCGTATCCCTGTTCGAGGTACAGCAGCCCCAGCGTGTGGTACAGTGCCATGAGCAGTTTTGTGGTTCCCGCCTTGTCGCGGTTGCGTTCGGCGTAGAGCATCGCCTGTGTGTAGCCTTTGATCGCCCGTCCCAGGTCGCCGGCATTGTGGTGTACCTTTGCGTCGAAATACCAGGCATAGGCACGCTCGGCCCCGGAGCCGTGGCGCTCGTAATAATCCAGTGCGGGGGCGGTCAGCGAATCGTTGTCAGCCTCGGCACCTGTGCGGGAGTAGGTTTGCGCGAGCAGCAGGCGCCGCCGGGCGTCGGCCGCCGGTGAAATGGCCGAGGGGTCTATCTGCCGGAGAGCCAGCAAGGCGCTGTCGGGATGCTCCTCTATCAGCACCGAAGCCTGGGTCATCAGGTTGTCCGCGGCCTTGTCGCCGCATCCGGCAGCAAGCAGGCCGAAGAGTATGGCGGTTAGGTATCTCATGCCTGCAAAATTAATATAACTTTTATTTCCTCGGGTATTTTGCCGGATAAAATTATCCGGCCCGATCGGTTGTCGTGCCCCTGCGCCGCACGCAGTGCTCCCCTGCAGACCCCGGCCTTGTCCCTTAGCGTTTAGCCCGGATTTTTGTGCGGCCGAAACGGCCGAAATACATCTTTGCCGCACTGCCGCAGGACGGAAAACGGGCTTGCAGCGACTGCAAGCCCGTTCCCTTTTATTTTGCACCTACGGTCAGCGGTAAATCTCGTTCAGCAGGCGTGCCAGCCGGTAGCCGCCCCGGACGAACTGCTGCTCGATGACGGGCGTGTATTTGTCCACGTAATCGTAGGATATTTTCGTCCCTTCGGGGCTGTCCTCGTAGATGCCGACGCAGATCGCATGGGTCTCCTTCAGCCAGTCCTGCGGCTCCCCGGCCTGTACCAGTGCCGCCTCGTCATCCGTCAGGCGGTCGATCTGTTCCTGCCACTCGGTGTAGCTCCACTTGTGCCCGGCTTCGAGGATCGCCGAGTCCCAGGCCGAGTGGAGGTTCGTTCTGCGTCCGAACATCAGCACCGGGCGCTGATTGCCACCGATATCCGACAGGCGCCCCGTGTGCATCGGGCAGTGCATGTCGCCCAGGAGGTGAATCAGCATTTTGAGGTTGAAGGCCTCCTCTTCGGGCGAAAGTCCGCCCGCCCTGAGTTTCGCGACTATCTCCGTCACGGCCTTCAGGATGTCGCCCTGCGGATTCGCGGGCATGTCGTCGAGTGTCCGGCCCTCGTCCACGTTCAGGTAGTGCCACGTCTTCGTGTAGGCATATTCGGGAGTGTGGCTGGCGTTGTCGAGCCAGTTGGCGAAATAGACGGGCGAATAACCGCCCAGCACCTTGTCGATCTTCTTCGCCGCAGCGGGCGTCAGGTGACACTCGGCAATGTAGGCCGTCACGTCATGGCCCTTCTGTCCCCACGCAAAGCCGCTGCGGGCTGCGAGAAGACAGAGTCCGAGGAAAAACAGTTTTTTCATCGCTGTCAGGATTTATCGGGGTCGAACGGAATCAGTGGTTCATCGTGGCGAGGAACTCCTCGTTGGAATCCGTGAGGCTCATTTGTTTTTGCAGGAACTCCATGGCCTCCACGGGGGTCATGTCCGAGAGGTATTTGCGCAGCACCCACGTGCGGTTCATCACGTCGCGCGGCAGGAGCAGGTCTTCGCGGCGCGTACCCGATGCGATGACGTCGACCGCCGGGTAGACACGTTTGTTGGCGAGCTTGCGGTCGAGCTGGAGCTCCATGTTGCCCGTGCCCTTGAACTCTTCGAAAATCACCTCGTCCATCTTCGAACCGGTGTCGATCAGCGCCGTGGCGATGATCGTCAGCGACCCTTTCTCCTCCGTGTTGCGGGCTGCACCGAAGAAACGCTTGGGTTTGTGGAGCGCGTTGGCATCCACACCGCCCGAGAGCACCTTGCCCGATGCGGGCTGGACGGAGTTGTAGGCACGTGCCAGGCGGGTGATCGAGTCGAGGAAGATCACCACGTCGTGTCCGCATTCGACCATGCGCTTGGCCTTGTCGAGTACCATTTCCGCGACTTTCACATGGCGCGACGCCTGTTCGTCGAAGGTCGATGCCACGACCTCGGCCTTGGAGTTGCGGGCCATCTCGGTCACCTCCTCCGGGCGCTCGTCGATCAGCAGCACGATGATGTATACTTCGGGATGGTTGTCGGCGATGGCGTTGATGATCGACTGCATGAGCACCGTCTTACCCGTCTTGGGCTGTGCTACGATCAGCGCGCGCTGTCCCTTGCCGATGGGCGAAAAGAGGTCGACCACGCGCGTCGACATGTTGTTGTGTCCGTTGCCCGTAAGGCAGAATTTCTCGCTCGGGAAGAGCGGCGTCATGAATTCGAACTGTACGCGGTCGCGGATGAACTCCGGCGCCAGGCCGTTGATCTCGTTCACGCGTACCAGCGGAAAATATTTCTCCCCCTCCTTCGGCGGGCGTATGGCGCCGTTCACCGTGTCGCCGGGCTTCAGCCCGAAGAGTTTGATCTGCGACGGCGAAACGTAAATGTCGTCGGGCGAGTTCAGGTAGTTGTAGTCGGCCGAACGCAGGAACCCGTATCCGTCGGGCATGATCTCCAGCACGCCTTCGCCCTCGATCTCCCCGGCGAAATCGTCCTTGGTGATCACCTCGCCGTCGAAGGATTGCGCATCGGCTGCTGCCTGGGTAGCCTGGGTAGCCTGGGCAGCTTGGGCAGCCGGGGGTGTTGCGGCGGCGGGTTCTGCTGCCTCTTCCTGTGCTTGTGCTTGTGCTTGTGCTTGTGCCTTGGGCTTGCGGCCGCGGCGCTTGGGCTCGGCCTTCTCCTCGCGGGGTGCCTGTACGGTTTCTGCCGCTGCCGCTGGTGCAGGTGCCGGGACGCTTTCCATCGGGAGCTCCGGCTCGGCAGGGGGGCCGGCGACCGTGATGGGCGGACGCTGTGCTGGTGCGGTGTTTTCGGTCTTCGTATTGGTGATGCGCGGCCGACGGCCTCGCGGGGCCTGGGGAACGGTTTCGGGAGCGGCTTTC
>ENA-ORSC01002716-ORSC01002716.1-human-gut-metagenome-genome-assembly--contig:-NODE-2716-length-10367-cov-13.669511_pt1 | contig 10367 bp, 10 predicted proteins | sample MGYA00242178_ERZ509140 | MGnify/ENA primary metagenome ERZ509140 (study PRJEB26280, sample SAMEA2338681) | human gut metagenome | biome: human gut; feature: human-associated habitat; material: faeces...
TGACTAGGAGGGGAACGGTCGTCTTGTGAAGAAATTCATTCTTTATTATTTCCATGCATTAATTATTGTAATTTTGAAAACCCGCATAAACACTGGGAATATTTGTAGGCAAGTTGGGCACTTTTGTGGCACTTGGTGTCTGGGGGAGTGGAATGATTGAGAATAGGAGATTTAACTTGGTTGAGTTTTATGTTAAAATGGGGAAAATGAATCGCAGTTTGTAAGGAACAGAAACTTTGGAGTTTACGGAGGAAAGAATAATATGATTTTTCATTATGCAGGCAAATATAATGGAGACGAAAATAGTCTTCCATACAAAGAGCATAATCCTAATGCAATTCCATTTAAAGAACCAAAGGATATGAAGAAATATTCGCTTATTGCAAATTTAGGATGCGTTTTGATAATGATTGTATTAGTAATTCCATTCTTGCTTATGGGCATAAAATATATTCCTAATAGCAAAATACAGATGGTGGCAGGAGGAATTTGTGGTGGATTGTCTATGTTTCCGCATGAATTATTGCATGCAGTATGCTTTAAAAAAGATGTATATATGTATAACGACCTAATACATGGTTTGATGTTTGTAGTAGGAACAGAAGATATGAGTAAGGCACGATTTATTTTCATGTGCTTGTGTCCAAATCTTATTCTAGGCATAATTCCCTATATTTTATTCTTGATATTTCCACAATTTGTTGGGGTAGGCTTATTTGGAATTATTTGCATTGGAACGGGGTTTGGAGATTACTTAAATATTTACAATTCAATAAGGCAGATGCCAAAAAATTCCAAAACATATTTATGTGGAATGCATTCTTATTGGTATATGTAGGAATATGCAGCTTCCAGCTTATAGAACATATTATACATAAATATAACATTTTAGAAAGTTAAATTAACAACAGATAAACATATTAGTATAAAAATATAATAAGGTTACAATGCGAGGTTTAGGTACTATTATCAATGTACTTTGTGCACTTTTCAGGCACTTATTTATAAACTAATAATTTGATAAAAACGATTAGAACAGGTAAAGTTTTTCCATTTTCATCTAGAAAGGTTTTTAGAGTTTATGATGCATCATATTCTGAAAAATTGGTTCATAAAGAATTAGCACAGTATCGAATAAGGAATGATAGAGAATTTTTTATATTATCATATTCAAAAGCCTGTGAAATGATAGAGAAAATTTTAATAGACAATAATATGATGTATTATAAGTATGACAATAAAGAGAAGTAGGAATTTGAGTATTAGTTTATACCATTATATTTACAGATACAAGTAATAAAGAGAAAATAGACTGCATGGTAATCAACATGTATCGGTATCTATCTTTTGAAGAATTGTATCAGCATCACAGTAAAGTATCCATTGGATATAACAAAGATGAGATTGCAAATCCGAAAGAAATGCTCATGTATTATTCTAAAGAAATGATAGAGAAATATGGTGTTGTTGCCATTGAAATAAAAGTTTTATAGCTTCCTGTTTATAGATTACATCTTACAGAATATCCGTAAATCCACCAACATACAACTATATATAATAATTTTGATACAAAGAAACATAGCAAGTACTCGAGTAATAAAACTTAAATACCTGCTCTTATTTTATTTATAGGAGGTTGTCAATGTTATTGGTAATGGATGAGGATTACTTTACCGGGGTTCGAACCCAGTGGGTTTATTTATTCTTTATTAATTTTTAAAATAGGTTTATGATAGAATCAATTTAAATACAGAGGTGATATGAATTGATTATAACAGTCATAGCGATATTGATAGCTGTACTTATTATTATCGTTGTAACTAATATTGGTAATAATAGTAGCGGTAATAATAAAAAGCCACATACTTATGAACCGTGGGTGATTGAAGCACCTGAAAAGCGGGCTGGTCGTCGGGGAGAACATATAGCGACAGAAATCATTAAGGGAGTACTTCGTGAAGGAGATTATTTATTCACCAATATTTCTGTATCATACGATGGAAAGCGCACAGAACTTGATAATGTTGTTGTAAATAAATATGGTGTGTTTATTTTTGAAGTTAAGAATTACAAGGGTCAACTTTATGGCAATGAGGATGATTATAATTGGGAAAAATATAAAGATGACGGATATGGAAATACATTTGTGAAAGAAGTCAAAAATCCTGTTAAGCAGGTAAAAAGGCAGATTTATATCCTTGCGAAATATCTGGAAGGCTATAATGTGTGGGTTGAAGGATATGTTATTTTAATCAGAAGTAACAGTCCAGTTCAAAGTACATATATTTTGCAGAGTGTCGAAGATATCGACAGGGCAATTCATACATTTAAACGAAATCATCTGAGTAGGGACACGGTTGAATCAATTAAGAAGATGCTTGTATAATCATTGATATTGATTTACGGATATTGTATCAAAGACAGATAATCAGTCTCAGGAAGATGTCAGCAACACTCCTGAGACTATTTTTGTACTGACTAATTTCAAAAAGTATTTTGGAAAATGATTAAAGAGACTAATAAAGAGAACTTGGAGAAGGCAGATGTAATCCCTGACAATCTGTATTACTATAACGCCGTAAATGACGCTGTAAGCATTGTGAAATAGGAGGCTGGCATGAAATATGCATTTAGGAGTGAAAAAGAACTTCAGGAGGTTATATTTTGGTCGCTTGTCAGATTAAAAAAACATCACTATTACCAACATCAATATTAACATTATTAATATCGGAGGTAACATGATGGATGTCCAAAAGAAAAGACCGCCGCCTTGTCTATGATATCTTGCTTCATTGTAAACAATATCTAGCACCATCCATACAATGTTGTACAATGAAAATCCTAATATAAAACTGCGTTCTACAATAAACTTACTTGTTAAAGCAAAATACACTGAAAAAACAGTATATGTAATGCATAAACCAAATGCACTATTGATTAATATTGCCACAAACTTTGAATACATTTTTTACTCCTTCCATTCTCTTTACACATATATCGTTGGAAATTATTATAGCATGGATTTGGACAAATATCATTCAACTGTTGTGATATTGCCTTAATAAACATTATTATGATTTTGGGCACTTTTATGTCACTTGGTATCAGTGGGAGTAGAATGATTGTAAATGGAAGTTCTAACTTGGTTGAGTTTTATGTTAAAATGGGTAAAATGAATTGTAATTTATAGAGAAAAGCACATGTTAAAGAATCTTTGCGTAACTATATATGCAATGTAATGTGATGATTGCTTTATTTTGAACATTATTTTTCGGATAATATTATTGAAAGGAGGTCGTAATATTATGAATATAGGAAATCAAATATTGAACATTCGGAAAGAAAATCAATTAACACAAGAGGAGTTTGGCAATTTGCTATTTCTCTTGACACATTACTAAAGGAGGATTCGAAAATGATACAATCTATGGATAAAGAAAGAGCAATGGGCATAATAAAACACGAAAAATCAAAGAGTGACAAAAAGGTAGTTCAATATATTAAAGGACATGATTAAATGAATTTAATAAGGGCGGTCCTATTGTGCAGCATGTGTGAGAATAAAAGGAGATGGCAGTATTATGAACAAGGCATATGAGCGAGAAACAGAAATGTGGAATCAGGTATTTAAGGAATGTACCCCTGTGGATTTAAGAACTTTAGATTTACAAGTTGAAACAATGTTTGACGAAGCGTTAAAGCTGTTTGCACAAAAAACAACAAATGTATTAGATTTTGGCTGTGGTACAGGAGATATTTCTTTTCAATATTTGCAGTATCAGCCTACACATAAAGTTTTAGGAATTGATGCTTCAAAAACGGGCATAGAATTTGCAACTGAAACAGCAAGATTAAGTGATTATAAAACGGCAACTTTTCTTGAAGGTACAGACCATACGGTAAAGCAATTAGAAGAAAATTCATTTGATGGAGTGATATTATCAAATGTGTTGGATGTAATGCCAAAAGATGTGTCAAAGGAGGTAGTTGAAGATTTAGAACGGGTATTGAAGCCTGGTGGATATTGGTTTATTAAAATGAATCCGTATTATTCAAAAGAAGAACTGGAAAGTTTCGGATATGAGAATATGGGAAATAACATTTATGAAGAGAATCATATTATGAGACTAAGACAGGCTACAACAAATTACTGGAAAGAAAGATTTGCACGTTTTGGAAAGGAAATTATTTATCTGGAATTTGAGTATCAGTGGCAGGAGGGAATGAATCGTCTGTTTGTTTACCAGAGTTAAAAGAATCTGGCTGTGCCACATTTGCAATAATAAGAAGTTTGCGCTATAATACTACTTATACAAATCGTGAAATTTAGTATTGATTTAGGAGATATCGCTTATGAGAGTATTTTATGGGCTTATAATTACGGCGGTAATTTTAATGATTGGGGCGTGTGCTTTAAAGGCATATAAAAAAGAGGGTGCACTGGCAAGAGTTGTGTTTTTATATGAGCTTGGTGCATTTATATGTGGGATAATATTTTTAGTATATACATATGTTCCAGGGACTACCATTACAGTGTTGTGCAAGGGACTTATTATGGCGAGCTTTGACTGGCTGCTGGTACTTCTTATGTATTATACCCAGTATTATACAGGCATGTTTAAGGGTGTTATGGGTGTAAAAGTTTTTATGATTGCCTATTCGCTGTTTGAGACCGTTGCATTTTTGATTAATGCATGGACGAGATGGATATTTGATATAACAGATATATCGGGTGACCAGATAATTGTTCAGTTTGCAAAAGGTAATGTTCTGGGCAGGTTACATTATGTATTTGCTTATGGCATTATGTTGCTGCTTATTTTAAGTTATTTAGTAATGGTTAAGAGAATGTCAAGATTCTACAGATTCAGATATTTTGCTATTCTCATATTATTATTTGCAGCATTTTTACTTGATATAATGACTACATGGTCTGATTCAATATATGACATGTCAATGGTTGCATTTGGCATCATGTCTGTACTTATATATTATCTGACATACAGTTATGTTCCTAATGAGCTTATTGAGAATACATTTTCACTTATAATCAGGGATATGAATAGTGGAATTATATGCTTTGATAACGCTGGAAGATGTATATACTGTAATGGTATTGTTAAAGAAATGTATTCTATTACTGATAATATTAATGAAGTAGAGCATAATTATGCAAGCTGGCTTCAGACTCAGACAGAGCATGATAATAAGAAATTCAGGCAGACAATCAGCGAGGGGAAAGAGAGAAGAAGCTTTGATATTTCATATAATCGTGTATATGATGATAAGCATAATTTTATATGTGATTATTTCATATTTAATGATCGTACTGAAGCTGTTGAGCTTTTAGAATATGAAAAGTTCAGAGCTACACATGATAATCTCACGGGACTTCTTAATAAGGAGCAGTTCTATGAGGAAACTGCCAATGTAGTGCGAAACGACAGGAATCACAAATATTGTCTGGTGTGCAGTAATATTAAAGATTTTAAGCTTGTTAATGAGCTTTTTGGAATCGAAAAAGGTGATGAGATTATTAAAATGCAGGCGGGGCTTATCAAGGCTTCATCTGAAAGTGGCTATATATGTGGAAGAATCCAGAATGACAGATTTGCTGTGTGTATGCCGAAGGACAGTTTTAAGAATGAAATAATGCAGAATAGTATTGTAAGCATGCAGGACAGATTCAACAATGCATCATTTAAGATAAGGGTTGTAGTTGGTGTTTATGATATTGAAGATGTTGATGAGCCTGTAAGTAATATGTGTGATAAAGCATTTATTGCGAGCGAGACTATTAAGAATAATTATGAAGCTAATATTGCATACTATGATGATAAGCTGTTAAAGAGAACTCTTGAAGAAAGAAGAGTTATTGGAGAATTTGAGGGTGCACTTGAAAGAAAAGAATTTAAAATGTTTCTTCAGCCACAGGTTAATACTCATGGTAAGGTTTATGGAGCAGAGGCGCTTGTGCGCTGGCAGCATCCAGATAGAGGGTTACTGTCGCCATTCTTCTTCATTGATATTCTGGAGACGACAGGTCTTATATATAAGCTTGATATGTATATGTGGGAATGTGCAGCAGCTAAATTAAGTGAATGGAAGAAGAAGGGTGATACGGTTCATTATATTTCTGTAAATATATCTACTAAGGATTTTTATCTTATAGATGTATATGAGGTTATTACATCGATTGTTAAGAAATATGATATTGAACCTAAGATGTTAAAGTTAGAGATTACCGAGACAGCACTTATGTCTGATCTTAAGAAGAATATGGAGGTAATTAAGAACCTCAGGGGTTATGGATTTAAGATAGAGATTGATGATTTTGGAAGTGGATATTCTTCGCTGAATATGTTAAAAGATATAAGTGCAGATGTTCTTAAGATTGATATGGCATTCCTTCGTGCTACAGAGAATGAGGTTAAGGGACAGGATATTCTGGAGACTATTATTTCTCTTGGTGGAAAGCTTGGAATGGAGGTAATTACTGAAGGAGTAGAGACAGACAAACAGCTTCTTATGCTGACAGAGATGGGGTGTCATATATTCCAGGGATATTATTTCTCAAAGCCTATACCAGTCGAAGAATTTGAACAAAAATATATGAATGAATAATGGGAGGAAGTTATGAGCGAGAATTGTTCAGGAAGCTGCTCAAGCTGCAGTTCAGACTGCGAATCAAGAAAAGGACCACAGATATTAAGAAATGCCAATAATGGCAAAGTTAAGAAGGTTATAGCTGTTGTCAGTGGCAAGGGAGGTGTTGGTAAATCACTTGTCACATCAATGCTGGCAGTCAAAGCCAATAAGGAAGGAAAGAAAGCGGCAATACTTGATGCAGATATTACAGGACCATCTATTCCTAAGTCTTTTGGACTTACTGAAAGGGTAACATGTAATGAAGATGGAACTGTAATGTATCCTGAGACTTCAAAGAATGGTATTAAGGTTATGTCACTTAATCTTCTTATGGAAAAGGAGACTGATCCGGTTATATGGAGAGGACCTGTTATTGCGGGTGTTGTTAAGCAGTTCTGGGAAGATGTTGACTGGGATGAGACAGACTGTATGTTTGTTGACTGTCCTCCGGGAACAGGAGATGTACCTCTTACTGTTTTCCAGTCTATGCCGATAGACGGAATTATTATTGTAACTTCACCACAGGATCTTGTTTCAATGATTGTGGAGAAGGCAATTAATATGGCTAAGCTTATGAATATTCCGGTTCTTGGAATTGTCGAGAATATGTCTTATTTTAAATGTCCAGATTGCGGTAATATTCATTATATATACGGAAAGAGTAAGATTGATGAAGTGGCAGCAGCTAACGACATCAAGACTGTTGCAAAGCTTCCAATGGACGCAAAGGTAGCTGGACTTGTCGATTCAGGAAAGGCTGAGGAACTTGATGTGTCTGCATTAGATGGAATATTTGATGCAATTATGGCTTAACAGAGAAGAATAATGAAAAGATTGATTTTATTTAAAGGCGGAGTAGAAACATTAGAATTCTTTACAGAGCAGATGGCTGCTGTATGGGAGAAGATGGGCTGCTCCGTTTTCTGGTATAATTTAATGTTACAGCAGGCCAGTTCTTCTGCACTGGTGGAATTTTTCAAGGCTCACAGCTCAGACGAGTGGTATATGTTTACATTTAACTTTGAAGGAATAGCAGGAGAAGCCGGTCTGTATCGTGATGATGGCTGGAATTTCTGGGACTGGGCAGGTGTTAAGGTTGTAAATGTGGTTGTAGATCACCCGCTTTATTACAACAAATATATCCGAAAGCACCCTGAAAAGTATATCCAGCTTGATATTGATGAAATGCATGTCGCATACATGAAAAGGTTTTTCCCGGAAGTACATACTGAATATATGCTTACAGCCGGAACAGAGCTTAATTATAACAGATGTATAATGCCTGATAAGAATTACCTGTCAATGAAGGAAAGACCGATAGATATTATATTTACAGGTAATTACACTCCGAAAAGAATACTAAGGAAACATCTGGATAACATGGATGATGAGTATATAGATTTCTATGAGGGTGTGCTGTCATATCTGATAGACAATCCGTCAGAGACGATTGATGCGGCGGCGGAAAATGCGTTACGCAGGGAATTCCCTGATATTACAGACGAACAGCTTGTCGACTGCATGCCTAATATGATGTATGCAGACCTTGCTGTAAGATTCCACTACAGGGAGCTTGCAATAAGGGCACTGGCTGATTTAGGACTTAAGATTCATACTTATGGCGAAGGTTATAATTATATCGAATGTAACCACCATGAGAATATAATTGAGCATGGAGGTGTTGATTCCAAGGTGTGTCTTGATATGATTAGTCAGGCAAAGATTTCTCTTAATGTAATGCCATGGTTTAAGATGGGCGCACACGACAGAGTGTTTAATACTATGCTTAATGGAGGTGTTGCACTTACTGATACTTCGCTGTTTTATGAGAACACATTTGCAGATGGTGAAAATGTGTTGTTCTATTCACTTGAGGATTTAAGAGACTATGAAAAGTCGGGATATGATGAGTGTATTGCGGCACGAATCACGGATAAGGTTAAATGTGCATTAGCTGATACGAAACATTTGCAGGAAATCGCTGACAGCGGGTATGAATGCTGTAAGGGCAGGCATAGCTGGATTGAGAGGGCTGTAGTGATTGGGAAGTATTTTTGTTAAATGGAATTGAATAATACAAATAAACAATATATGGACACTTTTTCTGTACTTCATGCCATAAATCACTAGAATATATGACTCAATTACAGTATTATTATAATTAACAGATACGGATAGGTTATTTAATGATAGGAGTATATTATGGCAAATTCACAAAAAGGCAAGATTGATATGACCACAGGTCATATCATGAGAAATATCATACTGTTTGCGATACCGATTATTATTGGAAATGTTTTGCAGCAGTTATATACTACGGTTGATGCACTTGTAATAGGTAAATACTGTGGTGATACATCTTTAGCTGCGGTAGGAACGAGTTCGCAGCCTGTTGAAGTATTATTATGTGTCTTTTTAGGAATAGGAACAGGTGTGTCTATTCTTATTTCACAATATATCGGAGCCAGGGAATCGGGAAAGGTTGTTTCAGTATGTGGAACTTCAATAACATTTATATATATTATAGGTATTCCGATTGGAATTCTTGGATGGTTTGCAGCACCGTATATTCTGGAATTCATGAAAGTGCCGCAGGATGTGTGGGGTGCCGCATTAATCTATACAAGGGTTGTATTCTTAGGTACACTTGGTAATCTGGGGTATAATATGAATGCCGGAATTTTAAGAGGACTTGGAGACAGCAAGGCTTCACTATGGTTTCTGGTTGTATCATGTGTTTCTAATATAGTATTTGATTTATTGTTTGTTGCAGGTTTTGGAATGGATGTAGCTGGGGCAGCACTTTCTACAAGTATTGCCATGTTTATTTCATGGATTGTAAGTATTGTTTATATAAGAAAGAAGTTTCCAGAGATACAGTTTACATTTTTGCCGAGAAGATTCTCTGGAACAATGATGAAAGACATTCTGGCTATTGGCTTACCTGTTGGTCTTAACAATTCACTATATTCATTAGGACATGTTGCATTACAGACCTTTAATAACTCACAGGGTGCTATATTTATGGCAGGAGGTGCAGTAGCAGGAAGAATTACAGGATGCTCTAACATAGCAATTACCGGATTATCTTCGGCGGCCACTACATTTTCAGGACAGAATTATGGTGCTAAGAAATACTCAAGAATTAAAGAGGGACACTGGAGAGTTCCATTGTGTTCAGGTCTTATTACATTAAGTTTTGGATTGTTCTTTATAATGATACATAAACCTATAATCCGTTTCTTTTCATCAGATGAAATGGTATTGATGTATGCGAGCAGGCATGTTATTGTCATGCTGCTTTCCCAGTGGTTTTATGCTATTTTTAACTGTATAATATCTATTGTAAACGGAACCGGAAAGGTGCGTTATACTACAATTGTCAACATTCTTATGCTTTGGGCAGTCAGAATTCCGAGTGCCTATATTATTAACAGATACTTTGATGGAACATGGGTAATGTTGTGCTTCCCAATTTCTTTCAGCTTTGGAATGTTTGCAATGATAGGTTATTATCTGTTCTCGCCTGCATGGAAGGAAGTTATGAGACTGGCGGAAAATAAACAAAATGAAGGTGAACAGAATCTGGCGTAAGGTTGACGACATCGTAAGAATATGGTAATATAGCACATGTTCGCGGATATGGCGGAATTGGCAGACGCGCTAGATTTAGGTTCTAGTGTCAACAGACGTGCAGGTTCAACTCCTGTTATCCGCAT
>ENA-ORSC01002734-ORSC01002734.1-human-gut-metagenome-genome-assembly--contig:-NODE-2734-length-10310-cov-4.859191_pt1 | contig 10310 bp, 6 predicted proteins | sample MGYA00242178_ERZ509140 | MGnify/ENA primary metagenome ERZ509140 (study PRJEB26280, sample SAMEA2338681) | human gut metagenome | biome: human gut; feature: human-associated habitat; material: faeces...
TCTTTATGAGTATTGTAAACACCTTAACCCTTGAAAGCAATAGGCAAATTAAAATAAATTTTGATGGAGGTGATCTTTCCTCCGATGCAGGTCTCCTTTTGATAAAAGAATTCGCTGCAAAAATCGGCTTCACAAAGCTGATCAAAAAGAAGTTCAAGACGAATGATGAAGCTGTCCGGTTCCATAAGGACGCTGAAAATCTGTTACAGATGATCTATCAGGTCATCTCTGCATATTTTCAGGATGATTGTGCGGATGAACTGACTTTGGATCCTGTTTTCCTGGCTGTTCTTGGTAAGGAGAGTCTGGCATCACAGCCAACACTGTCAAGATTTTTCAACCGTATGGATGAAGATACTCTGGTACAGTTTAATGACATTGATAAAAAACTCAGAGATATCATCTATTCCATAAAACGCCCGGAGCATGTGCTTTTTGATTTAGACAGCACTCTTTTTGGTACTTATGGCAGGCAGGAAGGAGAAGGATTCAACTTCCATTATCAGGCGCATGGATATCATCCATTACTGTGCTACGACGGACTAACCGGAGATCTGCTAAAAGCAGAACTTCGTAACGGAACACTCCACTGTAGCAATGGAGCAGATAAATTTATGGAATCCATCTTTCAGGAATACCTGGAAAGAGGCCTTAAAACTTATCTTCGTGGCGACAGCGGATTCTCTTCTCCAAAACTTTATGAAACCTGTGAGAGTAATGGCTGCTCTTATGCCATCCGTTTAAAACAGAATTCCACACTCATTGCCCTGGCTTCAGATAAAGAGGAAGATTTGTACAAAGCCACTCAAAAGGATCAGATCAGCTATGCAGTAACTTATGGCGAATTTATGTATCAGGCAGGTTCATGGAAATATCCAAGACGCGTGGTTTTCAAAATCGAAAAACCCTACGGCCAGCTGACACACATGTACACCTTTATTGTTACAAACATGGATATGGAACCTTATCAGATCATCCAGTTTTACTGTGGCAGGGGCAAGATGGAAAACTTCATTAAGGAAAGCAAAAGTGGATTTGACTTTGCTGCTGTCAGCAGCCGTTCGAAAGTAGTAAATGCCAACCGTATGAGGCTCCATATGCTTGCCTACAATTTATTTAACTGGTTCAGGCGATTGGTACTACCCGCCAGTATGCGGAAACAACAGGTGGATACCATTCGTTTAAAGCTGATAAAGATTGCTGCAAGAGCAGTCCGTTCAGCAAGATATATAACATTCAAACTATGCAGTAGCTGTCCTTATAAAGAGGAGTTCTACAGGACGCTGAAGAATATCCAGCAGCTGACTGTACAGTTGGAATAGCAACTATTAACGTACCTTGACAGTTCAAAATGACTCAATCGGATTTCAGGGGGATAGTCTACCCATTTTTGTGGATAAATCGATTGATTTCACGGGAACTGGTTCAAGGATTTATAATATCGAGCATTTTTATATGCTCATGAATAATTGAGACTAATCATTCACCTTTTTAGTTAATTCCAAGATATTTTTTTAGATTTAGCGTTGCCCTGCAAATAGCATTTGGAAATAATTCAAAATACTTACTTATTCCCTCATTGATAACAGGAACAATAATATTAAGAATGTTTTTTTCTAAACTCATTACTAATTCTTCAGCATTCATTGTATCTAACTGATATATGCCTTTATTTGTTTCATTTAAAAATCTGCCTGTAATATCACATTCATTGTTCTTTGGATACTGTAAATCATTATGAATATCTTTCACACAAAATCCATAATTAATATAATAGCTATTATCAAAATTTGATTTCTGTAAATTAATTACTACAATTATTTTATCTGAATTATAATAATAATTTTTCTTACAATACATAAATCCATATTTACTCGTAATCTCTTGTACTATCTTTTTAAATTCTATGTTATCCATAAAATCCCCTTTTAATATGTGTCTAAAACCGAGAGGAGTAACCTTTTCCAAAAACTGTTTCAATTTCTTCAAGATATCCTGCTAACTGTTTTGTTCCTTTCCTTATCTGATTTGGATTGTTTGGTTTTAATTCATATACAATCTTGTTTTCGAAATTAATAAAATCAACTCTTTTGCCACTTGGAAGTACATATTCTTTTATCTTGTTTGACCCATCGAGCAGACTGTACTCGGTATGGGTGTGAAGATGACAAAATGACATTTGGATTCCTCTTTCTTTATTTTTGTATCGCCGCCCGCCCTTCATGGGGTATGCCACCCGGCGGGTACTGTGGCAGAACTCGTTTCAAATTGCTAATTTGTCGGTGTCGTTTTCGGCTCAAGGTTTGTGTACATTCGCCAGCTGCACACTTTCGGCGCGGCGTATTTCTGTAACTCTGTCAGGTGTGAACAGCAGCAGCCATAGCAAGCCTGCATATCAGATACAGTACAAAAAGATGCACCGGGTAAAAGGCATAAAAGACATATTTTAGTGAAATGCCTCTTTTTCCATTGTAATAGCGAAGCGGTATAAGCATAAAAAGTGCAAAAAACTCTATGGTACCTGAGAAAAGTCCAAGCAGTATGACTGCCACGGCAAATGCAACATCTCGGTTTGAAGAAAGCAGGTACATCATGACAATGCACCCTACACCCGCCGCACCATAATCACAGCAAAGCACAAACTCTGCAATAATCATCATAACAAGCACCACTGATACCATTACTATACACCTGATCAGTGTGACAAAAAACCACTTGACTGCAGAGGATGCCTTTTCTATTTTATCGACCGACTTAAGCCAATCAAGCACTGTGATGGCAAGCAGGCCTAAAAGCAGTGTAAAAAACACATTGTTGCTCTTAAATTCCAGCACTGTATTGTTTATTGCAAGGTCAAACGGTATCTCAGAGATAAGCGCGAATATAAACATCCTCGCAGCATATTTTTCCCTGCTATGTGTATATTTGAACCCCTCCACAAGCAGGAAGCAGAAAACAGGAAAGGCCATGCGCCCTATAGAACGCATGACCCAGTAGATATCAATAAGCGTTTGTCCACCTATCCCGTTATTTATCATCTGAAGAATAACCGTTGCCGCAATATGGTCTATAAGCATGGTAAAAATGGCTATAAGCTTAAGCGTGCTTCCACTGATACCAGACTTTGCGATAACTTTTTCCAAAATCCTATACTCCTGCCATATTTACGGTAATTCTGTCAAGATGCCAGATATCGTCCACATATTCCTGGATTGTTCTGTCTGAAGAGAACTTTCCTACATGTGCGATATTGAGCAGTGCACTCTTTCTCCATGCGCTCTTGTTCTTGTAATAATCATTAATCTTCTGCTGTGCATTTGCATATGAGCGGAAGTCTGCGAGGATAAAGTAGCGGTCAGCCACCTGTCCCTGCTGTGGATTGAGCAGTGAGTTGTAAAGCTCCCTGAAAAGCTCATGGTCATTTGGTGAGTATGTGCCGTCTACGAGCTGGTTTACTACCTTTCTTAGCTCGGCATCGTTATTATATACATCAACAGGATTGTAGTCATGTCTGTTCTCGTGTGAGATGACCTCATCAGAGCTCATTCCAAAGATAAACATGTTGTCAGCCCCTACCTCATCGAACATCTCGACATTGGCACCATCCATAGTTCCGATAGTGAGCGCTCCATTGAGCATAAACTTCATGTTTCCTGTTCCGGATGCCTCCTTGCTCGCTGTGGAAATCTGCTCGCTGACATCTGCTGCCGCAAAAATAATCTCGGCATTGGATACCTTGTAATCCTCGATAAATACTACCTTGAGCTTGCCGCCAATAGAAGCATCGTTATTTATCACATCAGCCACACTGTTGATGAGCTTTATTGTTTTCTTTGCATTTCTGTAGCCTGCTGCTGCCTTTGCTCCAAAAATGAATGTTCTAGGATAGAAATCCATAGACGGATTTTCCTTAATCTTGTTGTACAGATACATCACATGAAGGATGTTCATGAGCTGTCTCTTGTACTCGTGAAGTCTCTTAACCTGCACATCAAAGATAGAATCCGGATTTACATCAATACCATTGTGCTCCTTGATATACTTTGCTAAACGCACCTTGTTTGCTCTCTTAATCTCAGCAAACTCCTGCTGTGCAACAGGGCTGTCCGCATAAGCCTTGAGCTTTGAAAGCATTGTAAGATCTGTAATCCAGCCGGCTCCTACCTTTTTTGTTGCCCAGTCTGCAAGGAGTGGATTTGCATGTGCTAAGAATCTACGCTGTGTGATTCCGTTTGTCTTGTTATTGAACTTCTCAGGGAACATCTCATAGAAATCATGAAGCTCCTGATTCTTAAGTATCTCTGTGTGAAGCTTTGCAACACCGTTTACAGAATAGCCTGCAACGATAGCCATATTTGCCATCTTGACCTGTCCGTCATAGAGGATAGCCATCTTTCTTACCTTGTCCTCATTGCCAGGATATCTCTCATTAATCTGCATCACAAATCTTCTGTTTATCTCGTCAACAATCTGGTATACACGAGGAAGCATTCTCTGGAATATCTCAATTGGCCACTTCTCAAGCGCCTCAGCCATGATTGTATGGTTAGTGTAGGCTACACATCTTGTAGTGATATCCCATGCATCATCCCATGACAGATGCTCCTCGTCCACAAGGATTCTCATAAGCTCTGCGACTGCAACTGTAGGGTGAGTATCGTTCATCTGGAAAACAGCTTTATTTGGGAGATCTTTTAAATCGCTGTGATGCTTTTTAAACCTTGCAAGTGCACGCTGGATGCTTGCTGATACAAAGAAATACTGCTGCTTTAAGCGAAGCTCCTTGCCCTTTACATGGTTATCGTTTGGATAGAGCACCTCAACAAGGTTTCTTGCAAGATTTTCCTGCTCCACTGCCTTGTCGTAGTCACCCTGGTCAAAGGACTCGAGCGAGAAGCCGTTTTTTGGCTCTGCATCCCATATCATGAGAGAATTGACCACATTGTTGTCATAACCGACTATAGGCATATCATAAGGCACTGCAAGCACCGACTGATAGTCCTTCTGCTCGAAATGAAGCTCTCCGTTTTCATCTGTGCTCTCCTGCACATATCCTCCAAACTTGACCTCATAGCAGTACTCCGGACGACGAAGCTCGAATGGATATCCGTCCTTGAGCCAGTTGTCAGGCACCTCAATCTGGAAGCCGTCTGAAATCTGCTGCTTGAACATACCATATCTGTATCTGATTCCACAGCCGTATGCAGGATATCCAAGTGTGGCAAGTGAATCCATGAAACACGCTGCCAGTCTTCCGAGTCCACCGTTTCCAAGTGCCGGATCAGGCTCCTGGTCCTCAATAGCATTGATATCCACACCAATCTCATTGAGAGCCTCCTTGACCTCCTTGTATGCTGAGAGGTTTATAAGGTTGTTGCCGAGAGCTCTTCCCATCAAAAACTCCATGGACATATAGTAAACAACCTTTGGATCGTCCTTGTCCATCACTCTCTGTGTGGCAATCCACTCATCCATGATGACATCCTTTACGGCCTCTGATACAGCCTGATAAAGTTCCTGCTGTGTGGCATCATCTATAGTCTTACGATATTTATTTTTTAAATTGTCTGATACAGTCTTAATAAACACCTTTTTGCTAAACGTATTATCTCTCATCATATTCCTCCTTATGGCACTAAAAGGGAGCAAATTAATGCTCCCTCTCGTGCAGAGATTATTGTTTTTCAACTGCAAGCTTAACAGCCTCACCATTAATCTTCCAATCCTTTTCATAGCCCTTAAGTTCGCCTGATTTAATTGATACGGCAAGAACCTCGGTCTTGATTTCATCACCAAACTTTTCAAATACATTTGAAAGCTTCTCATCTGCCTCGTATGTCACAGCGATGTGGTCCATAACCTCAAAGCCTGCGTCCTTACGCATTGTCTGGATCTTACTGATGATTTCTCTTACGAAACCTTCCTCGATAAGCTCAGGAGTGAGGTTGGTGTCAAGAACAACGGTTATATTGTTGTCAGACTGTGTCACATAGCCCTCCATCTGAGTCATCTCGATAAGTAAATCCTCTTTAGATAATACAACTTCATCGCTAATGCTGTCAAGCTTGAGAGAGCCGGTGCTGTTAAGCTCCTCCATGGCCTTATGACCATCAAGCTCAGCTAAAACTGCCTTAATCTGGCCAAGGTATTTACCATACTTAGGACCCACTGTTCTAAGCTGTGGCTTGAATTTGTAGGTGGTGTAGTGTGATACATCATCAGTGAACTCAACCTCTTTTACGTTGAGCTCGTCTGCGATGATATCCACATAAAATTCATCCAGTTTTTCCGGAGCCTTTACAAACATTTTTCCGATTGGCTGACGGTTTTTGATATTTGCCTCGTTACGGCATGCACGTCCGAGTACTACAACCTTTAGTACCTCATCCATATCAGCTTCGAGCTTTTTGTCAATCAGCTTCTCATCAACTACAGGATAGTCGCACAGATGAATTGACTCCGGTGCGCTCTTGTCGATAGAGCAGACAAGATTTCTGTAGATATCCTCTGTCATGAAAGGAATCATAGGTGCTGCCGCCTTTGATATGGTGACAAGTGCTGTATAAAGTGTCATGTATGCGTTTATCTTGTCCTGCTCCATGCCCTTTGCCCAGAAACGCTCACGGCTGCGGCGTACATACCAGTTACTTAAGTCGTCTACGAACTCCTGAAGGTACTTTGCCGCCTCCGGAATCTTGTAGTTTGACAGGCACTCATCCACGCCTGCCACTGCTGAGTTGAGCTTTGAAAGAATCCACTTGTCCATTACTGCAAGCTTATCATACTCAAGGCTGTATTTTGTAGCATCAAAGTTGTCGATATTTGCATAAAGCACGAAGAATGCGTATGTGTTCCAGAGTGTTCCCATAAACTTACGCTGTCCCTCAAGCACGAGCTTTCCTGAAAACTTCTTTGGAATCCATGGAGCTGATGCTGTGTAGAAATACCATCTGATGGCATCTGCACCGTATGTCTCAAGTGCATCAAACGGATCTACCGCGTTGCCCTTTGACTTGGACATCTTCTGTCCGTTCTCATCCTGTACATGTCCAAGCACGATGACATTCTCATAAGGAGCCTTGTTGAAAAGCAGTGTAGACTCAGCCATGAGTGAATGGAACCATCCACGTGTCTGGTCAACTGCCTCTGAGATAAACTTGGCTGGGAACTGCTTCTCAAATACTTCCTTGTTCTCGAATGGATAGTGGTGCTGTGCAAATGGCATGGCTCCTGAATCAAACCAGCAGTCAAGTACCTCAGGTACACGGTGCATATCCTTGCCACACTCAGGACACTTGATTGTCACAGCGTCGATGTATGGTCTGTGAAGCTCTACCTCTGCAGCCTTTGGATCTCCTGCTTTTTCGGCGAGCTCTGCACGGCTTCCGATACACTCTCTGTGTCCGCATTCACACTCCCAGATATTGAGTGGTGTGCCCCAGTAACGGTTACGTGAAATAGCCCAATCCTGTATATTCTCAAGCCAGTTTCCGAAACGTCCTGAACCGATAGACTCAGGAATCCAGTTTACTGTATTGTTGTTTCTGATAAGATCATCCTTTACTGCTGTCTCCTTGATGTACCATGACTCTCTTGCATAGTAGATAAGAGGCTTGTCACATCTCCAGCAGTGTGGATACTCATGCTCAAATTTCGGAGCATCGAAGAGCTGCTTTCTGCCGCTTAAGTCCTTTAATACCTCAGGATCTGCATCCTTTACCCACATACCGGCAAACGGAGTCTCGGCTGTAAGCTCTCCCTTGTCGTTTACAAACTGTACAAATGGAAGGTCATAATTTCTTCCGACATTGGCATCATCCTCACCAAATGCAGGAGCGATATGAACAATTCCTGTACCGTCTGACATAGTAACATATGTGTCACATGTCACGAAAAAGCCCTTCTTGCCCTGCTTATCGGCAACCTGCTTAGCACAGTCATAAAGCGGCTCATACTCCTTGTACTCAAGGTCCTTTCCTTTGTATGTCTCAAGCACCTCATATGCCTTCTTGCCTGCCTCTGCGTCCTCTTTTGAAAGAAGCTGTGAGAGCACCTTGTCTGCAAGTGCCTCTGCCATATAATATGTATAGCCATCAACAGCCTTTACCTTTACATATGTGTCATTAGGGTTCACACAGAGTGCCACGTTGCTTGGAAGTGTCCATGGAGTTGTGGTCCATGCGAGGAAATATGCATCCTCTCCTACTACCTTAAAACGTACTACTGCTGATTTTTCTTTAACTGTCTTGTAGCCCTGTGCCACCTCCTGTGCAGAAAGTGGTGTTCCACAACGAGGACAGTAAGGAACAATCTTGAAGCCCTTGTAAAGAAGTCCCTTGTTCCAGATTTCCTTGAGAGCCCACCACTCTGACTCAATGAAATTGTCGTCATATGTGACGTATGGATTGTCCATATCAGCCCAGAAACCTACTGTGTTGGAGAAATCCTCCCACATACCCTTGTATTTCCATACAGACTCTTTACACTTCTTGATGAATGGCTCAAGTCCGTAGTTCTCAATCTGATCCTTGCCGTCAAGGCCGAGAAGCTTCTCCACCTCGATCTCAACAGGAAGTCCGTGTGTATCCCAGCCTGCTTTACGTGGCACATATTTGCCCTTCATGGTCTGGAATCTTGGAATCATATCCTTTATGGTACGTGTCTCAACATGTCCGATGTGAGGCTTTCCGTTTGCTGTAGGAGGTCCATCATAGAATGTGTATGTCTCTCCTTCTTTTCTGTTTTCCATAGATTTTCTGAAGATATTGTTCTCTCTCCAGAACTGCTCTGTCTTCTTCTCGCGTTCAACGAAGTTCATATTGGTGTCAACTTTGTTGTACATGACTATCTCTCCTTATTCTATATTGTTCGTGAACATCCCAACATGCACCTCAAATTCGACTCTTACGAGGCTTCCTTGTGGCTTACTCCACTAGAATTTTCGGTTTATGGAATATTCACAAAAAAAGGCACACATTCCTGTAATTAGGAACGCGTGCCTGATACGTCTATACCACCTATTACAATGTACTTAAGGGAAATACCCTTGCATACCCGCCCCTGTAACGTAGGGAATACGTCAGAACCTACTCTCGCAACGCTGTATGGCGATTTTAGCCTGCGGCTCAGAAGTGATTTTCAAAACGGCTCTACTCATACCGGCTCTCACCTGCCCCGGCTCTCTTTGACTTTCCTGCCATCTCTACTGTCTTCGTCACTGCCTTTTACTAACTGTGTTTAAGTATATAACTGAAAAGCCACTGTTGTCAAGATGTAATTGATTCTGTAATAATTTGATAATAATTAACTCTAATAAATGCCATCATACTCAAAATTCTGATAATCAAAATCATCATAATCATAAGAATCATAATCGTAATCCTCATAGGAATCGTCATCATTATAATACTCATAGCCCTCGTCAAAGCCCTTCATGAACTCCTTTTCAAAATCTGTGCTTACGTTTGAGCCTGCTATAACCCAGAATATGATGCTGACTATAACTGAGATAGCTGCTGTTGCTATACCAACTATACCAAACACCTTGTTGTTGCCCTTTATGATATGTATAATACCAAAAATGATAGCAAGCAGAGCTGTCACATAATTGATGCATGTACAAAACAGTACAATAGATGCGATTCCAAGTACCAGAGAAGCTATACCAAAGCCATTGCTGTTCTTTGGCGGCTGGTTGTATGGATTAGCTCCATACTGTGGCTGATTGTAGGCTGTCTGTCCGTATGCAGTCTGATTGTAGCCACCCTGTCCGTTTGGCTGCTGGCCATACTGCGTCTGTCCGTATGCTGACTGATTAAATGAGCCCTGAGCATATGTGTTCTGGTTGTATGTGCCCTGGGCATTTGGATTCTGGTTGTATGTACCCTGGGCATTTGGATTCTGATTGTATGTACCCTGATTTGCATAACCATATGCACTGCCCGGATTATTGACATATCCGTCTGTGCTGCCTGTCTGGTCTGATGACTGTCCATATGCATATGCATTCCCACTTTCCTGCTGGGATACAGACTGATTATATGTGTCTGTCGGCTGACTGTATGTGTCCTGCGGCTGGCTGTATGTGTCTGAGCCATTTGCTGTTCCTGAAGACTGACCGAAGACATCTGTATTGTCCGGTGTGCCTGACGACTGGTTGTCATTGTTCATATAATTGTTATCGTCCATAACTTCCTCCATATATCCTATTGTTTATGTAGCCATTGTGTTTCGTATTAGAAATATTTTATCATATATTACGATAATGTAAATATTTTTATCATAAAAATTGGTGATTATTGTCTTCCGAT
>ENA-ORSC01002740-ORSC01002740.1-human-gut-metagenome-genome-assembly--contig:-NODE-2740-length-10296-cov-3.338151_pt1 | contig 10296 bp, 8 predicted proteins | sample MGYA00242178_ERZ509140 | MGnify/ENA primary metagenome ERZ509140 (study PRJEB26280, sample SAMEA2338681) | human gut metagenome | biome: human gut; feature: human-associated habitat; material: faeces...
CTACTTTCTGGCTAAAGTAAAAGTAAAAAAAGAAGTAATATGCATAAGTAAATGATCTCATACGAGTCTTTGTTTTTTTGCTTTGGTTTCTAATTCTGGGGCAAAAGTAATACTTTTCTGCTAAACGCAAACAAAAAGCGATACTTTTTTTGTTTTCTCTGCAAAAAAGAATGAAAAAGACATGGGATACCCTCTGTCGGAACGGGTTGAATGACTTCCGCCAATCAGAAGATTCCCGGCAATGCTTCCTGTTTTGGGCCGAGGTTCTTGAATTCTCCGTTCAGGCTGGCCTCATCTTTCGGATTCAGTTCCAATGACCTCTTCATATCTTCTACAGAACCGTCTTTATCTCCATTCAGCAGTTTGGCGCGGCCGCGTTCTTTGTATGCTTCTGCAAAGTTGGGGTTCAGTTCGATTGCTTCGTCGAACAGACTGATAGCTTCTGTCAACTTCTTCTGGTTGATGAAAAGTTGTCCCAGGTAGAGATATGCCTGTTCGTTGAAAGGATTCACTTCTGTTACAAGTTGGTAGTCGGCTTCTGCTTCTTCTTCCTGTCCGTTGGCTTCTTTCACTTTGCCGCGCAGGAGGATAGCGGTTTCTTCTTCCGGGTTCTGTGCCAGTACGGCGTCAATGTCTTCCATTGTTTCTTTATATTGCTTCATTTTCAGCAATGCTTCCGCACGCATCAGGCGGGCTTCGATGAAATCATCTTTCAAGGCAATCGCTTTTGTCAGGTGGGCAATCGTCATTAGGTCGTCGTCCTGTCCTTTACGGGCTTTGCCTAACAGATAGTGTGCCACTGCATTTCCCTCCTCGATAGCGATCGCTTTGCTGGCAGCTTCTTCCATTGCTTTGTAGTCCTCCTGTATGAAGCACACATTGGCCAATGTCAGGAATGTGTTTGTCACATGAGGTTCCATGATTGCCATTTTTTCCAGCAGTTCGCGGGCCTTTTCGGTTTCGCCCGTCTGGATATAAAGCTGGCTGAGATAACCCATTGTCTCGAAATCTTCTTCGATAGCAAGGGCTTCTGTGAAACATTTTACTGCGTAATCCGGACGTCCCATACGTTGTGCACGCAGACCGTCATATTTGAAGATCTCGAATCTTTTCCGGTCGTTTTTCTGTTTTTCACTTTCCGGTGTTTCTGACTTTCCGGAGAAGAAAGATTTAAAAAAGTTCGGCATGATGATATGTTGTTTTTGAGTTTATCTGCAAATGTAATAACTTATTTTGATATATGTAACATTCCGTCCTGCATCTTCAACTCACCTTCTTCCAATAAATATTGGATTACCCGGCTGATATCTTCTCTTTCTGCTTCAATGGCATTCGTTATTCCGGCAGGGGGCAAACTTTTCCGGGCAAGCAGTTCCAGGATTTGTTTTCTCATTTCTCTGAAAGAGTCTTCGGGCAGGCAGTCCGTTTCGTGACGATTCAGACAGACGTCGCATTGCTTGCAGTTATGCTCATTTTTTTCTCCGAAATAACGAAGCAACATCCGGCTCCGGCAAACGCTTTCGGAAGTGACATATTCTTCCATGGCTTTGATACGTGCTTCGTACCGGGCTTTGCGCTCTTCGTAGACAGAAGCCGGAATGTGCAGGTAACGTAGTTCCAGCCGCTCGCGCGTGTATATTATATAAGGTGTCTTTTTGTGCGGGATATAATCTACGATACGGCGTTTGGTCAGTGTCACCAATATATTATAAATTTGCTGGCGTGTCAATCCGGTGCGGATAGCCAGTGTGTCTTCGCTGATATAAGCATAATCGGTAAATACTCCCGTGTAGGAACGGAGAATGGTCTGTATCAGAGTTTCCGCTTCCGTACCCATTTCCCGTAGTTTATACAGCTCGTCCCGCCGGATTGTAAAAAGAATGCGGGAAGCATTGTCCTGTTCGTCCGTATACTCCAGATAGCCGGCTTGCGTCAGTATTTTCAACGCACTGTCCACCGGCACGGGGAAGTATTTGAACTTCCTGCAAAATTCTTCCAGGTTGAACTCACGGATACATTGGAATCCGTCACCCATGGCCATTTGGTAGTAATATTGCAGATGTTCGTATACCTGGAGGATATATTCTTTTTCGGGGAAAGTGTCCGCCACCCGTTTGTGCAATGTCATTTTGTCGGATTTGGCATACAGGATAACGGCATAGGCTTTCAGCCCGTCCCTTCCTGCCCGTCCGGCTTCTTGAAAGTACGCTTCGGGAGAGTCGGGAAGGTCGATATGCAGTACGATACGGACATCAGGCTTGTCGATGCCCATGCCGAAAGCGTTGGTGGCTACCATGACGCGGATTTCTCCGTTTTGCCAGCGTTTCTGCCGGAGGTCTTTTACGGCATTGTCCAGTCCGGCATGATAGAAGTCGGCGGTAATGCCTTCCTGCATTAATAATTCGGTGATTTCTTTGGTGCGTCTCCTGTTGCGGACATAGATAATTGCGCTGCCGTCTATCCTTTTCAGGATATGTAGCAGTTCTCCCGTCTTATTGTCCGTTTTGCGGACGATATATGCCAGATTCTTCCGTTCGAAACTCATACGGAAAACATTCTCTTCGCGAAAGTTCAGCCGTGACTGAATATCTTTTACGACTTCTGGAGTAGCCGTTGCCGTTAGTGCCAGCACCGGAACACCCGGCAGCAGTTCCCGTATTTCTGCTATCTTCAGGTAAGCCGGACGGAAATCATACCCCCATTGTGAGATACAGTGGCTTTCGTCTACCGTAATCATGGAGACCTTCATTGAACGGAGTTTGATACGGAATATTTCCGTATCCAGCCGTTCCGGAGAGATATAAAGGAACTTATAGTCGCCGAAGATACAGTTTTCCAGCGCAGTGACAATCTCCTGACGTGTCATGCCGGAATATATGGCGAGCGTTTTGATTCCGCGTTTGCGCAGATTCTGCACCTGGTCTTTCATCAGGGCGATGAGGGGTGTAATGACAATACAAAGTCCACTCTGGGCGAGAGCGGGCACCTGGAATGTGATAGATTTGCCACCTCCGGTCGGCATTAGCCCCAGCGTGTCCTTACCTTCGCCTATACTGGTGATGATCTCCTCCTGCAAGTCGCGGAAGGAGTCATATCCCCAATATTGTTTTAATATCTCCTGATACTTATTCAATCGGCTTTATATCTTCGATTTGAAGTTGGACTTCGCCACGCTTGTGCGTGTTTTCTTCAATGGTGTAACAAATGTCGAAGGAGCGCTTTGTCTTGATATAGCGCACGTGCGAACTTTGTCCGAATGCGATACCGTTCATTACATTGTTCGACTTGTTGTCAACCAGTTCCAATTTGATATGTTCCTGGTCGCGTCCCACCACTTTGCTTGTACCGTAGTCATATACATGATGCGTACAGAAAATCGGCTTCATATTGTCCGGGCCGAAAGGATTGAACTTCTTCAGGTCACTGAAGAACCTGGGCGTAATATCCCTGAAATCAATTTCAGCATCGATGTCGATTACCGCACTGGTCTGTTCGGGCAGGATATGCTGCGAAACGAAGTCCTCGAACCGCTTGGTGAAAGCCTCCACATTCTCTACTTTCATGGATAATCCGGCAGCGTATGTATGCCCTCCGAAGTTCTCAAGCAAGTCGCGGCAATGTTCGATCGCCTTATAAACATCAAAACCGGAAACGGAGCGTGCCGAACCAGTTGCCATGTCATCTGTCCGTGTCAGTACAACGGCGGGACGATAATAAACTTCTGTCAGGCGGGAAGCTACGATACCGATCACCCCTTTGTGCCATTCTTCATTGTAGAGAACGATAGAACGCCGTTCGGCCAACCCTTCCAGATTGGCGACAATGTTGTTGGCTTCTTCCGTCATGCTCTTGTCGAGGTCCTTGCGGGTTTCGTTGTACTGGTTGATTTGTCCTGCTTTCTCCAGTGCAACCGAGAAATCTTTCTCCGTGAGCAGGTCGACAGCTTCTTTTCCATTCTGGATACGTCCCGAAGCATTGATACGCGGTCCGATTTTGAACACGATATCGCTGACAGTGATTTCCCGTTCGGAGAGTCCGCAGACGTCAATAATTGCTTTCATTCCCACACTCGGATTACTGTTCAGCTGTTTCAGTCCGTGAAAAGCAAGAATACGGTTCTCGCCCATAATCGGCACGATGTCCGAAGCGATACTTACCGCTACCAGATCGAGCAGAGGAATCAAGTGATGAAACTCGATACCGTTGCTGATAGCAAATGCCTGCATGAACTTGAAACCGACACCGCAACCCGAAAGGTGTGTGTACGGATACGTATTGTCCGGACGTTTGGCGTTTAGGATGGCTACGGCAGGAGGAAGGATGTCATCCGGCACGTGGTGGTCACAGATGATAAAATCAATACCTTTCTCTTTGGCATACATTATTTCCTCCACTGCTTTGATGCCGCAATCGAGTACAATAATCAATCCTACACCGGTTTCAGCGGCATAGTCCACTCCTTTTTTAGAAATGCCATACCCTTCGTTATAGCGGTCGGGTATGTAATAATCCAAGTTCGAATAGAACTGTTGGATAAACTTGTAGACTAGTGCTACGGCGGTAGTTCCGTCTACATCATAATCTCCATAAATCAGAATACGCTCTTTCTTTCCCATAGCCTTATTCAGACGTTCTACTGCAATATCCATGTCGTTCATCAGGAACGGATCGTGCAGGTCGGGCAATTGCGGGCGGAAAAACTTCTTGGCGTCAACCGCCTTCGTTATTCCCCGCTGTACCAAAAGTTGTCCAAGTATCGGGCTAATCCCTAATTCCTGGGCCAATGTCTGGCTTGTCTCTGCCTGTTCGGGTGTAATGGGTTGATAATTCCATTTGTGATTCATTTTATATATTGTTTTTTCTTTTTCTGCTCTCAGGGGTCAGAAAGGCACTTCTTCCCAACAAGGGGTAAAAGTACGAAAAAAACCGGAGGTGAGTGTAGATATGACGAAAATATTTCAAAGGGGATAGAAAATCGGAAGTTTGCTAATGGTGGCATTAAGTGTTTACGGTGGCTTTTTAATAGATGACTTCTTTGGCATTAAGATCAAAGTTCTCCGGCATTAAGACTAAACTTCTCTTGGATAAGGATTGAACTTTTTTCGGATAGGAATCAATCTATAAACGCAAGTTCCGTTTTTATAAACGAAGCTTTCATTTATAAAAACGAAGCTTTTATTTTTATAATCAAAGCTTGCGTTTATAGATTGATGTTAGGCAACGATAACTTTGTCACTGGATGGGCGGAAGTTTGTAATAAACAGACAGCAACTTTGCTATACTCTTATGATAAATAAAGATTCTGATCCTGTTGGAGTGCGGCTATATATATGACTTATATCAAACCAGCTCTTTCCAATATGATAAGGTTGGAAAGAGCTGGTTTGATATTGAGAGGTATATGTTTTTATTTCTTCTTTCTTAAATCCCTGCCTTCATACTTGCAGATCGCTTCTATCCATTCCTCCGTCAGAGGCATGGACTCATGTCTCTCTAGGTCGAAAGTCACCATGATTGATTTGCAGATACATTTTATCTCGTTCGTCTTTGTGTCGATCACCCGTTGGAGCAGATGAAAGCTTTTCGTTCCTACTTCGGAAACGGCAGTCTGTACGGCGATATGGTCTGATGCGAAGATCTGTTTGACGAAATCTGCTTCGATATGGACAACGACAATGCCGGTCTTCTCCCAGTCGACTCCGGGACATACGGAAGCGAAGTATTCAGTCTTGCCCAAATCGTAAAAAGAAAAATAAACAGTGTTGTTGACGTGACCGAATTTATCTACGTCATTGAAGCGCAACTGAATAGGTAGCGTGTGGTGAAATACGATTTCTTCCATTGTTTTCACTTAATCTTTTTGAATTCGACGCAAAAGTAGTACTTTTGCGTGTTATTCTCAACTGAAATTACTCAAGAAATGATAGAAGATATTAAAAAAGCCTGTCAGGTGATGAATGAAGGAGGTGTCATCCTTTATCCTACCGATACCGTTTGGGGCATAGGCTGTGACGCGACTAACGAAGAAGCTGTACGTCGGGTATATGAGATTAAGAAACGTGCCGATAGCAAAGCTATGCTGGTGCTGGTTGATTCGTCTGTCAAGGTGGATTTTTATGTACAGGATGTTCCTGATGTGGCATGGGATTTGATAGAAGTTGCCGATAAACCATTGACGATTATCTATTCCGGTGCACGCAATTTGGCTCCGAACCTGCTTGCGGAAGACGGAAGCGTGGGAATCCGTGTGACGAATGAAGCGTTTTCCAAACGTCTTTGCCAGCAGTTCCGCAAGGCAATCGTGTCTACATCAGCCAATGTAAGCGGCCAGCCGGGAGCTGCCAACTTTAGTGAAATCAGTGACGAGATCAAATCGGCAGTAGACTATATCGTCGGCTATCGTCAGGACGATATGAGCAGACCGAAACCCTCAAGTATTATAAAACTGGACAAAGGTGGAGTGATTAAGATAATTCGCGAATAAATGAAAGAGGAAAAACTTAGTTTATTGCAGCGTTGCATCAAGTGGCGGGAAAATAATATCAAGGAGAAACAGTTTATCCTGATATTGAGTTTTCTGGTGGGGATTTTCACTGCGTTTGCCGCTTTACTATTGAAGTTCTTCATTCACCAGATACAGAACTTCTTAACAGATAATTTCAATGCGACGGAAGCCAACTATTTGTATCTGGTGTATCCGGTAGTCGGAATTTTTCTTGCAGGCTGGTTTGTGCGTAACATTGTGAAGGATGACATCAGCCATGGGGTCACCAAGATTCTGTATGCTATCTCCCGTAGGCAGGGACGCATCAAGCGGCATAACATTTGGTCGTCTACCATTGCCAGTGCCATTACGATCGGATTCGGCGGATCGGTAGGGGCGGAGGCACCGATTGTGCTGACGGGGTCGGCGATCGGTTCCAATTTGGGTAGTGTGTTCAAAATGGAGCACCGGACGTTGATGTTGCTGGTAGGATGTGGCGCGGCAGGTGCGATTGCCGGAATCTTTAAGGCTCCGATCGCCGGACTGGTGTTTACGCTGGAAGTCCTGATGATAGATCTGACTATGTCTTCTTTGCTCCCGTTGCTGATTTCTGCAGTGACGGCGGCAACCGTTTCGTATATCACTACCGGCACGGAAGCCATGTTCAAGTTTCATCTCGACCAGGCATTCGAACTGGAACGTATTCCTTTCGTTATCCTGCTGGGGATTTTCTGCGGTCTGATTTCGCTGTACTTCACACGTGCTATGAACTCGGTAGAAGGAGTTTTCGGTAAGCTCAACAATCCTTATAAGAAACTGGCTTTCGGCGGTGTTATGCTGAGTGTGCTGATTTTCCTTTTTCCACCTCTCTATGGTGAAGGTTACGATACAATCAACCTGTTGCTGAACGGAACGTCTGCGGCGGAGTGGGATACGGTGATGAACAACTCCATGTTCTACGGCTACGGCAATCTGTTATTGGTCTATTTGATGTTGATTATCTTATTGAAGGTATTTGCTTCCAGTGCGACGAACGGTGGTGGTGGATGTGGTGGTATATTTGCTCCTTCACTTTATCTGGGATGTATTGCCGGATTTGTATTCTCGCATTTCAGCAATGATCTTGCTTTCTCAGCTTATCTGCCCGAAAAGAATTTCGCTTTAATGGGAATGGCGGGAGTGATGAGCGGAGTGATGCACGCTCCGTTGACGGGTGTCTTCCTGATTGCTGAACTGACCGGAGGATACGACTTGTTCCTTCCGTTGATGATTGTGTCTGTCAGTTCTTATCTCACGATTATAGCGTTTGAGCCTCATAGTATCTATTCGATGCGTCTGGCAAAGAAAGGACAACTGCTTACGCATCATAAGGATAAAGCGGTATTGACATTGATGAAAATGGAGAATGTCGTGGAGAAGGATTTCGTAGTGGTTCATCCTGAAATGGATTTAGGCGAACTGGTGAAGGCTATCGCCGCTTCCCACCGGAATGTGTTTCCCGTGACGGATAAGAAGACTGGCGAACTGTTGGGAGTTGTACTGCTCGACGATATCCGGAACATCATGTTCCGTCAGGAACTTTATCATCGTTTTACTGTTAATAAATTAATGACATCCGCCCCGGCCAAGATATTCGATTCGGACGGAATGGAACAGGTGATGCAGACTTTCGATGATACCAAAGCCTGGAATCTTCCCGTGGTGGATGAGGAAGGACGTTATCAGGGATTTGTCTCTAAATCGAAGATATTTAACTCATACCGGCAGGTATTAGTACATTTTTCAGAAGACTAACCACCCGCCGTCCGACAAGGTACCGGGGCCTGGGTTCTATGTAGATAAAAGTGATTAGATTATGAAGAAAGAAGATTTAAGAATAGTATATATGGGTACTCCCGATTTTGCGGTGGAGGCCTTGCGTCAGTTGGTAGAAGGCGGATATAACGTTGTGGGCGTGATAACGATGCCCGATAAGCCGGCCGGACGCGGACATAAGATTCAATATTCTCCCGTTAAACAATATGCGCTCGAACAGAATTTGCCGTTACTCCAACCGGAGAAGTTGAAAGATGAGGCGTTTGTACAGGCGTTGCGTGAATGGAAAGCGGATTTGCAGATTGTGGTTGCTTTCCGTATGTTACCGGAAGTGGTGTGGAGTATGCCACGGTTGGGAACTTTCAATCTCCATGCTTCTTTGCTTCCTCAATACCGGGGGGCCGCTCCTATCAATTGGGCGGTAATTAATGGAGATACGGAAACGGGTATCACTACTTTCTTCCTGAAGCATGAGATAGATACGGGAGAAGTCATTCAGCAGGTACGTGTACCTATTGCCGATACGGATAATGTAGAGATTGTGCATGATAAACTGATGATGTTGGGCGGAAAGCTGGTCGTTGAGACGGTGGACGCCATTCTGAACGGTGTGGTAAAACCGGTTCCGCAGGAAGAAATGGCGATTGTCGGTGAGCTTCGTCCTGCTCCGAAGATATTCAAAGAGACTTGCCGGATCGACTGGAATCAACCGGTGAAGAAAGTCTATGATTTTATTCGCGGACTCTCTCCTTATCCGGCTGCCTGGAGTGAATTGGTCAGTCCTGAAGGAGAAGTGGTGGTCGTGAAGATTTTCGAAAGCGAAAAAGTTAGTGAAGCGCATCAATTGTCTGCCGGAACGATTGTGACGGATGGGAAGAAATATATAAAGGTGGCTGTGCCCGATGGGTTCGTGTCTGTCCTTTCTTTGCAACTTCCCGGCAAGAAACGTCTGAAAACGGATGAATTGCTTCGCGGATTCCGTCTGACGAACGAATATAAAATGAACTGACCTGATAATAGATAACATGAACCGTCTCGAGTTCGAGACAAACCGAATCTAAAATAAAAGAATTATGAAACCAATTATCGCTCCTTCCATTCTTTCCGCTGATTTCGGATATTTGGCGAAAGATATTGAAATGGTAAACCGCAGTGAGGCGGAATGGGTACATATTGATATTATGGACGGAGTATTTGTTCCGAACATATCATTTGGTGCGCCTGTCATAAAGTGTCTCAGAAAAGAGACGAACATGATATTTGACGTGCATCTCATGATAGAGGAGCCGGACAGATATCTTGAGGATTTCAAGAAGGCAGGTGCTGACTGGGTAACCGTACATGCAGAGAGCTGTAAGCATCTGCACAGAACCGTTGCCAGGATACATGAGCTTGGAATGAAGGCCGGAGTGGCACTCAATCCGGCAACTCCTGTATCAGTGCTTGACTATGTGATAGACGATTTGGATATGGTACTTGTTATGAGTGTCAATCCGGGATTCGGCGGACAGTCATTCATTCCTTCAGCACTCAGAAAGGTGGCTGAGGTCAGAAAAATGGCAGATGACAGAGGCCTTGAGCTCAATATAGAGGTGGATGGTGGAGTCAATTTGAAGAATGTGGGTGACGTCATAGAAGCCGGTGCAAATGTCATAGTTGCCGGTTCTGCGGTATTCGGCGGTGATGCTTATGAGAACAGCTGCAGCTTTCTCAAAGTATTTGAGAAATATGAGGCATAGATAATAAAGGGCAAATAGTGATATGAAGAGTTATATTATAATATCCGGAGGCAGAGTTGATCTGTATTCACTTCAGGAAATCATGGACAGACACCTTGAAAGCAGCAGAGTGATAGCTGTGGACAAGGGTATAGAGACCTGCAATAAGATAGGAATAGTACCGGATGTGATCGTGGGTGACTTCGATTCAGCCAGCAAGGTGACTGTGGGCGTGTACAGGAAGATGGCTAAAAAGATGCACTCCATACAGTTTGTTGA
>ENA-ORSC01002744-ORSC01002744.1-human-gut-metagenome-genome-assembly--contig:-NODE-2744-length-10278-cov-5.789788_pt1 | contig 10278 bp, 9 predicted proteins | sample MGYA00242178_ERZ509140 | MGnify/ENA primary metagenome ERZ509140 (study PRJEB26280, sample SAMEA2338681) | human gut metagenome | biome: human gut; feature: human-associated habitat; material: faeces...
TACAACCCCCACAACAGACTTTCACTGTCTAGATATATGCCATGCCCGGCATACCAAAAAAAACAGGGATCATTTCCCTGTTTCAAGTATTGTATTCGCAATTTGAAGTTGTTTCTCAGTTGGCGGATCAATTCCTTCTAAAGGATATCCTAAGCCAAGTTCTTTCCATTTATAAGCCCCTAGAGTATGGTATGGTAATACTTCTATTCTTTCTACATTTTTTAATTGAGCAACAAATTGATGTAGTCGTTCCAAATATTTTTCATCTGTATTGATTGTCGGTACCAACACATGACGAATCCATACTGGCTTTTGAATATCCGACAAATACTTAGCTAGTTCTAAAATATTTTGATTCGTATGTCCCGTTAAATCTTTATGAGCCATTTCATCAATATGTTTTATATCTAATAATACTAGATCTGTAACATTCATAAGTTGTTTAAACTTAGAAAAGAATGGTTCTTCAAAAGTAAATGGTTGTCCACAAGTATCCAAAACTGTATTGACACCTTCTTTTTTAGCTAATGTAAAAAGTTCAATCAGAAAATCAATTTGAAGTAATGGTTCACCACCACTGACTGTAATGCCACCATTATCTTTCCAGTAAGGACGATATCGTAAAGCTTTCTTTAATACCGCTTCTGCACTTTGATCTGGCTCTTTAGTTTTCCAAGTATCGGCATTGTGACAAAACTTACAACGCATATGACATCCTTGCATAAAGATGACATATCTTACGCCTGGTCCATCTACAAGGCCAAACGTTTCAATCGAATGAATTGCTCCTAACATAATATCCCCCTAACTAGAAAGAGCCTTATTAAAGGCTCTTGTGACATGTACGACTAATAACATCTAATTGTTGTTCGCGAGTTAAATCAATAAATTTAACGGCATAGCCAGAAACACGAATTGTAAAATTTGCATATTCCTCTTTTTCTGGATGCTCCATCGCATCTTTTAATTTTTCTACACCAAATACATTCACATTCAAGTGGTGAGCGCCCTGATCAAAGTATCCATCTAATACATTCACTAAGTTATTTACTCTTTCCTCTTCAGTGTGACCCAACGCATCTGGATTAATTGTTTGCGTGTTACTAATTCCATCTAACGCATATTCATAAGGAAGTTTTGCGACAGAATTTAGCGATGCCAACAATCCATTTTGTTCTGCTCCATATGCAGGGTTAGCACCTGGTGATAATGGTTCACCTGCTTTTCTTCCATCTGGAAGCGCACCTGTAGCTTTACCATATACAACATTTGAAGTAATTGTAAGAATTGAAGTCGTTGGTTCACTATCACGATATGTGTGGTGTTTTTCAATCTTACGCATAAATGTCTTTAATAACCATACGGCAATTTCATCCGCACGATCATCATCATTTCCATAACGAGGGAAATCCCCTTCAATTTCATAATCAACAACCAATCCATCTTCATCACGAATTGTCTTCACTTTTGCGTATTTGATAGCACTCAATGAATCTACTACATGTGAGAATCCAGCAATACCCGTTGCGAAAGTTCTACGTACATCTGTATCAATCAAAGCCATCTGGCTTGCTTCATAATAATACTTATCATGCATATATTGAATCAAGTTCAAGATATTTACATATAGACCTGATAACCAATCCATCATGATATCGTATTTATGCATTACTTCATCATAATCTAAATACTTACTTGTGATAGGCTTATATTCTGGACCTACTTGTACTTTTGTCTTTTCATCTACACCACCATTGATAGCGTATAGTAAACATTTAGCTAAGTTTGCACGAGCACCAAAGAATTGCATTTCTTTACCAGTTTGCGTAGCACTTACACAACAACATACCGCATAATCATCTCCCCATACAGGACGCATTACATCATCATTTTCATATTGAACACTACTTGTATCAATACTTACTTTTGCAGCATATTTCTTGAATGGTTCTGGTAAATTTGAAGAATACAATACAGTTAAGTTTGGTTCTGGACTCGGTCCCATATTTTCAAGTGTATGCAAGAAACGGAAACAAGTTTTAGTAACCATACTTCTTCCATCCATACCTAAACCACCAACATCAAGTGTTGCCCAAACTGGATCTCCTGAGAATAATTGGTTGTAGCTAGGAATTCTAGCAAACTTAACCATTCTAAATTTCATTGTCACATGGTCAACAATTTCTTGAATTTCACTTTCTGTGAAGACACCATTCTCTAAATCTCTTTCAAAATAAATATCTAAGAATGTTGAAATACGACCTACTGACATAGCCGCCCCATTTTGTGTTTTAATAGCAGCTAAATATCCAAAGTATAGCCATTGTACTGCTTCTAATGAGTTTTTAGCAGGCTGAGAAATATCATATCCATAGCTTGCTGCCATAATTTTCATTTCTTTTAATGCCTTGATTTGTTCAGCCAATTCTTCACGCTGACGAATCACATCATCGCTCATTGTTCCATCGCCACAATATGCGAAATCTTTTTGTTTCTGCTCAATTAAATAATCAATACCATAAAGTGCAACACGACGATAATCCCCTACGATACGTCCACGACCATATGTATCTGGTAATCCTGTAACGATTTTGTTACGACGTGCTAAACGCATTTCTGGTGTGTATGCACTAAATACAGCATCATTGTGAGTTTTATGATATTTTGTGAAGATTTCATGTAATTTTTCACTTGGTTTATATCCATAAGTTTCACATGCCTCTTCACTCATACGAATACCGCCATAAGGCATAAATGCACGTTTTAATGGTTTATCTGTTTGTAAACCGACAACCTTCTCTAAATCTTTATCTAAATATCCAGGGCCATAAGCTGTAAGACTTGAAACCACTTCTGTTTCCATATCCAATACACCGCCTTTGGCACGTTCTTCTTTTTGTAGTTCTTGAAGCTCAGTCCATAAAGTATTTGTCGATTCTGTTGGACCTTCTAAAAAGCTTTCATCTCCATTATAAGGTTTGTAGTTGTTTTGAATAAAATCACGAACATCTACTTCGTCCTGCCATTTACTGCCTTTAAATCCTTGCCATTGTTCTTTCATGATTGCCTCCTTCTAATGACAGTTAGTGTTATCTAACAGTTAGTTAAAGCTTACTATATTATCTTCAAGTAGTCAATTAAAAAGACCCACCGAAAAGACAAAGTAAACTTGCCCAGACGGTCGGCCTATAACATCATACTTCATGTGGTAACTCCACTTCCGTCAGTCATATGATATGCAAATCATAACAAAGAACTGTCAATTACGCAAGCGTTTTCATCAGTGACATGAATTAACCTTGTGCTTCTCCAATATTTGTCATTTTAAACCCCTCTCCATGCACTTCATGAGACTCTACAACCACAAAGAAAGATTCTGGGTCCGCTTCTTGTACAGCCTTTCTTACTTGATACATTTCCTTACTATTACATGCACACATCACCACTTGCATATCATCTTGTTTATATCCACCTTGTGCATTTAAAATCGTACTTCCCCTTTGACTTGTTTCATCAATCACCTGACAAATTCTTTTTCCGTGTTTTGTCACAATAAAAGCGACCTTACCAGAATTCAAACCATAAATCATTTTATCCACTACAACCGCGAATAATAAATTTACAATCATACCATAAATCATTCCATCTACATCTTTAAATAAAATACCACCCACTAGAATAATGCCAACATCCGACAAAAAGGCAATATTTCCTAAAGATAAATGAGGCCTCAATGCCTTTACAGCCATGATGATAAAATCAGATCCTCCTGTAGATGAATTTCTTGTATAGATTATCGCATAGCCAATTCCACCAAAAACTCCCGTACATAGGGCAGCTAATAATCGATCTCCTTGGTAGACTGGAAATAATGGTGCCACATAGTCGATAATCAATGAAGATACAATCATACAACGAATGGAACTGATAAAAAACTTCTTTCCTAATAATTTGTAACAAAGTATCGCAACAGGTATATTCAATAGAATTGTTGAAAAACCAATGGGAATATTAAACAAACGATACAAGATAATTGAAATTCCTGAAAATCCTGTCATAGGAAATTTAGCTTGTACGGCAAAGTTATAGATACCAATCGCTACAAAAATACTGCCAACAAGTTCCCACATCATTTGTACCAATAATTCTCTTATCTTATTCATACTTACCTCCAAAAAAAAGAAGCGCCTAAGACCAAATCTTACAGTGAAATCACTGCACCTACGATTTGATCCTAGACGCTTTAACCACTCATCCGGTGAAGAGTGAACGTTATTTAAATGTACCAATTTATTGTATGGAACATAACCATTAAAGTCAAGAAGAATCAGCTAATTCGCCATTTGTGGGATGTTCAATGTATAGTGAAAATAGTAATATTTTAGATGAAAGGAGGCCCATTATGGACACAAAAAAGATAGGAGCCTTTATCGCAATGAATCGAAAGAAAAAAGGATATACACAAGAGCAGTTAGCTGAAAAATTAGGTGTGACAAATAAAACCATTTCGCGATGGGAAAATGGTCATTATATGCCAGACTTATCTTTACTTGAACCTTTAAGTAAAGAATTAGATATCACATTAAATGAACTTTTAGCTGGAGAAGAAATCGTTAAAGAAGAGGCTATGGAGTATTCTGAACAAAACCTAATTCAAACCATTGATTATACAGATAAGAAAATCAAGGATGAACACAAAAAAATATCTTTATTTATTATAGGGCTTGGCATTTTTACATCCCTTTGTGCATTTACTGTTTTCCCTTCTGAAAGCAGCTGGGGCAGCATCTATTCTATGATTGGATTGTTTTTATTTGTAGTTGGAATATTTAGAGAATTAAAATTTACTTCTCTACTCAAGAAAGGATTGGTTTCAACAATTCTATTCGTTTTACTTTTAGGCATCTTCTTTATTTTCGACTATGTCAGTGTAAACCAATTTAAACAACCACCCATCTATCGACTGACTACAACTACTGTATTTAGTGAGGATGGCAATAAAATGATTGAATACCAAAATCCATTCTACAATGTATTTCGCATCAATGCCGATACACCCAATGAATATTATCGAATTGACAACAAGAAACAATATACCATTAATACCGTTCCAACAAGTCCTTTTAATATGGATAAAAGTTCATTTGAACAACTTCAACACTACAAAAGCCAATATATTGGTAATAATAGTAATACATCCCATTTACTAAATGCCTTACCCCTATCGGAATATGGCTATGTATTTGAAATTGATTCAAAAGGCTGTGGACTTATAGTAGATTATCATTGTACAGATTGGTACAACAACGAAAACTTATATATACATAAAGCTCTAGTGTACAATTCTGTATCTCTATTCAAATTGATTGATAATCTTGAATACATCTCATTTATTTTTAGTGGAAGCAGCTATACAATTACACGAGAACATTGTCCACTCAACAAGAATATTGAACAAAAGATCAATGATAATGAGTTTATATCCGAAATGATGAAATTATTTGAAACAAATTAAAAAAACGCAAAAGCGTTTTTTTATTTACTATGAATAATTTCCTCAGCACGATCTAGTGCAGCACTGATACTTGGTTGGAAGTTTTCTTCTCCAACAAGCTCAATAAAGCCTGCCTTTTCCATGACCTTCATCGGTTGATCATTCACATGTGAAAATACAATCGTGATTCCTTTGGACTTGCAAACCTGAACTAAATCTTTTAATGCGTTTAGTGCCGTACTATCTAATGCAGGAACACTGCGCATACGAAGAACTAGACATGTTGTAAAATCTTTGACTACAATTTCTTCAATTACACTAGTAGCACCAAAGAATAATGGTCCTGAAATCTCATAAACACGAATCTGAAGTGGAAGCTTTTGAAGGTGTTCATCAACATCGGGTGTATCCTCATCTACATATGTCCAGCCATTGACTTTTGTTTCTTCACTCATACGTTTAATGAATAATAAACAAGCAAGTACCATACCTACTTCAATGGCTACAACCAAATCAAAGATTACAGTTAGCACAAATGAAGTGACTAAAACAATAATATCACTCTTAGGTGCTGTTTTAACTAAGTTCACAAAGGTACGCCATTGGCACATATTGTATGCGACAATAAATAGAATAGCCGCAATGGTAGGCATCGGAATCATTCCGGCATATGGCATTAAAACAACTAATACAATGACTAATGTGATGGAGTGGACCATGCCGGCAATTGGTGTTCTTCCTCCATTTTTAATATTGGCAGCCGTTCTTGCGATAGCACCCGTGGCAGGAATTCCTCCAAATAAAGCTGACGCAATATTTCCAGCACCCTGCGCAACAAGTTCCATATCCGAACGATGTTTTCCATTGATCATACCATCGGCAACCACACAAGAAAGTAGTGATTCAATGGCCGCTAATACAGCTATAGTTAATGCATTCGGTAGTGCATTTTGAATGACATTTAATGATAAGCTTGGAAAATGTAAAGATGGTAATGCATTGCTGATTGTATACAGATTTCCAATTGTATTTACCTTTAAAGGCAAGAATTGAACCATCAAAATTCCTGCAATAACGGCTAAAAGTGAGCCTGGAATTCTTTTAAAGATATATGGAGCAATAATCAAGATAACTAAAGATACCACACCTACAATCACGGCATCCACATTCATTGTAGAAAAATGATGGATTACAGCCTCAAATTTTTCAACCGTCTCAATAGGCTTTACTCCCGTTGGATAGGTTAATCCAAAAAAATCTTTTAATTGCCCAATCACAATCGTAACGGCAATACCCGAAGTAAAACCTGTTGTAATGGTAAATGGAATAAACTTGATTAGACTTCCAAAATGACATAGACCCATCAAAATCAAAAAAATACCCGCAAGAATCGTGGCAACAATAAGTCCATCCATTCCATCATGCGCTACAATTCCAGCAACAATCGTCGCAAATGCAGCAGTCGGTCCTGCAATTTGTACACTGCTTCCTCCTAGTGCTGAAATGACAAAACCTGCTACGATTGCAGTAAAGATTCCGGCTTCCGGTCCAACGCCAGAAGCAAGTGCCAATGCAATCGATAATGGTAATGCGATAATAGCTACAATAATTCCAGCCGTTACATCTTTGAAAAACTGAGACTTATCATAGCTTTTAAGTGATGAAAGTAACATCGGTTTTAGTGAATTCATTTGTTAATATCCCTCTCTTTTTAACAACCTTTAAAGTATACCATAATTTAAGGATTTTTAAGGATATTTCTATAATACTATTTGATATACTGAATATATAACGATAATAAATCAGGAGAATAATCTATGAACAAAAAGACTAAAATTATAATTTTAATCTCAGTATGCATTTTAATTGCCATTATTGGCATTTATTTCTTATTTCCGAAAGAAAGTAACACCCAAAACATCTATGTTCAAAAAGTATCTACAATCATTGGTTCTTCTAATACGGAAAACCGATATTCAGGTGTAGTAGAATCCTCAGAAACTGTAGATATCAATTCTGATGGAAATAAATCCATTACTGAAATGTATGTTGAAGCTGGTCAAAAAGTAAGAAAAGGCGATAAATTATTTTCTTATGATACGACTGAAGCATCCAATTCCATCGCCCAAAAAAAATTGGATATTGAAGCACAGAACAATGAAATCGCTGCTCAAAATAATACAATTGAAGATTATAAGGCTGAGCTTAATAGGGGTGCAGATAAAGTGGAGATTCAAGCAAGAATCAATGATGCAAGTTATGCGATTCGCCAGGCTCAAAATACAATCAAAGCCACACAGACTGAAATTGATCAATTGAACAAACAAATCGAAAATTCGACCGTTCTTTCGACAATTGATGGAATTATTAAAGAAGTCAATAGAGATGGTGGAACGGGTGAAAATGGAAACCAAAAGCCATTGGTGTCGATTACACAAACTTCAGATTTTAGAGTAAAAGGCTCTATTAGTGAAATGGGATCTATTTCTGAAGGAACAAATGTTATTGTAAGAAGTCGTATAAATGAAGATCAAATTTATAAAGGTACAGTTACCAAAGTGGAAACAGACCCTCAATCCAATTCTAACAATAACGTTTATGGAAATGATTCAAATGAATCTGCATCCAAATATCCTTTCTATGTCACTTTAGATAATAATAAAGGCTTAAAACTTGGACAACACGTCTATATTGAAGTGAATAATGGACAATCCACAAAGAAAAAAGGAATTTGGTTAGATGCGAGTTTTATTGTTTCGGATGACAATGGAAATTCATATGTATGGGTTTCTGAAAAAGGTAAATTAAAGAAAAGAAAAGTAGAACTTGGTAAAACAGATGAAGAAACATCTACCACAAAAATCAAGTCAGGACTAAGCGAGGATGACTATATCGCATGGGCCGATGATACATATAAGGAAGGTATGAAGACAACGACGGAATATCAAACGGAAACGGATGGTGGTGCCAATGCTTCTTAATCTTAAAAACATTTATAAAAATTATGGAAAAGAACCATTGATCGTTCCAGTTTTAAAAGATGTGAGTCTAGAAGTCGAACAAGGCGACTATGTTGCGATTATGGGACCAAGTGGTTCTGGTAAAACAACACTTATGAATATCATCGGATGTTTAGATCGAGCAAGTACGGGTACATACCTATTTGAAGATGAAGATATTTCTGAAATGAATGATGATGCATTAAGTGATTTAAGATTAAATAAAATCGGTTTTGTCTTTCAAAACTTCAATTTATTAAGTTCTGAAACCGCTCAAGAAAATGTAGCTTTACCTTTAATTTATGCAGGAATCCATAAAGAAGAAAGAAATCATAGGGCGGATGTTGCATTAAGTAAAGTTGGTTTACAAGATCGTACAACTTTTAAACCAAGCCAATTGTCCGGTGGACAAAAACAACGTGTTGCGATTGCCCGTGCCCTTATCAATCATCCTAGAATTCTACTTGCCGATGAGCCTACAGGAGCACTTGATCAGGCGAGTGGTAAACAAGTTATGGAATTGTTTAAAGCTTTAAATGATGAAGGTGTGACAATCATTATGATTACGCATGATGCAAGTGTGGCAAGTCATGCCAAAAAAATTCTTCATATCATTGATGGAGAAATCATTGAAAATAAACAAGGAGGTACAGCATGAAGCCTTCTATAAAAAAAGGAATTATTATTGTCTCTGTATGTGCATTTGCCTTGGTTGGAATTAAGTTTTACTTAAGCTTGTCCAATACGATTGAGGTTCCAGTTTAAATACAGGCTATTGGGATAATCCATCCACTTCAACAGGGCTTGTATCTAATAGTGATACACAATCGGTTTTATATGATTCTTCTAAAACAATTACACAAGTCTTTGTCAAAGAAGGGCAACAAGTGAGTGCAGGAGATCCATTGTTATCTTATGACTTAACGACACTTCAAAGTGCAGTGGATACAAGTCAATTGGAAGTGGAAAAAGCACAAAATGCGATTACACTTGCAGAACACGAATTAAAAAAGCTGTTAAATACAGCTCCTGTCCCAGAGCCAACACCAATGCCTGAACCAACAGAAGCACCGGATCCAAAACCTGTACCCCTGCCTTCCATTCCTGAAAAGGACGAAAATGGATTCTCTCCATATATTCTTTCTCTTTCACAGGCAGAAAAGAATATTGCTTCCTACAAGATTTATTATGCTTCTACAGACAGTGATGATTTTTCTGAAAATACTGCACCTGAAAAAGGTCCAATGGATGAACCATCCCTATGGCAGGAAGAAAGAATTACTAAAGAATATGGAAAAGCATGCTGGTACTGGATTGCATATACATATACAGATGGTTCAAACAATGCGTATGATTCAAAGGATGTTGTAGAGTATTATAGTGACAAACAAAAGATTCCTTATGAAGACATTTCTACAGTTGGAACCAAAAAGAATCCTTATGTGTTTAAGTTAAGTGAAGACCAAGGATTTGTGTATGGAAAACTATTTTTAGACAACAAGAATCTAAATTCATATTTTCGATTTGATGTGTATACAAATGATGATGAAATCAGTTCTTCATGGCTCGTTGTGACAAGTTTGCCACTAAACAATCTATGAATGAAGGCGATATGTATTCGGTGATTTCACATACGAAAGAAGAACAAAAGTATATAGAGACCGAACAAAATCAAAGTCCAAATAATACATCAGGTTATACAGAAACAGAACTTGCGAAAGCCATTCGTGATAAGAAGCAGGAATTGAAGACGTTAGATTTAGATTTAAGAAAGGCAAAGCTTTC
>ENA-ORSC01002746-ORSC01002746.1-human-gut-metagenome-genome-assembly--contig:-NODE-2746-length-10276-cov-3.960669_pt1 | contig 10276 bp, 8 predicted proteins | sample MGYA00242178_ERZ509140 | MGnify/ENA primary metagenome ERZ509140 (study PRJEB26280, sample SAMEA2338681) | human gut metagenome | biome: human gut; feature: human-associated habitat; material: faeces...
CAAAAAGAAAGACACCCGTAGGGGTGTCTTTCTTTTTGGAGCAGCACTTTTGCTCCGCAAAAGTGGTCGCCTGCGGGCGGGCGATTTAACATGCAAGGGAAACCCGACTAAGGTTTCCCTTGCATACATTCCTTTCCTTGCGATATACAGGAGTGCGCACGGGCAACAAAACCTGTGAGCAATCACAAAAAAACGCCACCCTGTGTGCGTACCTAATAAGAAAACAATGAGCAATCGTCAGTAAATCAATGTTTTCATAGGTACAAACGCGGTGTGGAAAGTTCAAAATCAAATACTGACAGGAAAAAAGGGTGCTGATACGCAAGTATCGGCACTCTTTTCCTGTACTGTCCGAGAAGATGTGGTGTTTTGCGTTCGTTTCGGGCGTTCTGCGGCTCTGTGTGACCCGAATTAAGGTGGGGGCATATCTTTTCTCATGCTCCTATGTTCGGTAGCTTACAGAAGGATAAAATTCAAAAAATCAACACTTTTCAAATTGCCTCAAAAAGGCATTGTAACCTAAGCAGGGAAATCCTGTACAGGGAAATCCCGCACAATTAAATACTTATATATTAAATACTAAATAATCAAATATAGATATATCAATCCTATCCTTATCCGTTCCTATGAACGAAAATACAGATAGAGGATTAGATAGGATGCGAAGATGAAAGAACAAAACTGTATTTTTATATAACAGGCATGTATCGATCCGTTATGCACTATGGCTTTTTTCGGGATCCATCGAAAAAGTGCAGCAATAACGGTTGAAAATCGAGGGGTTCTTCCCTTGTCTCACCTTTTTATGGGGCGGGGAGTGTGATCGTATTATCTGCCTACTTTTGGGCCAAATGTGTCCATTTATGGTGTTCCAAAGGGAGCCTTAAATCTGGGCACCCCTTGAAATCTGCATTAGAGGTAACAAACATAATCATTTGAGGGCGCAAGCGTTTTATCCGCTTGCGCCCTCTTGACTACCATACAGCAAGGACACAGGAAATTGTCAAGGGCGGCGGAGCCGTTTATCTTAACCCTTTACTATATTTTGTGGATTTGCTAATTCACAAAATATGTTTCAGTAGTCCTTGATACGTACCTATTTGCTTATTGGAATAGTCTGCTTACTTGCTCGTCAACTCGTTTCTCGTAAGCATCAAACTGTTCCTTATCATATTCTGCTTGGCTATCATAGCAATCAATAAGCTTAAAAGGAACACCATAGTCGCTTACTTTGCGCGCAGTAGGAGAAAGTGCATTGTACTCAAGCTTCTGCATCAGCAGGCCCAATCCAGGGACACTATCCATATCAACATTTTCAAGAACCGAAACCCGGTATCTAAAGAAAACATCAAATAAGCCAAGATATTTTACCAAATGGTATTTGAAAACATTATAGACAAAATCAGCAACTGTTCGTATTGCTTCATCTTTGGTTTTAGGCGGGTTTCGACGGGTAGTATAATAATCAACCATCGACATAAATCCACCTTCAAGATATGAGCTTAATAGTACAGTTACTAAAGAATACTGTTGTTGATCTCCTACTCGGAAACTAATAAGTTGCTTAAGCTTTTCTTCCCGCACAACAGGGAATATCAGATTAAGAATAGTTTGAAAACCACTCCAATGCAAACTTCTGGCGTTAGTTCGTGCCAATTTGGTAGAAACTCGCTTAATTTCTTCAATAGTCCACCAGGGCATACTCTCTATTCGTTCATAAAGCAACAGTTTGTCCTTGGGCCCAACAACTCTAAAGCTGTTAAAAACATTGGTTGGAATTCCTGATGCCTCAACTCGTAAAGATATCGATTCTTTCTCTAGAAGATCCGCCCCAGACAAATACTGATCCTTTGTAATTTGGTAGTCAACATCTGTCTTTGGGGCGTTGATATCATAATTTTTGTGTTCCAACAATTCTGGCTCTCTGTTAACGATATCCTCAAAGCCATTATTTAAGTCGATAACTCTTCCTGAATAATGTTGCTGGAAACGACCTGCTCGGCCAGCGATATTTTTGGCATCAAATTGTCTAAGGTTTTTTCTACCTTTTTTACCCGAGGTAATGATTATATTTTTAGCTGATGTATTAACACCCTCGGTAATTGTAGTGGTCGAAAAGAGGCAAATCAATGCACCACAGTTAAATAAACTGATGATTTCTTTTTGAATATATTTGGGCACAAGGCTGTGATGAATTCCTATTCTTCCTTTTAATGCTTTCAATACAATCCAGTCGTCTCCAAAAGTATTCTGTAAATGCTCCAAAAATATTTCATAAACAGGTGCATCTACCGCTGAACATCTCTCCTGAAATATGGAAATGAGTTCTTGGTTGTTTAACAACTGTCTGGCATACGATTCTGTGTCAGATTTTCGATTACAATAAATTATAGTGTTTTCTGTGGGTGAACTTAACGCCAGAATAATATTGGCAATCTTCTGCGTTTTACTCGCTGAACCGATTTCAACCGGAATATTGTCGATGATGTATTGCTGTCTGCTTTTAACTGTTGTATATTCTTTTGAGACGATTTCAAATTGATTATATCGCAAGAAAACAAAACCATTATCGCGAGCAAAATCATTAAAGGATTTATGTAGTTCTGTTTCTGCTGTCGGCAGAGCCATATACGGACCTGCCAGTAACATATTGTCTGTTAGGTTGCAAATAAATTCTAATGCCAGACGATAAGCTGTATCACGCTCATTTTCTCCCGATGTTTCCTGATCGATAACAAAGCTGTTATCAATTTTATAGACTTCATCAATAAAAGCAAAATTGAAGTGAAGGTGCTGATGTGAATCCATAAAGGACAAAAAACGCTCGGGAGTAAAAATGAATATATTCTTCTGAGTAATATCAAATTCTTCTTCACTTAATGAGTGAATGGCATAGTCACTAAAGGCTTCCCAACTACAGAGGCGAGCATAGTTTTCGGATAATAGGCTTATTGCAGGAAAGATCAAAAGTACATTCTGATATTGCATCTTTTGGATAATCTCGTAGACCAAGAAAGTTTTTCCAAAGGATGTAGGTGCAGTTAAAACATAACGGTTTCGCTGCGTGGCCACAAAGCTATCAAGAACATGTTTTTGATAACGATGCAGTTTACTATCACCCCTAATCAGACTAGCATCATGGAACAAAGCACTCATGGTAAGTGAATTGATACTTTCATCACCAATCTCGGCATTCGTGAACTTTGATTTTAGCAGATCATAGTATTGAGGAATACCAGCTTCATTTGCTAAAAATAAGAGCAAATTCAAATCAGCATCAGACAAACTTTCGTCCTTGATAAAGTCAAAGAAACTGCACACTTTTTTGACAAATGTAGCAGAGTCCGCTGTTTGTTTATAACTGTAATACGCCTTAATTATATCAGCGGTTCTTGTGAATCTATCCATTGAATCACACTCTCCTTGATTTGCTTGACTTCTGACAGCGGTAAGAAGATGAAGAAAAGTCGATAATCGAATGTAGCGGGAATGCTAATGCCGATCCGTGCATATTCTGCGGCAATATGATCGATACACTTTTTAATGCTTTGATGATATGCATCTCTGTTAGCTTTTTCATAAGCGATAAATATTGGGTAGATTAACCGTATCCCCCGGTTCTGCATTTCCTGTGCCAAATTGATACTGGGATTTTCAAACCAAGAGTCCAACAGGCTATTCAGCTGGGTATTATGTACAGAGAGGTGATCCCGTTCATTTATGATTGCTATCAAATTCCGATTCAAATAACCATCTGATAACGAGGTTCCCAACTTCTCCATTACAGGGGTTATTGCATCCTTGTACCGCAAATAGAATTTTGCTTCCCCAAACCATAGATCGATATTTCCGTCGCGCTCCAACAAATGGAAAGCATCAAAGCCTTTAGCCTCACTATTTTCAATGGGTGAGTAAAAATATCCCCGCGCAGCAACGACACTTGTTTGGAGAAATACCCGCAAAATCAAATCCAATAATACCTCACCATAAAAGCCATATTTCAATTTAGCAGAGTTATCTGCAGTAGGATTGTACCGGATTCGGCTAAGAATGGCCCTTCTTTGCTCGCGCTCCAAATCATCATAATTGATTTCGTATTCATTTAATGCAAACTCTACAATGCCATTATATATAACTTTTGCAATCTCTTGGGGGTCTGTGTTATTAAAGCAAATGTCATTTTGAGAGGAAAGGCACGACTTGCCTAAGCCACTCTCTTGGTGTGGCAACTGGCATTCAAACAGAATAGCACTTTGTACAGCATTTTTAAGGGCTTCCCGCATAGCCGCTTCCTCCTATAAGTTAATTCCCGGAATTAAACTCAACAAGTTTCTCCCAGTCAATACTTCCATCATCAAAGCAAAACTGTTGTGTAAATTCCCGAACCAAGCGATTCGAGGCCTTCTGATAAGAGGCGTCAAAATCTTCCACATACTTCTCCGGTAATTTATCCATATAACGAATTAGCTTAATATAAAATTCTTCGTCACCTGTTAATTCAGTCCAGAAATCTTTTCCTGCCAGCTCCATGTAGAATTTAGGCAAACCACGATTAGAAGTCTTCTTCTTGCCATAGCCATATCCAACAATAGGAACAAAACGTTTTTTTGCCTGCTGGGCCAATTTGCTTGCGGCCATAAAGTTTTGCTCCTGCTTTTTGCGGCTATCAGCATTGAAAACGCTTGTTCCCGATTTTACCGCAATAGCATAAATGGTGTTATCGCGTTCTACCATAATGTCAACACCCTCGGCTAATGCTTTTTGACCCTGAGCTGCTGCTGTGGCAATAGGTTCAAAAAACACATTACCAAAAATCGTTTCCTCGGAAGAAGATACGAAAGCAGCAAGGATTGCATCAATTATTTGAGCCGCACCATTCATGGCTTTGGCTCGGAAAAGATACGGGTTTTTGCGCTTCATTACAGCTTTAATATTCAAACTGTCCACTTTCTTAATCAGGTTGGTGTAGAAATTATCCAATGCAACGGCAATAGCCTCTACAATAGCTTCTTCGTTGTAAGAATCATTTATGGACATAGCAACTTCCTCCTATTTCAAGCGCAATCTTAAGTTTTTGGTGGATATCTGTTCCTCTGAATCTTTTTGTTTGAATTGCAGCAGTTTGATCCGCAACAGATAGGACAGCTTTGCCTAATGCTTCAGAAAGGCCAACCGGGACAGCGTTACCGATTTGTCGATATTTCTCTGCACTTGTTCCCATGAAAATCCAATCATCAGGGAACTGCTGGATTCGAGCATATTCTCGTATGCTCAAAGGGCGATTTTGCGTGGGATGACACATCATAGTTGCCTTTTGTACGGGTGATGTAACCAATGTAGGAGAGGGCTGATTATAAGATAGCCTACGGTAAAAACCTACTTTACCCCCGCCCGATTCAAAAGCACCTCCCATAGCCATTTGCTTCAAATCGACGGGGAGGTCGCGCCAGTTCCCACCCTCGGGAACGAGTTTTAGAAAAGATAACCGATCTTCGCCAAAAGCAGCACACTCACCACAATCATGCTCTAAATCCCGTATGGTATCTCCCAATGTTTGCCAGCGATAGGATGCATCCTGATGCATTTGAAAATGCGTTGGAATTGGCATGAAAATATCTTCATTATCACGACTTCCAATCAAAACAAATCGTTCTCTGAATTGAGGGACACCATAATTTACAGCATCCAATACGCCGTACACAGTTTTGTAACCAAGTTTTTGGAATTCGGATAGAATAACATCCAAAACAGTGCCCAGTCGCTGCTCTGGATCATTTTTATCTCGTTCTGCAAGAGGAACATGTTTCAAAGGAGCAGACATAATCCCTTTCACATTTTCCATAATGAAGAATCGTGGACGGATATAATCAATCATTCGAATGAAGTCCATAAAAAGGCTTCCTCGGGGATCATTGATGCCTAATCTCTTTCCTGCAGTTGAGAACGGTTGACATGGTGGACCACCACAAATCAAGAATGGTTCGCCAGGAGCCAATCCCACTTGTTCAAGTAAATCCGCCGGATCAATGTCACGGATATCTCCGCTTAAAACTTTATGACCGTTTGCTCGCATGGTTGCAACACATGCGGCATCAAAATCCTGCCCAATAGCAATATTAAGTCCTGCCTTTGCAAGGCCTATATCAAGACCCATTGCACCAGAGAAAAGAGATATCACATCACGATTTTGCAGATTATTCTTAAAATGTAACATATTCATTTTTATTCTCCTATCAAACCTTCTCGCCATCCGGAAGGACAAAGTGTCGCTCAAAAGAGCACCCAACCGTTTCGGCCAAATACTCTAAATCGGAAACAGTAAAGCTTTCTCGTTTCATTTTTGAGTTGAAATTTTGGGGTGTAGTTCCCATGCGTCTTGCTAATTCCGCTACACTAATATTGGAACGCACGCATAGAACTTTTATCTGTTCAGAAATAGTCATCAGGGTACTCCTTGCTAAATTAAAACTTATTTTTGAAAATATAAAATAAAAGTTTTATATTTTCAAAATAGTCCCTCCTGTATATTATGATAGCACATATTAGAAACATCTGCAATAATAAAAACATAAACTATTAAAATTAGGGTTTGGGAGGCATGCCAATTTTGAGTGTGGCTACACTTACTGTGCTTGCTCTACGAGCAAGTATAGAGCAAGTGGGTACTCACTTGCTGTGCTTGCTAATCGTTTCTTTTTCGTTTTATCTCCCTAATTTCGTATTGGAAATTTCTTGTGATTTCTTTCGTAAATAATGGCCAAAACAGGGCCTCCCAGCACCAGTAATAGGTGAAGGGAGGCCCTGATTTTATGAAAAATGATACCGACAACCGAAAGAAATATGCCCCGCCCTTGCGAAGCAAGGTGCGGATCGGAAACACCACCTTTACGGTCAATTCCTACTTTCCCGATCCGGCAACAGATACCGTCAAGGATAAGGTGCAGCGGCTTATCAAAGACGAACTGAGACGATCCCCGGAAACAAAATATCCTCCAACAGGCTGACAAATCCAAAACAGCACGGTAGAATGTAATTGAACTTCATACCGTGTTTGGCTGAAAGATTGGAGGTTATTATGTACGATCAGTCAAACACCGCTGCCGTGCTGCAATTTCCTTATGCCGTCATGAGCACAGAGGCCGTTACTGCCCTCTACTGCCGCTTATCCCGTGACGATGAATTGCAGGGCGACAGTAATTCCATAATCAATCAAAAGAAGATTTTACAGAAGTATGCCCTTGACCATGGCTGGAAGAATATCCGTTTTTATATTGACGATGGCATCTCCGGCACCACCTTTAACCGCCCTGGGTTCCAGGAAATGATTGCGGACATTGAAGCAGGTATTGTCAAGCGGGTCGTTATCAAGGATATGTCCCGTCTGGGCCGTGACTACCTGCAAGTGGGAATGTATACTGAGATCATGTTCCCGGAGCACGATGTTCACTTTATTGCTGTCAACGATGGAGTGGACAGTAAGCAGGGCGACAACGAGTTTACCCCGTTTCGGAACATCATCAACGAGTGGTACGCCAAGGACACAAGTAAGAAGATCCGGGCCGTTATGAAGGTCAAAGGAAATGCGGGAGAACACCTGACCACCAATGCACCTTACGGGTATATGAAAGACCCTGCCAATCCGAAGCAATGGGTACGGGACAACGATGCAGCCAATGTGGTTTATGATATTGGTCTGTATGTGATGGACGGATACGGGCCTTCTCAAATCGCAAGGCTGTTGAAGCAGCGGAAGATCCTTACCCCTGCCGCTTACTACGAAAGTAAGGGTATCAACTGCAATGTAAAACCGCAGGATGATCCCTATGGCTGGAATGCTTCGACAGTTGCCCATATCCTTGACCGCTGGCGGGAATATCTGGGGCACACAGTAAACTTCAAAACCACGAAGAAATCCTACAAAAGCAAAAAGAAGATTCAGAATCCCGAAAGTGAGTGGGTGATCTTTGAGAATACCCACGAACCGATCTGGACGGAATCCATTGCCGATGCGGTAAGACTGGCACGGCAGACCCGGCGCAGGCCAACCAAAATGGGAGAGATGGGGATGTTTTCCGGCATGATGTTCTGTGCTGACTGCGGCTCAATCATGTACCAATGCAGGGCAACCGGCTTCCGGCGGGAGCAGGAGGATTATTTGTGTGCGGGGTATCGGAAAAGCCGGGATATATGCGGCTCCACCCATTCCATACGGACGGTCATTCTGGAAGAACTGATACTGCAAAATCTCTGTAAGGTTGTTTCCTATGCAAGGGAACAGGAAGATCAGTTTGTGAAGATGGTCATGGATATGGACGAGAAGGAGAGAAGCAAGGGCCTTGCCAAAAAGAAGAAGCTCCTGACCGATGCAGAGAAACGGATTTCGGAGCTGGATAGAATCTTCAAGCATTTGTATGAGGACAATATCACGGGCAAACTGACAGACGAACGGTTCAAGAAACTGTCCGCTGACTATGAAGCAGAGCAGGCAGCCTTGCAGACCCAAGCAAACAGCCTCCGGGAAGAAATCCAGGAGGAGGAAAGCAAGTGTGCCAATGTGGAACGGTTTCTGTCCATTGTCCGAAAGTACACAGAAATCCCGGAACTGACACCCCATATCCTGCATGAGTTTGTGGAGAAGATCGTCGTACACGCAGCCACCGATCCCCACAGCAAAACCAACCGCAAACAGGAAGTCGATATTTACTACAAGGGCATCGGTATCTTGGAAATGTCCAGGGTATTCGATATCCGGCAAAATGAAGAAACGGCATAGCCGAAGCTATACCGTTTCTTTCAAACCCAACAATGTTTTCTTATTGGGACACCCCGTGATGGGTGGTGTTTTTTTATTCAGTCTGTCAAGGACTGCGATCGCCCTTGGGGCGATTCTGCGCATCAAAAACCGCCCTCGGGACGGTGGTTTTTTGCGTTTATTTCTCCCCCTGCGGGGTGCCGAAGGGCAGGGTCAGTACCTCGGGGTCCCGGAGGATGCGGCGAAAATCATGGCAGAAGGCGGCGTATTCGTAGCCGGTGCAGATGCGCTCGTCCATGACGATACCCAGGGGCATCATCTTCCGGCTCAGGTCCCCGGCCATATAATTGGGCACAGGCTTACCCATGCACACAAAGATGCTGGTGGTGCCGAACTCATAGCAGTGGTGGTGGATGTAGCTGGTCTTGATGGAGGCCAGGTTGGTAATAAAGAGGCTGGTGTGGAAGGGAGAGAGGTCGATGATCTTCCGGGGCAGCAGGCCATGCTTATCCAGAAAATAGGCCAGCCCCACCACGAAGCCCGGAAGCCCCGGCACGGAGAACATGAACCGGGCAAAACGGTCAGTGCTGTTGCTCTGGGCCGTATCCCGGTTGGCCTCGATGGCGGACTTTATTTTCTCATTCACGGTAAACACCGTGTCCTCCGGCTCCAGGTAAATCTTCAGTGTGGTCTCACTGGGAGAACCGTCTGGCAGCCTTTTCATGATGACAAAGGACACGCAGAAGTGATTGCGCTTATAAATCTTACGGTTCATCACGAAATAGTTCAGCTTCGGATTTTCCAGGGTGGCCTTATAGTAAGCGGCGATAATGACGCTCATGTGGTTCAGGCGCACACCGGCGCGGCGCTGGTCGCGGATGAAGGCCTTGATGACCTCCTCGTCGATATTCTCCGTGATGGTGTTCCAGGCGTCATAGCGCTTGGGCATGATATAGGGAATGGCCGCCACCAGAGGCGGCAGGTCTTTTACGCGGGTTCCGTCGGGACGCATGGGAAGTCCCCCTTTCCATATTCTAAATTTCAGTATATCGCGAAAATACAGCCATGGCAAGCGGCTTTTACCGATTTTCTTCCAGGCTCCGGGCAAAGCGCAGCACATTCTCCGCCGTAAAGGCCAGGTGCGACCGGGCATGGGCCAGGGCTTCGCTTAGGGTGGTGGGTGCGGGATTGATGGGGAAAACGGCCGTGACCCCTGCATCGTAGGCGGCGGCAATATCCGTCTCGCTGGAACCCACCAGGGCCACCACAGGCACGCCCAGAGCCCGGGCCCGGCGGGCCACACCCACGACCACCTTGCCCCGAAGGCTCTGGCTATCCAGCCGTCCCTCCCCGGTGATGACCAAATAGGCGTCTGCGGCCAGGCGGTCAAAATCCGTCAGGTCCAGAACGGCCTCGATGCCCATTTGCAGCCGGGCACCCAAAAAGGCCACGCTGCCTGCGCCGAAGCCGCCTGCCGCGCCACCTCCGGGGAGCGTGAGCAGGGAGCGGCCCAGGTCCTTTTCG